>Ga0180436_10000150_pt1 | contig 73805 bp, 56 predicted proteins | sample SS_ome_2_FD_132434 | JGI IMG/M metagenome (GOLD analysis project Ga0180436, IMG submission 132434) | Hypersaline lake sediment archaeal communities from the Salton Sea, California, USA - SS_3_S_2 metaG | ecosystem: Environmental > Aquatic > Non-marine Saline and Alkaline > Hypersaline >...
ACCAGAGGGATGCGGTTCCAGCCGTCGGCGCGCATGGTGCCGTTACTCCTGAGTCCAATCCTGGGCGCCGTCTCCCGGCTCATAAGGTAGCCCACGAACAGGCCGTCCCGCACGATGTCCGTGCACTGCGACGGCACGCCCTCGTCGTCGTACCCGAATGAACCCAGGCCGCCCGGCGCCGTCGAGTCAGCCACGATGTTGACTATGTCCGACCCGTAGCGGAAGCCGCCGAGCTTGTCGACCCCGAGGAAGCTCGTCCCGGCGTAGGACGCCTCTGTTCCGAACACGCGGTCCAGCTCGATAGGATGACCGCAGGACTCGTGCACCTGCAGCGCAAGCTGCGTGCCGCCGATGATGAGCGTGGTCGTGCGCGCCGGGCACTCGTCCGCCTTGAGCAGTTCCACCGCCTCGCGACCGGTCTTCTCAGCGTGGCCGGGCAGGTCCAGTGAGCGGGTGAACTCGAAGCCGCTGGTCGCATAGTCGCCACGGAAGCTGGCCGGGTACGAACGCGTCTGCCGCTCGCCGCCCTCCATCGCCGTGGCCGCGATGCCACCGCCCGTCTCGATGATCGTCTGCTCGATCTCGCTGCCCTCTGTGCTGACGAAGAGCTTGTCGTTCCTGAAGCTCATCATCGACGCCGTGGCGAAGCGGACCTCCGGCGCCTTCGACATCCCCTCGCACGACCGCGCCAGGGTGTTGAGCTTCTCAGAGAGCGGGACCTCGAACGGATCCTCCTTCACGTCGTTCCTGTAGACGTCCACCACCGGCTCCTGCCCGTCGAGGACCACCGGCGCGTCACCGACCCTCGCGCTGGCCTTCGCTATCGAGAGCGCCTGCTCCGCCACCTCGGCCACCGATCCCGGAGTCATGTCAGAGCTCGACGAGAAGCCCCACGCTCCCCCGTCAAGCACGCGGATACCGAACCCCTCTGATTCCGTGACGGAGCCCGTCTCCATCTCGCCGTTCTTCATGACGAGCAGTTCCGTCGTAGTCCGGACCCGCCTGGCGTCGGCGTAGTCGACACCCTTCTTGCGAAGGGCGTCCATCGCCTCCTTCAGCAGTTCCTTCACGCGTCACCTCCCCTTGTGCGGCCGTCGCGGCGTGTGGCGAGGCCCTCGGTACCTGTTCCCCGAAGCCTGAGCCCGCGTGCTACCACTCGCCGTCCTCGATGAGGCGCTGCGCGGCGAACGCCGCGGTCGCGCCGTCGCCGACGGCCGTTGATATCTGCCTCAGGAGCTTCACGCGGCAGTCGCCGGCCGCGAGGATGCCCCTGACGTTTGTCTTCATTTCCCTGTCGGTCAGAATGAACCCGTCGTCCGAGGTTTCGACGACCCCCTGAACGAGTTCGGTCTTGGGCTTCAGCCCGACGAAGAGAAACACCCCGGCTATCGGGTGCGTGGCCGTCTCGTCGGTCTTGACGTTCCTGATGTCGATGCTCTCCACGCCGTTCGCGCCGCTGATGCGTTCGACCACCGTGCTGCAGAAGCACTCAATCTTGTCGTTGGCCCGGACCCGCTCCTGGAGGATCGGCACCGCCCTGAACTCGTCGCGCCTGTGTATGAGGTAGACGCGCTTGGCGAAAGTCGTGAGGTAGAGCGCCTCCTGCAGCGCGCTGTCGCCCCCTCCAACCACGGCGATCTCGAGGTCCTTGTAGAAGGGCCCGTCGCACGTCGCGCAGTAGGAGACCCCGCGACCGAGGAACTCTCCCTCTCCGGGCACTCCCAGTTTCCTGTAGCCGGTGCCCGTGCACACGATGATCGCCCGCGCATTGAACGTGTCCGAGCCGGCGGTAACGACGATCTCCTCTCCCCTGACCTCTATGGCAGTCGCGTTCGTCGTCTTGAGCTCCGCGCCGAACGTGGTCATCTGCTCGTGCATCGCCGCCACGAGTTCCGCGCCTGTCGTGGACCCGGCGCCCGGGTAGTTCTCTATGTGAGAGGTCACCACGACCTGCCCGCCCGGCATCATTCCCTCGAGAACGAGAGCTCTGAGCCGCGCCCTGCCCGCATAGATGCCCGCCGTAAGGCCGGCGGGGCCAGCCCCAACCACCACGACGTCGTAGGATGCCATCCGAAGCTCCCCCGTGCGATTCGCTGGAAGACCGAAGGGCCATTATAGCCGAAGCCCGCGGGGTGTGCCATACGGTAGTGCGGCTGCGATGAAGACAGCGGGTACGCGAAGAGGGGCCCGCGTGGCGGGCCCCTCCGTCAATGTCGCGCTCCCTCGCGTCCCCTACGGGATTATGCGGGGCGTGATCTTGATGATGAGATCGGACTGGGTCTTCTGGGTCATAGTGTGGCGGAAGAGGTGCCCGAGCACGGGGATGTCACCCAGAAGCGGGACCTTTGAGACGGACTCGTTCTCGTCCTCGCTCAGGAGGCCGGCGATCATGAAGGTCTGGCCGTCCATGACGCGAACCTGCGTGTTCGCCATGCGCTCCTTGGTCCAGGGATACTCGTCGTTGGGCCCCCTGAAGCCTACGATGTTGCTCACGCTCGGGTTCACCATCACGGTGATGTGCCCGTCGCCGGCGGCCCGCGGCGTGACGTCGACCTCAACGCCTACACGCTCCTTCTCGACCTGGAGCTGAAGACCTCCGCCGCTCGTGAGATTGGTCACCTGATACGGAATGACGTCGCCGATGTGGATGGACGCCTTCCGGTTGTTCAGGGTCGCCAGCGTCGAGTGGCTGAGTATCCTGGCGCCGCCGTCCTGCTCCAGCAGGTCGATGGCAACCTCGAGGGCCTTCGCCTGGCGGTAGACATCGTCCAGGTCCATACCCCTGTCGATGAAGGGCATGTTCTCGGGGATCTCGTCGGACGCGGACTCCTCCGGCGGGCTACCGTCGAGACCGGGCTCCGCGAAGATGATCGTCTGCGACATGATCTTGTCCCAATCGATGCCGAGTTCGACGATCCTGTCGGTCGAGACCTCTATCACCTCGGTCTTGAGCTCGATCTGCACCGGCGGGACGTCGAGGTCCCGGACGATGTCACGGATCTGGTCGATCATGCCGGGCGTCGCGACGACCACGAGGCGGTTCCCGCCCGGGTCGGCGGCCACCTTGTCGGCGACCTTCTCGACCAGCGGCACCAGTTCGAACGCGTCCGCGTACTGAACCTCGATGACGTATGACGAGAAACCCGTGTCCTGCGTCAGCTGGCTCGTCGGCGCGACGAGCACGGAGTCTCCGATCCTCTCGTAGCCCAGACCTGCCGCGCGAACGATGAGGTTCAGAGCTTCCTCGACAGGTGTGTCGGTCAGGTGGATCGAGATCTCACGCATCTCGACGTCGGTGCTCGCCACGATGTTGAGTCCGCTCTTCTCCGAAAGCACGCTGAGAATGTCCATGAGCGGGGTGCCCGTGGCGTGCAGCGTGATCGGGGTCGAGCCGATCTCACTCGCTACCGTCGCCGGGGCGATGGCGGCCAGAAGCAGGGCCACAACGACAAAGACAGATGAAGTCCTCACGACTGAATCCTCCGGTTAGCTCCGGGCTAGAAAGGGTACTTCTTCGTTCCCGCCCTGCCCTCAATGGTTACTCCGTCAGGCTCGATCGCCGTCACTCGACCGCCCTTGACCTCGTCGCCCACCTTCACGCTGATGCTCTCGCTGCCGAGCCTCAGGAACGCTCTGGGGTCGTCGTCGCCGATCATCACCGCCGTGACCTTGTAGGAAGGCCACGTCGGAGCGGCCGGCGCTGTCCTGACCGCCGCCGCGGCGGGCTTGGGCTTCGGTGTGGCCTTGAACGACACCATCGGGTCCCGGTCGTCGCGCGTCACTGCCTCTTCGTCGCTGTACTCCTGGATGTCTCCCATCAACGTCGCGATCTCAGTCCCCTTGCTCTGTATCTCTCCCGGTCCGGCCTCAGCCGAGGCGGATGCGGCGCGCCCACCCTGGAAGGTCCCGCTGATGGCCCGGGTGGCCACGAACGTCGAAGCGGCGGTTGCTATGACCGCTATGATCACTATCAGTATCGCTTTCCCCTTCATGCGACCTCCGGTTGTATCCCCGCCCGGACCCTCGTCCGGGGCGCTCAGTATCCGGTTACCGTGACCGTCAGCGTGGCGGAATGGTCCCTTGCGCGGCGGACCTGCGCGGAGTGCAGCTCGAACGCGTTGACCGTGACTATCTCCGGCATGGTCTCGAGGTACCTCAGGAAGTTGGCGAAGTCATGGAACCCGCCCTCCACCTCGAGAGTGAACGTCCTCCGTGTGAACGACCCATACGGTACGACCTTCCTCGGCTCGACACGCGTGAGGGTCATGCCCGAAGACTGCAGCCTCTCACTGATGCTCGAGAGGAAGTGCTGCTCTCCGCCGCTGCCGTCCTCCGGCTCCTCGGGCAGGAAGTCGAGTATGCGCGCAAGATCGGTAGCATGCCCAGCCACGTAGGCGTGCTCGGTCTCGGAGACGGCCAGCTCGCCCGTCACCTCCGCCAACCTGGCCCTGCTCGGGCGGTAGATGGTCAAGTCCGCCACCACCAGAATGGCGCAGATGACGAGTATGATGGCGAAGCCTATCCAGGTACGGATTCCCATGACGCCCTGTCCTTAGTCCTTGTCCGTCGGGCAGAAAATCTCGAACTCCAGGTACTCCTCGTCCGTCGTCTGCTTCCACCGCGTGGCGACAAGCTTGACCTCGGTGAAGCTGCTCTGGAAGGACGGCTCCTCACGGAGCACCCCGATGAACTCCATCAGCTTCGCCAGACTCTCTTCCTTGCGTCCCGCCCTGAGCCTCCCCTCCAAGTGGAACCCGGGGGTCCGGCCGCGGGCCGAACCTATCAGCGAGCCCTCGCTGAGCTTGAGCTTCGTGAACCACAACTCCGGGATCGCCCGCTCGGAGACCGCCGCCATGATGTTGCTCCACCTCGTCTGAAGCGCTCGCGTGCGAATCAGCGAGAGCTCCTCGTCCGACAGCGCGTCAGCCGCGCCACCGAGCGACTCGAGCAACTGGACGTTCGCCGCCTCGAGTCGAGCCGACCTGGCGGCTATCTCGCCGTTGGTCATCCCGACCGCGAAGAAGAAGAGTCCCGTCACGACGATGCTGACACCGACGAGGAAGACGAGAAGCGCCAGGTAGCGCAGTCTGCGTCGCGCCGCCAGAGCACGCTCGCTGCGGAGTCGATACATGTTGACCTTGAAGATCACGGCCTATCTCCTCCTCGCGAGGCTCATCGCCAGTGCGAACCTGGCCCCCTGTGGTCTCAGTTTCTTGATGTCGACGCCCGTCTCGGCAAGACCCTCGAACGGATTGAGTATCTCGGTTGGTATGTTGAGCGAATCCCTGAACGCGTCGACCACGCCGTCAGCGAGCGCGCGCCCGCCGCTCAGGTAGATCTTGTCTATCCCGCGCCTGCGGGTCTCCGTGTTGTAGAAGGCCAGCGACCGCTGCACCTCCTTGAGCACGAACGTCTGCCACTTCCTGCGCGCCTCGGGGTCTTCGCCGGCAGACGAGCCGGGGCGGACTGGCATCCTGACCGAGCGAACGAGCAGCAGGCCGCCGGACCGATAGATGGCTACGCTGAGCGTTCCCGCGCCGATCTCGACCGAAGCGACCGCTCCCCCGTCCAGCAGCCCCTCTTCGTCAAGCTCGTTGACGAGCGCGAGAGGCGCAAGGTCGACCGCGGCGGGCTCGACACCCGCCTCGACGACGGTGCCGACGTGACCGTCTATGTATCGCTGCTCGACCGCGGCCAGCAGGACGTGCATCTCGTTCTCGAGGTCGCCCGACTCGCGCGGCAGCAGCTGGAAGTCCAGAACGAAGTCCGAAGAACCGAACGGCACGTGTTTCTTCGCCTCCCAGCCGATCGACTCGGCGAGGCTCGGCCCCGGCATCTTCGGGAAGGTGACGTGCTTCACGCTGACGCTCGGCCCCTCGACGGACGTCACGATCTCGGTGGCCGCCGTGATCTCTGTGCCCGACGCTTCGAGCGCGTTCCTGATCGCCTCGACGCGGGCAGACCTGGCTGCAGGGTCAGTCTCGCTTCGGTTCGCGGTCGGGTAGTCGATGGCCGCAAGCGCGACGCCCACGACGCTGACCTTGTCGCCCGTGTGTCGGAGCCTGACGGCCTTCACGCTCTCGGTGCCGACGTCCAGACCTGTGACGTATCCTCGGGAACGACCGAGCACTCTGTCCTCCTGGGTAGCACTTCTACGAAGCCTCGTTGCGACAGATGGCAACCGAGTTGATCTCGACCCGCTGGTCGTCGAACGGCAGCGAGCTCGTCCCCATGTCGTCCATGAGAGTCAGACTGATCCACACCTTCTCACCGTTCTGCGTCCAGAACCGCAGCTCCTGCACGTCGCCCGTCAGGACCACACCGTGGTCGTTGACGACTTCCGTGCCGGACAGCGCGTAGGTGGCCAGGGTCGTCGTGGTCCCGGAGACCGTCCTCATGATGGAGATCGACAAGGAGTCGGCGCTGACCACGCAGGTGTCGCCGTGCCTGATGTCGGAGGCTATCGTCTTGACGACCCGGTCGCCATTTCGCTGCAGCGCAAGCCTTGCGCCCGCCAGGTCCCACGTCTCCATCGACGTCAGATACATGCTGAAGGCGGCGAGCAGGATGATCGCGGCGATCAGTCCGGCGATCATGACCTCCATCGTGGTCAGTCCGGCATTCCACGGCCCGCGCGTTCCGCGCGGCACGTTGCCGAGCGTTCTCCTCGTCATTTCGCCACCACCGTTACCACACGAACCTCGTCGCGCAGCCAATCCTCCGGCCACTGGATCGACAGGTCTACCACCTTGCCCTCGGTCGTGACGCCGGACTCCGTCCAGGACGTGTCCCTCACGGTCCAGTTGATCACTCCCGTCAGGTCGTCCGACGCCTCCGCTGTGCCTCTGTCGTCGAGCACGATCGTCGGGTCCGTCGGATGAGTGCCCACGTCCATCGTGACGCTCGTCCAGTCGGCCCCGGTGTCCGTCGAGCCGTAGCCCGCGTACTTCAGCTCCTCGATCTTCTGCTCGGCCACCTTCGAAGCCACCCTCCGCTCCCCTTCGAACTCGACCTGCATACGTCCGCTGAAGAGCATCTGGTACAGAAAGACGATGGCTATGGAGAACACGACCACTGAGACCATGACCTCCATGAGGCTGACGCCGCTCTGATGTCTCAAGCCGAGGTTCAACTCGTGCTTACCTCCGCCGGCCGGAAACGGCCGCGTGAACGTGCCTGCTGCATGTCTCTCCTGAACCGGAGAGGCGGGCTGGGGCCCGAGGGGCCCCAGCCCAGATGCTGCTACCAACCGCTCTCGGTGAACGCGCCGGTTCCGGCGTCGCCATCGGCGGCGCTGGCGCCGGTCTGTGTCCAGACGATCTCGGCGTCATCAGGAGCCCAGCCGCCTGCGACACTGGCCGTCACGACGAATCCAGCGTCGTCCGCGTCGGAGATGGCGTAAGTGAAGTACACGGCGTTGTCGACATCGTCGTCGGCGAGCCAGACGTCGAAGTCACCACCGGTGTACGAATCGTTCTTCTGGAAGTAGACGAGCGCTCCGCTCACGACAGAGTCGATGACGGCGTACGCCTCGCTCTTCTTGCCTTCCTGGATGTAGTGGATGTAGACCGGAACGGCAATACCAGCCAGCACGAGAACGATGATCACGACGACCATAAGCTCCACGAGCGTGAAGCCCTTGCGGTTCCTCAGCATACTCATTAGTTTTCACCTCCTTTCGAGCGCTTGATTCCCATACGTCTCTTGGTTTGATTTCCCACCTGAACTAGCACATTGCGTGCCGAACGAAGCAAGTGAGGTTCCTCCTTCTTCACAGAACACAACCACTCGTCATGACCTCATGCCTCTGCGGATGGCGCCGCCGAGGTGGAACACCGGCAGGAACATGGCCACCAGCATCAGGGCGATGACCCCGCCGATAAGAACGATGAGAAGCGGCTCGAGGATCGACGACAGACCCTCGACCGACGTTCCCACCTGCTCATCGTAGTAATCTGACAGGTTGGCCAGCATCTCGCCCAGCGTTCCCGTCTCCTCGCCCGTCGATACCATCTGAACGACGATCTCCGGGAAGACGCCGGTGCTCGCGAAGCTCTTGGACAGGCTCGAGCCGTGCGAGACCATGTTCCCGATCTTCCCTGACGCTTGGTAGACGACCTCGCTTCCCGACGAGCCTCCGGCGAGTTCGAGCGAGTCCATCACCGGCAGCCCGCTCTCCACGAGAACGCCTAGCGTCCTCAGGAACTTCGCGATCACGACCTTCCTGATGATCCGCCCGAAGATCGGCGTTTTGAGCTTGAACGAGTCGAGCATCAGACGACCCGACGCGGTCCTGACCAGCATGCGCCAGGCGAAGATGATCGCAAGCACGAGCAGGATCGGGATCCAGATGTACTGCCCGACCAACCTGCTCGCCGCGATGACGACCTGCGTCGGCATGGGAAGCTCTGCGTCCAGCTTGTCGTAGATCGCCGCCATCATCGGCACGATCTTGAGAAACAGGATGGAGCTTGCAAGGATCGCGAATCCCACGACGAACGCGGGATACGTCATCGCCGCCCTTACCTTGCGCTTGATGGCCTCGGTCCGGTCCATGTAGACCCCGAGGTGACGCATGATGGTCACGAGCTTTCCGCTCTGCTCACCCGACTTGACCATGCTGATGTAGATCCGTGAGAAGACAGCCGGGTGCTTGGCCATCGCCGTGGACAGCGTGTCCCCGGCCTCGATGTCGGAAGCGACACGAATGAGGACGTCGCCCAGAGTGGCGTTGGCCTCGTCTCTCGCGAGGCTGTAGAGCGCTCGCGTCAGCGGCAGACCCGCGTTCAGCATGCTCGTCAGCTGCTTCGTGAACAGGGCGACCGACGCGGCCGGAACCCTCCCCCACATGATGCGCCTTACCGGAGCCTGCGCGCCCTTCTCCTTCGCCGCGGCCTTCACCTCCCTGATGGAGAGCACAACCAGCCCGTCCCTGTGAAGGATGTCCGCGGCGGCCGTAGCGGACTCCGCGTACAGGAAGCTCGTTCTCTGAGTTCCTGACGTGCTCTTGGCTACGTACTCGAACCGTGACAAGGTGTTCCTCCCGTGTCGTCAGCTGCTCGCTGCGTCGGATGCTTCTACATCATCTCGGTGGATACGCCGAGGGCCTCCTCCACCGTCGTTATGCCGTCGAGCGCCTTCTTGGCCGCGTTCTCCCGGAGCGTCGTGAATCCTTCCTCAAGCGCTCTCTCGCGGAGCGCGGCGGCCGATGCGCCCCGCATGATAAGTTCGGAGAGCTCCGGCGTTATCTCTAGCATCTCGAATATCGCCGTGCGTCCGAGGAAGCCTCTGCCCTTGCACTGCTTGCACCCCTCGCCCTTGTAGAAGGTCGCGTCCTTCGCCCCCAGACCGACCAGCGCCTGCACGGCCTTGGGATCGGGGTCGTACGGCTTCTTGCAGTGCGGGCAGACCCGGCGAACGAGACGCTGCGCCATGACGAGGTGGACCGCGCTGGTCACGAGGTAGGGCTCGATGCCGATGTCGACGAGCCTCGTGGCCGTCGCCGGCGCGTCGTTCGCGTGGACCGTGCTTAGCACAAGGTGGCCCGTCAGCGCGCTTCGGATGGCCAGCTCGGCCGTTTCGTCGTCGCGGATCTCACCGACCATGATGATGTCGGGGTCCTGTCTCAGTATCGAACGCAGTCCGGACGAGAAGGTCATGCCGGCCTTGCGGTTGACGTTGACCTGGTTGATCCGGTCCAGGTGGTACTCGACCGGATCCTCCAGCGTAGTGATGTTCCGACCGGTGCGGTCGAGTTCGCTCATGCCCGCGTAGAGCGTCGTGCTCTTGCCCGAACCGGTGGGGCCGCTGATCAGCACCATTCCATAGGGACGCTTGAGGGCCTGGCGGAAGACGTCCTGTTCCTTCTCCTCGAAACCGAGCTCCTTGAGGCTGACGACGGTCCCCGACTTGTGCAGAAGCCTCATCGCCACCTTCTCGCCGTAGATGGTCGGCAGCGTCGAGACTCGCACGTCGACGTCCCTTTCCTCGAACCTCGCCGTGAATCGACCGTCCAGCGGAACGCGCCGCTCGGCCACGTCCATCTCCGACAGGATCTTGATCCTGACGACGATGGCCTCGTGGAATCGTTTGGGCGGCATCGTCGTGTCGTAGAGCACACCGTCCACTCTGTAGCGGACGACGACCTTGTGCTCGAGCGGTTCTATGTGGATGTCGGTCGCGCGCTCGGCTATCGCCTGCCCGAGTATCAGGTTGACGAGCTTGACGATGGGCGCGTCCTCCGCGCGGTCTCTGAGCTCGGCCTCCGAGAGCTCCTCGAGCCCCGATGAGTCGACGATGCCCAGCTCAACACGCGCGCCCTCGATGACCTCCTCGAGGTCCGAGTCGGCCGTCGCGTTGCGGTAGGCCGTTTTGATGGCCTCTTCGAGGTCGCTCGCGAGAGCTACCTGTATGGCGATATCGCACTTCGTAGCGACCCGCAGGTCGTCTATAGCGACCAGGTCGAGCGGGTCGGACATCGCGACGAGGAGTTCGTCCTCGTTCCGGGCGACAGCGAGCACGTGATGGTGCCGCGCCATGTGTTCGGGGATCGTCAGTACCAGCTCGGGGTCCAGGGTCCCGGCGACCATAGGGTCAAAGATGCCGATGCCCAGCTGGCCGGCCAGGGCCTCGACGATGTCGGCCTCCGTCGCGAACTCGAGTTCCACGAGCGCCTCGCCGAGCCGCTCGCCCGTGTCGCGCTGCTTCTTGAGCGCGGCCTGGAGGTTCTCCTCAGTGATGACGCCGGCCTCGATCAGCAGGTCGCCGAACCGCTTCCCGTTGAAGGAGATGGCGGATGAGCGCTCGTCCCCGTCGACCCGGGCGTCCTGCTTCGGGTCTAGGTCCTCGCGCGGCTTCTTGCGGCGTCTGCTCACTGTCTTCTCCCTGAACACATCAAGCCTCCGGAGGAGTGATCTCCTCCCACGTGTCGATGACGTAGTTGCCCGTTAGGGGGAAATGCGGCGGCGGCGTTGTCAGGAGCCGTCTGTCCCAGTTGTAGAACACGTTGTAGCCGTTTCGACAGGTCCCGTCTGCGCGGTACCTCCCCGTCCTCACGATCCTGTCGACGATGAACCCGCCGTAGACGACGAGGTCGCCGCGCGGCGCGTAGTACCGGTAGTCCTCCACTTCGATGTCGCGGTTGAGCGCCATCGCTACGCCGTGGATCTCGCAGTCGTTCATGTTCGGCGTCGTATAGCCAATGATCACCTCTCTGAGCGAGATGAGACCCAGCACATCGTCGCAGCCGGGGTTCGGCCCGCTTCCGGGCGACGAGTCGTAGTAGAGTAGGTCGTCCACGATCTCGATGTTGCTCGGCGAGCAGATGGTCAGCTGGCCGTCCAGCGTCCCCTCTATCGTGATGGGCTCCTCGAACCACACGGCGCCGTTGATCGCGTCTATGTCCACATCGTGCGGCCCGTCGATCACTACCCACGACCCGTGCGACCGCCGCCATCCCCGGTACCTGAACTCGCCGGCGGACGGCACTCCGAGTTCCACCTCGTAGTAGGAAGCGTTGCCGGGCAGAGTGCCGCCGTAGACCCCGCCGGTCTGGGCGGGAGTGCGGATGCGCGACCTGAGCTCGTTCGCGGTCGGCAGCGGAATCGCATCGGAGCCCAGCGTGTAGCCACGCTCGAACGTCGGGTCGCTGCCGCTGCGCGTCCGAATGTCGCCCGCGATGCTCACCGTGTGTCCGAAGTACGGATCACCGTTGATCCTGAGGTTGCCGTTGACGTGGACCGGACCCGTGTAGCGGTCCCAGTCTCTGAGCCAGCGCGTGTTACCTCGCTCCCTGAACCACTGGTACTTCGCGAACGTCTCCGGTATCATCACGTTCCGCAGGCAGCGCGTGACGTTGCCCACCTGTCCAGTGCACACGACCTCGTAGGCGGGCAGCCAGCTGCCGCTGAGGTTGTCCGTCACCGCGACCGTGTAGGTTCCGCCGCCGAGCGTCTGGTCGTCGAAGCTCATTCCGACGGGGTTGGCGCCCGGATCGTCTTCCAGAAGGTCCCCGAGCCATCCACGCGCCCGCTCGAGTCCGCCCTCGGCGACGTAGAACGCCCGAGCGTCGTCCACTGCTTGTTCGACGAGGTCGCCCTCCGCGTGGCCGAGCGTGAAGATGGCGACTCCCACGAGAAGCACGGATACTGTCACGGCCATGACACCGACCAGCGAATGTCCGCCCTCTCCCAGTCTGTTCGCCTTGAGTCCCATTCCTTGAACCCCACGTGTGCGAGAAGCTCCCACCCGGCCAAAGCGCACGGTCCCATTTGGGCCCACGCGCACATCGCCTGGGACCACACCGTGCTCACGCGGCCTCGCCGCGCCACGGGAGTCCCCTGCGACCGGGCGTCCGAACCCTCCCGGCAGAGGCCGAAAGGCCCCTTCCACGAGAAGGTCGGGCCCCTCAAATGCAAGTTCCATGCCACGCATTGAGGGGCCCGAATGGCCCAAACAGCTGTTCTGTGGGGGTTTGCCGCGCACCGGCGGCGGTGGAGCTGAGCCCCGCCCGGAAGCGGAGCGGCGAAACGCCAGCCTGAACCTCTCGGTTCAGTCCCTGATTCCACTGCGGTTGTACGACCCCCGCCCAACCACTCCGAGGACCATCATGAGGAAGGCGAGAGCCGTAACGGCCCAGGGGAAGACATCGCCCCGAACCGAGTAGAAGGTCGTACCCGACACCAGAGGAAGGTCCTCGACGAGAACGCCCTCCTCGAAGATCGGGAGCCGGGAGAGCACCCGGCCGTGCGGCTCCACCATCATCGAGACGCCGCTGTTTGCGCTCCGCGCGAGGCTTCGCCTGTTCTCGACCGACCGCATGACCGCCATGGAAGCGTGCTGGTAGGGCATCGGCGTCCGGCCGTACCATACGTCGTTCGTGATGTTCACCAGAAGCTGTGCGCCTTCCGCTACGAACTCGCGCGCAAGCCGAGGGAAGGTGGACTCGTAGCATATCAGCGTGGAGAACGGAGCCGTCCCCTGGTCGAAGACCACGTGCTCCTCGCCCGGCCAGAAGTCGGCCTCTCCGAAGTCAACCTGCTTCAGCAAGGGCAGCACGGTCTCGAACGGGATGACCTCTCCGAAAGGGACGAGCTTCATCTTGCTGTAGACCCGCTTCGGCATACCGTCGGTCCCGACGAGCAGGGCGCTGTTGAGCGCACGACCCGCCCCCCTCTCGGCGGCCCCGGGCACGATGTTCGGACACCCGGTGAGTATGGGCGCGCCGATGCTCTCCGCGACGGCCCCGACGAACGCCATGTCCTCCGGCTCGTAGAGCAGGTAGCTCGGCGCCGCCGTCTCCGGCCAGACTATCAGGTCAGGGTCGTGACGCGCCGCCTCGTACGAGAGCCGTGCCAGCGTCTCGAAGCTGACGTCCTTGAACCTCTGGTCCCACTTTATCTCGCCCGAGATGTTCGGCTGGATGACCGCCACCCGGAGCGTCTCCCGAGCGTGTTCTTCCTGGCCTTCGACGCCGGCTCCCGCCGCCGCGTCTGCCGCCGCCAACACGGCCGCGCCGTGCAGGAAGGGCAGCCCGACAACGACCGCGAGCCCCACGGCCGAGAGCGCGCGCCTCCTCGACGTGAAGGCGCCCAGCACCAGCGCGTTCGAGAGAGCGAGCCAGAACGACACGCCGAAGAGGCCTGTGATGGACGCGAACTGGATCGCCCGCGGCACGGTGACCGCCGCGTAGCCCAGGGCGCCCCAGGTGAAGCCGATGACCCCTAGCGAGCGCAGCTGCTCGAACGCGACCCAGAGCACAGGCAGTGTGACGAACCACGGCAGCCGCGTCCTGGAACTCACGAACGACGCCGTCGCCGAGAACGCTCCCCAGAACAAGGATTGCAGGAGTACGAGCAGGATCAGCGGCCCGCTCATTACCACCGGGTTGTCCATCTGGAGGGACGACAGGTTGACCAGCCAGTAGAGAAGCAGCGTGAAGAAGACGATTCCCGCGACGAAACCCGGACGGAACCCGTTCCAGAGCCCCGGACGAGCGTTGCGGCTGACGGCGAGGAAGAGCGGCACGAGGGCGACGAAGGCCACGGGCACCAAGTCGAGCGGCGGGAACGCGAGGACCAGCACGGCGCCGCTAAGAACCGAGAGCAGCAGCTCGCGCCACCGTGGCATCGGCCTGAGCCTGTCCCGCTCGGGCGCGGTCCCGGCATGGCGCGCAGTTCGTCTTCTCACCGAACACCCCCTACGCGCCGAACTTGCCCAGCCTGCCCGCGTGCGCGAGCATCAGCGCCATCAGGTCCATGGCGCGAACCGTGCCGAGAGAACCCGTCCCGCACTGGGACTCCCCGAACGACGTCGTGCCGTCCACACGGGCGCTGGCGGCCTTGATGAGAACGGGCACCGGGTGCCAGCTGTGACTCGCCAGCATGGAGGGCGTGGAATGGTCGCCGGTGACCAGCAGCACGTCAGGACCGACTCCGGCAACTCGCTCGGCCACCTTGTCGAAGGCCTCGGTCGCCGCGACCTTCGCCTCGAAGTCCCCGTCCTCCCCCGTCGAGTCGGTCTTCTTGAAGTGTATGAAGAAGAAGTCGTAATCGTCGTAGGCCGCGCGCAGGGCTCTCTCCACCTCTTCGGGGCCCTCGACCTTCTCCAGCACGTCCATGCCGACGAGGCCCGCGACGCCCCTATACATCGGGTAACCGGCGAGCGCCGCGGCCCGGATCCTGAACCGCTCCTTGACAGTCGGCAGTTCCTCCAGCGCGTCGATCCCGCGCATCGTGATCGCGTTCGCCGCCGGCTCGTCCTTCAGGATCTCGTCCGCCGCGCCTAGGAACGCGCGCAGCAGCTCGGCGGTCTTCTCCTGCGCGGGGTCCGTGATCTCGATCGGAAGTGGCGGGACGCCGGTGGCCTGGGGGTCGGTGTCCGGAAGCCCGCCGGCCAGACCCGGTCCCCGCAGCACGATGACGGCACGGTGCTCCTTGACCGGCCGCACGAACACCTCGACCATCGGCAGCTGGATGGTGTCCAGCTTCGCCGTCAGTTCCTCGCACTTCTCCGTGGGAATGCGTCCGGCCCTACGGTCGGTTATGAGTCCCTCCGGGTCCACCGTCGCGAAGTTGACACGGATGGCCACGTCTCCGCAGCGCAAGTCGAAGTCGATCCCGAGCGCCTCGAGGACGCCGCGGCCGATCTGGTAGCGCACGGGGTCGTAACCGAAGAGCGCCATGTGCGCCGGGCCGCTGCCCGGCGTGATGCCCTGCGCTATGGGCAGGTGCAGCCCGCACGACCCGTCCCTTGCCAGCGCGTCGAGCGCCGGCGTCTTCGCGGTCTCCAGCTCCGTCAGTCCCGTGTCCCGGTGCGGCAGCCCGCCCAGCCCGTCGGCGACCAGCAGCACTATCTTCCCACCGGTGTCCTTCGCGGCCCCCTCGACCAGTCCGTTGATGTTCGTGTTCATCTTCCCTCCGACCTTGTGTCAGTTTCGCCGCCGCTGCCACCGCCACCTTCATACTTCGAAAGGAACTCGCTGCGCCAGTTCCCGAACGTCCCTTCGACGATGGCCGAGCGCATCTGTTTCATCATGTTGACGTAGAACGTAACACTGTGAAGCGTCGCCAGTCTCTGTCCCAGAATCTCTTCAGCGGCGAAAAGATGCCGTATGTAGCCCCTGGAGAAATGCCGGCACGCGTAGCAGCTGCAATCCGGGTCCATCGGCCCGTTGTCCAAGGCGCAGCTCGCGTTCTTCACGACGAGCTTCCCGCGCGAGGTGAACACTGAGCCCTTTCGCGCGTTCCGGGTCGGCATCACGCAGTCGAACATGTCTATGCCCTGCACCACCGAAGCGATGATGTCCTCGGGGAAGCCCTGCCCCATGAAGTACCGAGGCCTTTCCTCCGGCAGGGCCTCGACCGACGCGTCCACCATTTCGCGCATCGCGCCCTTGGGCTCGCCGACCGCGAGCCCGCCGACGGCGTACCCGGGAAACTCCATCTCGGCGAGCGCGGCCGCGGACTCTCTTCTGAGATCTTCGTACGTCGCTCCCTGAACGATGCCGAAGAGCGACTGCTCGCGTGGGTCCGCGCGCCACGCGTCGAGAGCGCGACGGGCCCACCGGAGCGTCAGCTCGTGCGACCGCTCCGCGTAGCTCCTCTCGGCAGGATAAGCCACGCACTCGTCTAGCGCCATGATGATGTCGGCGCCTATGTCCCGCTGTATGGCAACGTTGTGCTCGGGCGACATGAAGTGCCTGGAGCCGTCGAGGTGAGACTGGAACTCGAGCCCGTCCTCGGTGACGCGATTGAGACGGGCGAGGCTGAAGACCTGGAATCCTCCGCTGTCCGTGAGAATGGCACGGTCCCACCCCATGAAGCGGTGTAGCCCGCCCGCCTCGCGGATGATCTCCGTGCCGGGACGCAGGTAGAGGTGGTACGCGTTCGACAGGATGATACGCGCGTCTATCTCGAGGAGGTCCGACGGTGCGAGCGTCTTGACCGTGGCCTGAGTGCCGACCGGCATGAAGACCGGCGTCTCCACGACTCCGTGCGGTGTCACGAGCTCTCCGGCCCGCGCCTTCGTCTCTGGATCGACAGCGACGACCCGGAACTCCAGCAAGGCTACCTCCAGCTTCTTCGTGGCCCGACGGGGTCCGCGTACTCTAGCAGACACACTTCACCTGTCAAGCGCGATGGGGTCGGCCGCCCCGTATGCAACGATAGGCCGCCGCTCCCCAGAAGCACGACCGCGCAGGTCGCACGCACTCCGACTGAGACACCACCAACAAGAAGCGCGCCCGGGCCGCAGAGAGCCGGGCGCGCCGTTCAGTGCTTGCTGGTGACAGCTTCAGGAAATGACTACCGGCACGACCTCCTCCCAGGTGACGATGGTGAAGCTGCCCGCGAAGGGGAAGAATGGAGGAGGAAGCAGAACAACCCTGGGGTCGTAGTGGTAGTCGCGTACGTAGCCGGAAATCGGGATCCCGTCCACGTACTGCGACAGGTGGATGGCGTAGTCCGCCAGCATGCCCCCATATAGAGTAAAGTCGCCCCTGAGGGCATGGTGCATGTAGTCCTCGGCCTCGATCGTCTTCTGAAGCGCCATCATGACCGCGTGAACCTCGCAGTCGTTCTGATTCGGGGTGGTGTAGTCGATGATGATGTCGCCCTTGGGATGTCCCGCCGCCACCAGGCCAAGCATGTCGTCGCACCCCGGGTCCGGGCCACTACCGGGCGTCGAGGCCGCGTATACGATGTCGCCCCGGATGTGGACCGAGCCATCAACGCCGACAGTCAGCTGACCGTCAAGAGTTCCGCGTATCCAGACATCCTCTTCAGACCACATGGCGCCGTTGGTCGTCGATATAGTCACAATTCCGCCGAGACCTACCGGGTCGCCGTTCCTATCGTATCCCTGGTACGTCAGTTCTCCTAATGTCGGCTCCCCGAGCACCACCTCGTAATGCGCTCCGTTGCCGATCTCGGGCAATACGATGCCCCCGGGCTGGAGCGCCGCCGCCCGCAGCGTGTCGAAGACGTACTGCCGCGTCGGTAAACTCACTGGCTCTACGCCGAGCTGGTAGCCGTTGACGAAGGTCGGGTTGCTCCCCTCCTTGATCGTCAGGCCACCCGCCGCCCGCACGAGCCCGCCGAACCACGGGTCGCCGTCGATCTTTATGCTGCCGTTGACGTGCACCGGCCCCTCGAACCGCTCTCCGCTCCGGAACCACGAGTATCCCCCACCCCCGCTCTCGATGAACCACTGGTAGATTGAGAAGGTCTCGGCGACCATCGTCACCTTCACCTGCCTGGCGACCCCATCGATCTCGCCGGTCGACACGACCTCGTACGCGTCCAGCCAGCTGCCGCCGCTGACGTCATCGGTCACCGCAACGGTGTACCGTCCTCCTCCGAGCGGCTGCTCCGCGAATGTCAGACCCTCCGGATCCGCGGTCGGGTCGTCCAGCTCGAGCGCGGCCAAATGTCCTCTCATACGCTCGAGCCCACCCTCGGCGATCCAGAACGCTCGCTCGTCATCGACCTCGTACTCGACGACCTCTCCCTCCGAGTGCCCCAGGGCAAGCATTGATGCTCCGACAAGAAGCACCGCGAGTGTGATGCCGATGACGCCGATCATCGCCGTGCCGCGCTCAGAGGCTACGAACAAGCGTGCTCTCTCGCATTCGAGAGTCGTCTTTGTCCTGTGTCGAGTGAACATGGTTCCTCCTGCAGTCCCTGCCGAAGGCAGTCGCACCTTGTCCTAGAGTATCATAGTTGATTGTATCTGTCAAGGTGTCTCGAACAGGCTCTCGCGCGAACGGCTAGATGATCAGCATCGCGTCGCCGTAGCTGTAGAAGCGGTAGCGCTCCCGAACGGCCTCGGCGTAGGCGTCGAGCACCAGCTCCCGTCCGGCGAGCGCGGAGACGAGCATCAGGAGGGTCGACTTCGGCAGGTGGAAGTTCGTCAGCAGCGCGTCCACACACTTGTAGCGGTAGGGCGGGCGTATGAAGAGGTCCGTGGCGCCCTCTCCGGCCGAGACGCGGCCGTTCTCGTCCGCGACGGATTCAAGCGTGCGCACGCTCGTCGTTCCGACCGCTACGACCCTTTCCCCCGCGGCGCGCGCGTGGTTGATCGTTGAAGCCGCTTCCTCGGACAGGACGTATCGTTCGCTCTCCATTCTGTGCTCCGCCGGATCCTCCGCGGATACGGGCCGGAACGTGCCGATACCCACGTGGAGCGTCAGACGCGCCACGCCGACCCCGCCGGCCTGAAGTTCCTCCAGCAGCTCCTCCGTGAAGTGAAGTCCGGCCGTCGGCGCCGCCACCGCGCCGGGAACGCGCGCGTAGACCGTCTGATACCTCGTCCCGTCGACCGGCTCGGCCTCGCGGTCGATGTACGGGGGCAGCGGGACGGCCCCCAGCTCCGCGATGGCAGCGTCGATGACGCCCGGGCCGGCGACCGCGTCCTTCGAGCCGTCCGTGTAGAGCGAAACGACGCGCTTCCCCTCCGGCAAGACCTCATCGACGCGCGCAATGAGCGCGGCGCCGTCGTCGGCGCCGAAGTGCAGCTCCGCGCCCTTACGGATCTTCGCGCCCGGGCGCACGAGCACCTCCCAGCTGCCGGCGCCCAGGTCGCGCAGGAGGAACATCTCCGCGCGTCCGCCCGTGCACCTGCGCCCAAGCAGTCGCGCGGGAATGACCCTCGTGTCGTTGACGACCAGAACGTCTCCCGCCTCGAGGTAGCGGCCTACCTCGTGGAAGCGTCGGTGCTCGAACCGAGGCGCCGGCCGCTCCGCGTCCGCCTGAACGCCGGACCTCCTTCGCACAACAAGAAGGCGCGACTCGTCGCGCCTTTCGGAAGGGTACTGGGCTATGAGCTCCTTCGGGAGCTCGTAGTCGAAATCCGAGGTCCTCACCCGTCGCCCTCCTCGCCCGATGGTTCTCCCCCACGGCGGCCTGCGTTCCTGGACCCGTAGCGGTCCCACTCGCTGAAGATGCACCCGCAGTACTGCTGTCGGTAGAGCCCCATCTCCTTCGACTCGCGGACTCCGTCCATCACCGAGGCGCGGAAGTCGCGGTAGACGAACTCGACTCCGTGCTTCGCGGCCGCGGCGGCTCCCGCAGCGCGTATGCCCTGGTGGTCCTGGTGTGTGGAAACCAGCATCGAGGAGCTGAACCCCTCATACCCGGACTCGCTCGCCAGCCCGGCGACGCGGTCCAGCCGCATTGCGTAGCATATGGGGCATCGCTCGTGCACGTGCCCGACGATCTTCTGTAGGAACTCCTCCAGCCCGTAGCCGTCCTCGTGCGCCATCGGCACGCGATACGCGTTCGCGGCCTGGTGCGCCGCCTCCAGTCTCTTCTCGAACTCGAGATACGGGTGGATGTTGGGGTTCACGAACGCGCCGGCGACCTCGTGCCCCTCTTCCTGAAGCGCACGCATCGGCACGAGAGCGCACGGCCCGCAGCATATGTGTAGTAGCAGTCTCATTAGTGGTGAGTTGGAGCGGGTGTTGGCTGTGGTAGCCGCAGTGGCCTCCCCTCGGAACGGTTCACGCGCTTGCGCGTGCTAGTGACGAGGGTAGGCCGCTGTGGCAAGAGGGTCAGAGCAGCTCCTCCTGATCTCCAGTCTTGGGAGTCCCGAAGTACTCGTATGCCGCGGGCGTTGCCTCTCGTCCCCGAGGCGTGCGCTTGAGCAGACCTTCCTGGATGAGGAACGGCTCGTAGATCTCCTCGATCGTGTCCGCCTCTTCCCCGACCGCCACGGCGAGGCTCTTCACACCGACCGGACCGCCGCCGAACCGCCTCATCACAGCCTCCATGATGCGCCGGTCCATCTCGTCTAGCCCGCGCTCGTCCACCTCCAGCTTGAGAAGCGAGCCGTGCGCGACCTCCGCCGTGACCCTGCCGTCGCCCTCGACCTCGGCGAAGTCCCGCACACGTCGCAGCAGCCGGTTGGCGATCCTGGGTGTCCCGCGGGAGCGGCGCGCGATCTCGAGCGCTCCCTCGTCCGTTATCGGCACGCCCAGGATGCCCGCCGACCGCAGCACTATTCGCGCGAGCTCGTCTGCGTTGTAGTAGCTGAGCCGCTGCGCCACTCCGAAGCGCGACCGGAGAGGCGAGGTAAGAAGACCCGCCCTCGTCGTCGCGCCTACCAGCGTGAAGTGCTCGAGGTTGAGCTTGACGCTGCGCGCCGAAGGCCCCTTGTCGAGCACGATGTCTACGGAGAACTGCTCCATGGCGGGATAGAGGTACTCCTCCACCACGTGCTGGAGCCGGTGTATCTCGTCGATGAAGAGAACGTCGCCGCGCTTGAGGTTCGTCAGCACGCCGGTCAGATCGTACGGCCGTTCGATCACGGGGCCGGAGGTCGACACCAGCTCGGTCCCCATCTCGGTCGCTATGATGTGAGCGAGAGTGGTCTTCCCCAGACCCGGAGGGCCGTAGAACAGACAGTGGTCCAGCGGCTCCTCGCGCTGCCGCGCAGCCTTGATGAAGACGCTGAGGTTGTCCTTGAGCGTCTCCTGGCCCACGAACTCGCTGAAGTCCGTCGGCCTGAGCTTGGTGTCGAACTTGACGTCGTCGCTCGACGGCGCCGGTGCTGTCATGCGTGTAGAGGTGTCGCTCATCGAGTGATGCCCCTCGCCGCGCCCTCGCGGCGGCTCTGCTCTACGCCCCGCGCCTCAGCGCGCGACGTACGAGCTCCTCCACGGACAGCTCGCAGCCAGCCTCGCCCTGCGCCCGCAACACGGCCTCCCTCGCGGTCGCGCGGTTCATCCCTAGCGACACGAGCGCCGACACCGCGTCGCCGGCGACCTCGTGCTCCGCTGCGCCGCCTCCGATGGAAGAGACGTCGAGGCCCGAGAGCCTCTCCTTGAGTTCCACGATCATCCGCTGAGCCGTTTTCTTCCCGATGCCCGACACGCTCGTGAGTAGCGCCATGTCCTCCTCGATGACGGCCCGGTGGAAGACCTGGGGCGACAGCCCCGAGAGAACGGCGAGGGCGAGCTTCGGACCTATGCCCGAGATCGATATCAGCTCGCGGAAGATGGACCGCTCCGCCTCCGTCAGGAAGCCGAACAGGTCGAGGGCGTCCTCGCGCACGTGGGTGTGCGTGAAGATGTGGACGTCGCTGCCCTCTTCCCCCAGTTCCTTGAAGGTCGACATCGGGACGAGCATGGAGTAGCCGACTCCGCTCACGTCGACTACCACCCCCGCCGGGTTCCTGCGTACGAGCTTGCCCCTCAGCTCAGCGATCATGCTACCTGGGCCCCGTTGCGCTTGTGAAGGTGGCATATGGCGACCGCCACCGCGTCCGACTCGTCCTCGAGCATATCACGCCCGCCAAGTTCGAGCAGCCTGTCGACCATCGACGCGACCTGCTGCTTGGTCGCGCCGCCGTTGCCAACTACGGACTGCTTCACTTCTCGAGGGTCATACTCGAAGATGGGCCTTGAGTCCTGGGCCGCCGCAAGCAGCGCGACACCCCGGGCGTGGCCCAGCTTGAGTGCGGACTTGACGTTCTTGGATTGGAATACGTTCTCGACCGCGACCTCGTCGGGCCGGTGCAGCTCTATCAGCCTGACGGTCTCTGCGTGGACCTTGCGGAGCCGCTCTGGCAGCGGCGTCCTGGAGGAGTTCTTCACGTGCCCAACGGCGACGAGGCGCATGCCGCCGTCGCACTTCTCCACCAGGCCGAACCCGGTCACGATCGTGCCGGGGTCGATCCCGAGCACCAGAACTCTGTCGGACACGGGGCCACCCCCGTCCTCGGGGCCGCCCTCGACTGCGTGGCCGCCCTCGATGCTCACGGCTAGTCCTCGTCCTTGAGGACCTCCATGATCTCGTCCGAGATGTCGAAGTTCGCTGAGACGTTCTGAACGTCGTCGTGGTCGTCCAGCGCGTCCATCAGTTTGAGGACCTTGCGCGCTGCGTCCTCCTCGAGCTGAACCGTCGTCCCCGGGATGCGGGTGACCTCGCCGTGTGCCACCGTGATGCTGGCCTCGTTGAGCGCGTCGCGCACCGTGGCGAAGTCCTTGGGGTCGGTCGTGACCTCGAAGTTCTCCCCTTCTGTCTTGAGGTCCTCGGCGCCCGCCTCGAGCACGACCTCGAGCACGCTGTCCTCGTCGTACTGCGACGCCGGGATCGTGATGATGCCCTTCTGCGTGAAGTTCCACGCTACGCTCCCGCCCTCGCCCAGGTGTCCGTTGTGCTTCGTCAGGATGTGACGGATCTCGCCGACCGTGCGGTTCTTGTTGTCGGTCAGCGTGTCGATCATCAGCGCGACGCCCTCGGGGCCGTACGCTTCGTAGACGGCCTCTTCGTAGTTGACGCCCTCGATGAGGCCCGCGCCCTTCGCGATGGCCTTGTCGATCTTGTCGTTGGGCATGTTGACCGACTTGGCAGCCTGCACCTCCGCCCTGAGACGTACGTTCGTGTTCACGTCCGCCCCGCCCTGCCGCGCGGCGACCTCGATCAGGCGCGCGTGCCGGTTGAAGATCTTGCCGCGCTTAGCATCGGCCGCGCCCTTCTTGTGCTTGATGCTTGCCCACTTAGAGTGTCCAGACATTCCGTCCCTCCCGGTCCGGGCATTCCCCGCTCGCCACGGGCGCGTTAGCTACTCGTCTTCCTCTGGCTTCTCGGACTCGGCGACGACCTTCGCCTGAATGTCGCCGGGAACCTCCTCGTAGTGCGAGAACTCCATCTCGAAGTAGCCGCGACCCTGGGTGATGGACCTCAGGTGGGTCGAGTACTTGTAGAGCTCCGCCAGCGGCACGGCCGCCTTGACGACCTGGTAGCGACCCTGCTGGCCCGTCTCGCGGATCTTGCCGCGCCGCGAGCTGACGTCGCTCATCACGTCTCCGAGGTACTCGTCCGGGACCGACACCGTGATCTCGTAGACCGGCTCCATGAGAACGGGCTTCGCGTCGGCCGCCGCCAGACGGAAGCCGATGGACCCGGCCATCTTGAACGCGTTCTCGTTAGAGTCGACCGTGTGGTACTTGCCGTCGTAGACCGCGACCTTGACGTCAACCACCGGGTAGCCGGCGATGACGCCCTTCTCCATCCGCTCCTTGACGCCCTTCTCGACGGCAGGGATGAACTTCGACGGAATGGCGCCGCCGACGACCTCGTCGACGAACTCGAGGCCCGTCCCTCGCTCGACCGGCTCGACCCTGAGCCACGCGACTCCGAACTGGCCGCGGCCGCCCGTTTGCTTCTTGTACTTCCCCTCCGCCTTGGCCGTGGCGCGTATGGTCTCGCGGTACGGGATGCGAGGCTTCTCGCGCTCTACCTCCACGCCGAACTTGTCCTTGAGCTTCTCGAGCATGACGTCGAGGTGGAGGTCTCCGAGACCGGAGACGATGGTCTGCTTGATGACGCGGTCGTAGCCCGCCGTGAACGTGGGGTCCTCCTCGTGGAGCTTCGAGAGACCCGTGGAGATCTTCTCCTCGTCGCCCTTGGCGGCCGCCTTGATCGCCTCCGAAAGGACCGGCTTCGGGAAGACGACGGTAGGCAGCACGATCGGGTTGCCCTTGTCGCAGAGCGTGTCGCCCGAGCTCGTGTGCTTGAGCTTGACGACGCCAGCGATGTCCCCCGCGGAGACCGACTCCATCTCCTTGCGGTCGCGCCCGATGAGCGCGTAGCACGTGCCCATCCTCTCGCTGTCGCCCTTCGTGCTGTTCAGGACGTCGGAACCCGAGCCGACGGATCCCGAGTAGACACGGAAGAACGACAGCTCGCCGACGTGCTGCTCCGAGACGGTCTTGAAGACCAGCGCGGAGAAAGGCGCGTCCGGAGACGTCGGGACGGTCACCTCGTCCTCGCTGCCGGGCTTCGTTCCAACAGTCTCGGCCTTGTCAGCCGGAGAAGGCAGTGCGCCCGCTATGAGGTTCATGAGAGGCTCGACCCCCGCCACCGATGTGGCGGCCGTCGCGATAGCCGGGACGATCGTCGCCGCCGCGACACCGGCCCGCAGACCGTTCCGGATCTCGTCCGCCGTCAGCTCCTCGTCGCCGAAGAACTTCTCCATCAGCTCCTCGTCGGACTCGGCCGCGGCCTCGATCAGCTGAGACCTCAGCTCGGCTACCTCGTCGGCCATGTCGGCCGGGACGTCTTCCTTCTTAGCCTTCGCCGAACCATCGGAGATGTACGCCTTCTGCTCGATGAGGTCGACCACGCCCTTGAAACCCTCGGCGGCGCCGATGGGAATCACCACCGGGGCGATGCGGGCTCCTAGCACCTCGGAGGCGTCGTTGAGGCACTTGCGGAAGTCCGCGTGCTCCTTGTCCATCTTGTTGACGCATATGACGCGCGGCTGCTCGGCCGCGTCGAGGAACTGCCAGACGAGTTCCGTCCCGACCTCCACGCCTGAGGGAGCCGCAATGATGACCACCGCGGCGTCCGCCACTCGCAGGCCGGCCTTGACGTCCCCGTAGAAGTCGGCGTATCCGGGACAATCCAGAACGTTGATCTTAACGCCGTTCCAGGTACAGTGACCCAGTCCCAGGTTGATGGTGATCTGGCGCTTCTTCTCGTTCTCGGCGAAATCCAGGGCGGACGACCCGTCGTCCACCTTCCCCATTCGCGAGACGGCGCCGCCCACGAACAGCATGGCCTCAGCGAGGCTCGTCTTGCCCGCGTCGCCGTGCGCGACCAGGGCCACGTTGCGGATCTTGTCCGGTGACAACGACTTCATCTTGCGTCCTTCCGAAGGTTTCGGGTGCAGTCGCCTGTGATTCGATGCTGGACTGTATCAAACGATAGAAGATACCAGCTGGCTTGCCCACAGTCAACCCGAAACTCCCACATTCGGCTTGCCCGAGGGCTCCTGGCGTGGTATCTTCGAGAGGTTGTGGCCGCCCGACGGGGCGGCGCCGGCCGCAGCCATCCATGCGGACAGCGCGCCGGCACATGAAAGGACCAAACAGCACGGAGGCACCGCTCAATGCTGGACATTCTCCGCACGAAGACCAAGGTCTTCCTCTGGATAGTGGCCGTGGCGTTCATCGTCAGTATCGGCGCGGGCACCATCTTCGGACGCCGCAGGGGCGGCTCGGGACAGTCGCCGCAGCAGGGGCTCATCGGCGTGGTCAACGGCACGCCCATCCAGTACCGCGACTTCTCGGACGTCTACAGGCAGCGCATCACCGACTACGCTGCACAGACCGGCGCCGAGGTCTCGGACGCCACTCGTGACGCGCTCCGCGAGGAGACGTGGAACGCGATGGTCACGGACATACTTGTCCAGAGCGAGATCAGGCGGCTGGGCATCGACGTCCCCGACGACGTCGTGTTCGACATTCTCTGGAACAACCCGCCGCAATCGGTCTATCAGGCGCCGGCCTTCCAGGACGCCAACGGCCAGTTCAGCTTCGACGCGTACCACCGCGAGATCCAGATGCACCCCGAGCGCTGGGACGACGTTGCCGAGTACTACAGAGGTCAGCTCCAGCGCCAGATCCTCCAGAGGGAGATCCAGTCGGCTGCTATGGTCAGCGACAACGAGCTCTGGGAGGAGTTCGTGGCGCGCAACGAGAAGGTCCGTGTCTCGTTCGTCAGTATCGACCCGCGCATGATCGACCGCGAGCCGCTCACGCCGACCGAGGAGGAGGCCCGAGCCTACTTCCAGTCGCACCGCGCGGACTACGAGCGCGCCCCGATGGTCGTCATGAGCTTCGTCGACCTGCCGAAGGTCGCCACCCAGGAGGACGAGGACGACATCGTTCTCAGGCTGGAGGAGCTCACGGCCGCGGTCCGCGACGGCGAGGACTTCGCCGAACTCGCACGCGTCTACTCGGAGGGCCCGAGCGGCCCGCAGGGCGGCGACCTCGGGTACTTCAGCAAGGGTGCGATGGTCAAGGAGTTCGAGGACGTCGCGTTCGCCCTCGAGGTCGGAGAGGTCAGCGAGCCGTTCAAGACGTCTTTCGGCTACCACATCCTACAGGTGACCGACAAGCGCACGGAGAACGGCGAGGAGCAGGTCCAGGCCAGACACATCCTCATAGAGATCAGGCCCAGCGAGCAGACGCTCGTAGAGGTCGAGACGGAGCTTCGCGGGCTGGCGGAGCTGGCGGAGGAGAAGGGGCTGTCGGCCGCGGCGCAGGAGCTGGGTTACGAACTGAAGGCGACCTCCCCCTTCCCCGACGGGCGCTACATCCCCGGGATCGGTAACCTGAGACCGGCCGTCAAGGCGGCGTTCGAGGGCGAGGTAGGCGACGCCATAGGTCCGTACGTCACGCCGGACGCCTACTACATGTTCGAGATAGCAGAGAAGATCCCGAGCACGCTCCCGACGTACGACGAACTGGCCGCCCTCGTGGAGGGAGAGAGCCCGGAGCACCCGGCCGTCACAGCGCTCATCATGGAGCGTCAGAACGACCAGGCGTCGGCCATCGCCGAGGAGATAGCGTCGGCGGTCAGGTCGGGACAGCTCTTGGAGGACGCCGCGACGGCTCGCGGCTACAACGTGGTTCAGTCGCAGCCCTTCTCGCGCAGGGACTACGTCCCCGGCGCGGGCAGCGGCAACGAGTTCGTGGGCACGAGCTTCGGCCTGAGGACCGGACAGACGAGTGGAGCCGTCCGCGTCGAGCAGCCGGAGCGGTTCTTCGTCATCCGGGTTGAGGAACGTGTGGCTGCAAGCCAGCAGGACTTCGTCGAGCAGGAGGCTCAGCTCCGTAGCCAGCTACTCCAGCGCGAGCAGATGCAGGTCTTCGCCGCGTGGCTCGAGGACGTCATGGCCGACGCCGACATAAGCGACTATCGCGACTCGTTCTTCTAGGAGGTTCGCGCGGTTAGGAAGTCCGGGCGGTCGCCGGGGCTCAGAGCTGCTCGAGCCAGTCGTGATTCGCGCCGATGACGACGATGATGTCGACCAGCGGGGTCTCCGGGATCTGCTGGATGACGTTTGGAACGCGCAGCATGCGTGCTACCTCGACCGCGGCTCCGAAGTCGCCGGACCTGTCCACGACGATCGATTCCTCGTAGCCGAAGCTCCCGGCATTGCGCGCGTCGACGACGTCGATCCCCAGGTCCCTCAGGTAGCGCAGGGTCTCCCGCCCCACGTCCTCCTCACCACAACCGTTCAGCACCAGGACGGTCGACTCGACCTCGCGGCTGGGCCGAGGCGCGAAGATGCCGTAGACGGAGACCCCGACGTAGACGACCAGCGCGAGCAACAGAAGCACGCCCACGACGTAGAGCGCCGACGTGGGCGTGGTCTTCTTCCGACTCTTGCGGGACTTCCTCGACCTGGCCATGGGGTCCCTCGATCTCCCGCTTCGTTGTCCCTCTACCCGTCCAGGTGCTGCACCAGACGCCTGTAGGTCTCCTCGAGCGTCTCGGGCAGCACGCGCGTCTCCCCGACAACGGGCATGAAGTTCGTGTCGCCCTCCCATCGCGGCACGATGTGGAAGTGCACGTGGCCCGGCACGCCGGCGCCGGCGCAGTGCCCCATGTTGACGCCGACGTTCATCCCCTGCGGCGCGTACGCCCGCGAGAGGATCCGCTCGCCGTGCGCGACGGCCTCCATGAGATCCGCTCTCTCCTCGACAGCGAGTCCGGAGAGGTTCGCGACGTGACGGAACGGCGCGATGAGCAGGTGGCCGTTGTTGTACGGGTAGGCGTTGAGCATTATGAACGAGTGCGGCGTCCTCGCCAGGATGAAGTTCGACTCGTCCGCGGCGGCGGACGGCTTGTCGCAGAAGATGCAGCCGCCGGGGTTCTCACTCATCAGATACTCCATTCTCCAGGGCGCCCAGAGCCTCTCCATCACTCTCCCCCGCCGCCGAGCACCACGTTGTCGATGAGCCGCGTCCTGCCGAAGTAGACCGCGATCGCGATCATCGTCCCGGCGCACAGTTCCTCGACGTCGTCGAGCGACCTCCAGTCCACGGCCGAGACGTACTGTACCTCCGCGTGAGGCTTCGCCCCGATGATCGCCCGCACCTCCCCCAGGACCTTCCCGACGTCGGTCTCGCCCGACTCGAACAGCCGGCGCGCGTGCTCCAGCGACTCGTGGAGCGCCGGCGCCTCCGCGCGTTCCTCTTCCGACAGGTAGGTGTTGCGAGAGCTCATCGCGAGCCCGTCAGGCTCGCGAACTATCGGCCCGCGAATGATCTGCACGCCCATGTCGAGGTCGGCCACCATTCTCTCGATGATCGCGGCCTGCTGCCCGTCCTTTTGCCCGAAGACCGAGAGGTTCGGGCGCACTATCTCGAAGAGCTTCGACACTACCGTGCAGACACCGTCGAAGTGGCCTGGCCTGTACGCACCGCAGAGCTTCTCGCCGAGCCGCCTGACGTGGACGACGGTCGCGAATCCATCCGGGTACATGTCTGGAGCCTGGGGGACGAAGACGAGGTCCGTCCCGGCTTCCTCCAGAAGCGCCAGGTCCCGGTCGAGGTCGCGAGGGTAGTCCTCGAAGTCCTCGCTGGGTCCGAACTGCGTCGGGTTGACGAAGATGCTCGCGACGACTGTGTCGGACAGCTCGCGCGCCGTGCGGACGAGCGACAGATGTCCATCGTGCAGGAAGCCCATGGTCGGCACGAAGCCGACGACCGACCTTCCGCGCTCAGGGTCTCTTGCCCTCGCCTGCATCTCCGCTACCGTCCGGATTATCTGCACGTTCACTCCATCGGCCGACCAGATCGCGGCTCGGCCCCCGGGCAAGACGTTGCAGCGGCACTACGCGCCGCCTAGTAGCTCTCGTCCAGGTCCGGGTAGGCACCCGACTTGACGTCTCGGACGAACGACTCCGCCGCCTCTGTCACGACGCTCGCAGTATCGCCGTAGCGCCTGACGAACCTGGGCGACGGCCCGTCGGTGTACCCCAGGATGTCATTGACCACGAGCACCTGGCCGTCGCAGTTGGGCCCCGCGCCGATGCCTATAGTCGGTATCGACAGGGCCTCCGTGATCTCCCGGCCGAGCTTCCAGGGTATCGCCTCGAGCACGATCGAGAAGCACCCTGCCTCCTCGAGGGCGCGCGCGTCGTCCAGAAGCAGTTCGCGCGTCCGGTCGTTCTTGCCCTGCACCCGGTAGCCGCCCAGTTCGTGAATGGACTGCGGTGTCAGACCTATGTGCCCCATGACCGGGATGCCCGCGTCGAGGACCGCGCCGATCTTCTCGACCACCTTGCTCCCGCCCTCGAGCTTGATGGCGCCCGCGCGACCGTCCTTGACCATCCTGCCCGCCGCCCGGACCGCGTCGGCGACGGAGGCCTGGTAGGACATGAACGGCATGTCACCCACGACCAGCGCCGTCGAGGTACCCCGCGCCACGGCCGCCGTAAGCATTAGCATCTCGTCCAGTGTCACTGGCAGGGTGTTCTCGTGGCCGAGAACGACCATCGCGGCCGAGTCGCCTACCAGGATCGCATCGACTCCGGCCGCGTCCACGAGCTTCGCCGTCATGTAGTCGTAGGCCGTGAGAACGGCGATCTTCTCCCCGGCCTTCTTCATCGCCGCTATCGAAGGCGCAGTGCGCTTCTTGCGTTCCATGTGTCCTGTTCCGGTGGTGTCGCGCCGGTCGGCGCGTCCTCCGCCCGACAGGAACGGTCCAGTCTACCGGGCTGCGCCCGGTGGACCCGGGTCAACCCGCGTCAGGACCTCGTCCCTATGGGCACGTAGTAGGCGGTCCCCGTGTCGTGTTCCTCGATCTCGCGCGCGAGTTCCTCGAAGTCCGCCGTGCTCTCGACGAAGTTGATGTCGTCGGTGTTGACGACGATGAGAGGCGTGTCCTTGTAGTGGAAGAAGAAGTAGTTGTAGGCCTCGTTGAGCGTCTCTATGTACTCGGCGGACATGTCGCGCTCGAACTCTCGTCCGCGCCTGCGTATCCGCTCCATCAGGCTGTCGACCGACGCCTGTAGATACACGACGATGTCCGGCTTGGGAACCTCCCGCTCGAGCAGGTCGGCCAGGCGCTTGTAGAGCGCCAGCTCGTTGTCGTCGAGCGTGATGTTGGCGAATATGCGGTCCTTGGCGAAGAGGTAGTCGGAGACGACCCGTTCCATGAACAGGTCGAACTGCTTGAGCTCCGACTGCTGGCGGTGGCGCGAGAGCAGGAAGAACAGCTGCGTCTGGAACGCGTATCCTCGCATGTCCTGATAGAATTGCGCCAGGAACGGGTTCTCCTCGACGACCTCGAGCTTGAGGTGCGCACCCCACTTCTTGGCAAGCATCGTCGCGAGCGTGGTCTTCCCCGCTCCGATGACGCCTTCGATGGCCACGTAGTTCTTCCTGGGCACTTTCCCTCCGCTTGCGCTTCAGCTTCCGGCCGGTCGCTCCGGCAGCGGCTCCTCCGGCGGCCCGTCCACGGCGCGGACGTAGTCACCGAGGTCCCCGAGTCCCTCCACGATCCTGGCTACCGTGACCGAGTCGCCGGGGAACCTCAGCTCGGGGGCGACCTCCGCGAGCGGAACCAGCACGAACGCCCTGCCCCTCGCTCGCGGGTGCGGGAGCGTCAGCTCCTGGGACTCCATCTCGACGTCCTCGTAGATCAGCAGGTCGAGGTCGAGAGTCCTCGGGGCCCACCTCTCCCATCTCTCCCGGCCGTTTTCCTTCTCGATCGCCAGCAGCCTGCGCATGAGATCGAGCGGCGGGATCTCGGTCGTGAGCTCCGCGACGGCGTTGATGAAGCGCTCCTGCTCCGTCATCCCGACCGGCGCGGTCTCGTAGAGCGACGATACACCGGTCACTTCCGTGCCTGGCAACGCCGCCAGCGCCCCGAGGGCCTGCCGCACGTATCCCTCGCGGTCGCCCACGTTCGAACCTATACCGATCCAGGCGTAGGGCAATCGGTGGCTCCCCGCTCCTGCGGCCTTCCGGCCCGCGCCGCTACGCCGAGTGCACGACCTCTACCTCAACGTGGTCTATCGAACCGGCTATCGGGACACTGGGCTTCCGTATCCTGACAACGACCTCCACCGCGTCGAACTGCTCGAGAACGTCCCTCGCGATCTTGTCGGCCATCGCCTCGAGCAGGTGGTACTTCTGCTTGACGACCTCGGACTCCACGAGCCTGTAGACCTTCTCGTAGTCGACGGTCTTCCTCATGTCGTCGGAGGCGACCGCCGCAGACAGGTCCGCGATGATCTCGACGTCGACCTCGAAACGCTGTCCCAGCTCGCGCTCGTTCTCCGAGGCCCCGTGGTATCCGTAGAGCCTTATGTTCTCGAGAGCTATCCGGTACTCGGCCATCATCCCTCCGTTGCGGACGAGAACCCTACAGCATCCGCGTTATCCTCGCAACCGCCTCGGCGATGCGCTCCTCCGTGGTGGTCAAAGCGAACCGGACGTAGCGGTCGCCGGCTTCCCCGAAGCCGACACCCGGCGTCGCCACGACATGGGCGTCCCTGAGCAGACGCGCGCAGAAGCCCTGCGAGCGCTCGGCGGTGGGTATCCTCGCCCATATGTAGAACGTCGCGTGAGGGCGCGGCACGTTCCAGCCTGCCTTGTGAAGGCCGTCGACCAGCACGTCGCGCCTGCCTCGGTACGTGTCGACGAGTTCGTCTAGCCGCGACTGAGGGAGAGCGAGCGCCGCCTGTCCCGCCCTCTGGATCGCGGTGAAGACGCACGAGTCGACGTTGTCCTTGACGGTCGCGAGCGCCTCGAGCGCCTCCGGGTTCCCGATGGCGAACCCGAGCCTCCATCCCGTCATGTTGAACGTCTTGGAGAACGAGTGGAACTCGATGGCGACGTCCTTCGCACCCTCGACCTGCAGCAGCGACACGCGGTCGCCCTCGTAGACGACCTCCGCGTAGGCCGCGTCGTTGAGCACGAGGATGTCGTGCTCGCGCGCGAAGTCGACGGCGCGGCGGAAGAAGCCGAGGTCAGCAACGGCGCCTGTGGGGTTGTTCGGGTAGTTGAGGAACAGGAGCTTCGCTCGCTCGAGGTCCCGCGGCACGAGCTTCGAGAAATCGGGGATGAACCCGTCCTGCTCCTTCAGCGGAAGGAAGTGCACATCCGCGTCCGCGAGCCACGTCGAAGCCGGATATATGGGAAAGGCCGGGTCCGGGATGAGCGCCACGTCTCCCGGGTTCATCACGGCCATCGGCAGGTGCCCTATTCCCTCCTTCGAGCCGAGAAGCGGCAGGACCTCTGCTACGGGGTCCAGCGGGACGCCGTACCTCGCCTCGTACCAGTCCGCGATGGCCTGCTTGAAGGCCGGGTCTCCGCGCTGAAGCGGGTAGCGGTGCGTCGCGGGGTCCGCGCAGGCCGTCTGTAGCTCCGACACGATTTCCGGGAACGTAGGAAGGTCGGGGTCGCCTATCCCCAGGTCGACAACGTCTGCGCCGGCCTCCCTGAGCTCATTCTTCACCCGGTCTATCTCTACGAACAGGTACGGGGGAAGCTTCCCCAGCCTGTCCGAGCGTCTCACTCTCCGCATGGTCTTCGTTCCATAGGGGTTATCCACAGGGGTCGAGGCGTCCGAGCGAACACCCGAAACGCGACGTGAGCGTATCCCGCGAATTCGCGGGGTGTCAAGCGGAAAGCCCCCCAGGGACCGCCTGGGCAGGGCGCCGTCCGGATGTGCGTCTGGACGGGCGGGCGGCAGCTGGTATAATCGCGGTTCGCGCTGCAGCCGTCGCGCGGCCGGTCCGCCTCGTCGGACGCTACCGGTCGCCGGCGCCGTACAGCGGCCAACGGAGCGCCACTTGATGCCTGACCTGCGGAACCTCATAGAGGACGTAGAACGCTCTCCGCTGCACTGGGGCTACTCCTTCGCGACGTTCCTCGCGCTCGTGCTCGGCAGGAACCTGCTCGAGGGCGCGCTCGGACCTAACGGCTCCGTGGGCTTCGTCTACGCCTCCTCGCCCTCCGCGTTGATGGTCCTCGACCACTTCGTCCTCTTCTACGCCAGCCTGTTCCTCGCGTTCGCTCTCGTCCTGTCTGCGCTGGCGCGCGAACGAATCGGCCGGGTCATGAGGGTTATGACGCCCGCGTGGGTGCTCCTTCTGATCCCGCCCGTCTTCGACTTCTTCTGGACCGGCGGCGAAGGCATGAAGATCACGTACGTGCTCAAGCTGAGCCCCGTGATCCTGCGGTTCTTCGACCCGACGGTGAGCTTCGAGGCCATTTCGCCCGGCCAGCGGGTCGAGATACTCGGCGCATGTCTGCTTGCCGCGGCCTATGTGCGCCTGAAGACCCGCAGCTGGCCGCGCTCCGCCGTCGCTTTTCTCGCCTTCTACGTTGTTCTCGCGCTTCACGGGGTACTTCCGAGCCTGATCGCGCGGGCCTCCTGGGGACTGACGCGCGCGGCGGCCGCCTCACCCGAGCTCGCCTATCTGGTGGCCTTCAGGTCGGGCGGCGTGGTCGCGGACGAGAGCCGCAAGCTGGCGCTCGTCTTCTCCCTCCCCGTCGTAGTGCTCGGCTGGCTCGCCTTCAGAAGCCACGCGCGCGAGCGCGAGCGCGCGATGCGACGCAACTGGAGGCCGCTTCGTTCGCTGCACTACCTCGGCATGACCGCCTTCGGGATCGCGTTCGGCTGGACGCTCTTCTCGAGAGCGGGCGTCGAGTTCGCGGGCGCGGCAGACGTTCTCGGCATCGCGGCGACCATGCTCGCCACGTTCTTCGCCTTCCAGGCCTCGGTGGCGATCAACGACGTGTTCGACGAGGAGGGCGACCGCATCTCAGACGTATCACGCCCGCTGGTCACGGGCTCCCTGGATAGAGGAGACCTCGTCGCGCAGGCGGTCGTGTTCGGCGCGGCGGCGCTTCTCCTGGCGCTCAACGTCAAGTACTCGACCTTCCTGTTCATGGCGCTGGCGCTCGCGCTGTCGCTGCTTTACTCGGCGCCGCCGGTCCGCATCAAGCGGGTGCCCGTCGTCTCCAGCCTGTCGCTGGGAGCCGTTTCGCTGCTCGCCTGCCTCATGGGGTTCTCTCTCTACGCCGAAGAGCGGGCCGCCGCGCTTTTCCCAGACCCGCTCGCGTGGGTAGTAGTGTTGTCGTTCGGGCTGGGCTTCGCGGCGAAGGACATCAAGGACGTGGACGGGGACGAGGCGACCGCGGTGTGGACGCTGCCGGTGCTGTTCGGACCGTCCCGGGGGAAGATCGCCGTCGCGCTCCTGGTGCTCCTGGGATACCTGGCGGTCCCCGCCCTGCTCCCCTACGGCGCGCTCGCCGTACCCGCCGTGCTCCTCGGTGTCGCGAGCGCCGCCATGGTGTGGGTCTGGAAGAGGCCCAAGCTAGACGAACTGCTCCTCGCCGTCTGCCTGCTCTTCACCCTGGCGGTCGCTCTCGTGGCGCTGCACGACCCCGAGCCGCTCATGGGCGGACCGCACTCGGAAGCGCGGGCGACCGTCACCGAGGCGAAGGCCGCCGAGTTCAGAGGGGGTATCGCGGAGGCCCGGGACGACCTGGACTTCGCGTCGGTCGAGCTGCCCGCAGCCGCGGCCGTACTCGTCGACGATGCGGACGTACAGCTGCGAGCAGGCGCGGCCCTCTTCGAGTCGGGTCGCTTCCGCGATGCGCTACCGTTCCTAGAGCGCGCGGTGGACCTGCGCGCGTCGTCACCCGTCGCGAGGGAATACCTGGCGAAGACGGAGTCGCTGCTCGGCAGAGCGGACTCGGCGGAGTGGATGATGCACGAGGCGATCAGGGAGGGACTGCGGCCGGGCCTCTTCTACACGGTTCTCGGAAACCACTGTCTCGAAACGGGTAGCGCGGAGTCGGCCGAACTGGCGTTCCGACGCGCCCTCCGCCTGGGGCGGCCCGACGTTCCCGCTCGCCTTCGGCTGGGCGACGCGCTGATGGCGCTCGGTCGCGCGAGCGAGGCGCTCACGGAACTGGAGCTGGCGGTCGCGAGGCGCCCCTCGTCGGCCGACGCGCGCGACGCGCTGGGGCGGGCGATGGCCTCGGACGGCGACGCGGAGCGAGCGATTTCGGAGTTCCGCGCGGCGGTCGAGCTGGACCCCGGTCGACCTCTCTTCTGGAACAACCTGGGCGCCGCACTGCGCATCGCAGGCCGCTCGAGCGAGTCGCTGGAGGCCCTCGACCGGGCCACGGCTCTCTCCCCCCGCGCGCCTGAGCCCTACTACAACCGCGGCCTGACTCTCGAAGCGATGGGCCGTACGCACGAAGCGAGGAGGCAGTACCTCCTCGCTCTGGAGAACGACCCCTCTCACGAGCCCGCCCGAGCGTCCCTCGACCGGCTGGGCCGTTAGGCGCGCCCCGCGACAGCGGCTGCATGCGGCGCCGCAGCCTGCATGCCCCAGTCCTTCACGCGCGCTCCGCCACCACGACGTCACCTATCTCACAACCGATGTCGCGCGCGATCACCGGGCACTTGGCCTTGAGCACGAAGAAGATCCGCCCCGGAGCCTGGCTGAGCGTCTCGTAATTGCCCTGTCCCTTCGCGATGACAAGTTCCGCCGACTCGAATCGGTCGCGGAAGGCACGGGAGCAGTCCTCGAGCATGGTCCCGGGCGCGTCCGAACCGTTGTCGATCACCGGCACGAGTCCGGCAAGCCCCGCGAACTCGGCGTCGTCCGCGGTGACGTCGTTTATGATCGGCGCCCCCCTCACCGCGAACGTGATGCGTTCGACGGGCATCTCCTCGATGAGGATGCGGTCGAAGACGATCTCCCCGGCGTTGTCACCGACGTATAGGATGTCGCCGGCGGAGCCCACGGCCGAGCGCAGCTCCTCGAGGGCGCCGTCGGCGGGCTCCCAACCTAGGCTCTCCTCTATTGACCGCTCCAACGTTGTCTCGTCGATGTCCGACCTCGCCCCGAAGTCGATGATGTTGCCCGCCACCGCGAGCCGCACCGCTGTGCCGAACGGGTCGTCCGAACTCGCGACGCGCTGCTTCATCTTCGGGTACATCGAAAGCGCGAGCGAGTTGAAGCGATCTTTGACACCTCGGTACGGGTCGTCGACCCCCGTCTCGCGTCTGACGACGCGATGGATGACCTGCCCCATCGACGGAGGCGTGTCGTCCATGTCCATCTCAGACACCGCCCGGGCTACCGCGCGCAGCACGCGCACGTGCGCCTGCGGGTCGTCGCTCGCCATGCGAGCCGCTTCGAGAGCCTGTTTGAGGAAGCATGGAACGCAGTCGAGGAATGTCTTCACGTGGCCTCGGAGGACCGCCCTGCGCGGTCCGGGACGCGCCGGCGTCAGGGACGCGCCGGTGTCAGGAACGCGCCGGTGTCAGGAACGCGCCGCCTTGAGCCCCTCGACGAGCGCGTAGGTGGCGTCGACCTCCCCCACCGAGATCTGGGGCTTGGTGACGCCGTGGAAGTCGGTCCCGCCCGTCTTGAGCATGCCGTGGCGCTCGGCAAGCGACGCGTAGTGCTGCACCAGCTCAGCGAGCTGGTCCTTCGTAATGAGCGGCTCGCCGTTGTGGAACGGGCGGTTCTTGTCGTAGGTGTAGAAGACCTCGAGCCCCCTGACCCCCGCGCCCGCGCACGTGGCGATGATCTCGTCGACTACGGGGTCCACCATCGCTCCGCCCTTGGCGAAGGTCGTGTTGTACGCGCCAGGATGCGCGAGGACGGGGACGCCCCCCGCCCGCTCGATGAGCGACACGCTCTCTTCGAGGGTCAGACTGAAGTCCTTGCTCACGTGCCAGTCGCCGCCGTACGACGTCCGGTCGAAGAACTCCTTGGACGGGAAGTCGGGGTGGTGCTTGTGCAGGACCTTCCAGATGTGCGGCCTGCGCACCGTGTCGCCCGCCGCCACCTCGAGCACCTCCGCGGCGTCGATCGACAGCCCGTTCTCCGTCAGCACCGCGACCTGCTTGTCCAGCTTCCCGTTCTTCGCGTCCTGCAGACGTTGGAGCACGTTCTCGAGCTCGTCGAAGTCGGGGTCGACGAAGTAGCCCAGGATGTCTATCTCGACCAGGTGCCTCCCGGGGTCGTGGGCGATGCCGATCTCGACGCCGGGTATTACCTCCACGCCGTGCCTCTCGCCCGCCTCCAGCGCCTCGCGCACTGAACCGATGGAGTCGTGGTCGGTGATTGCGATCGCCGCAAGGCCCAGCTCCTGCGCGCGCTCGACGAGCGTCGTCGCCGTCTCGGACCCGTCCGATGCGACGGTGTGCAGATGCAGGTCTACCCTGGAGTCGGAAGCAGGCACGCGGCCCCCCGGTCTAGACCTCGATGCCGAAGACGCCCTTCAGGGCGAATCCCGCGGCAACCGAGATGATGAAGAAGGCCACAAGCCAGTGAACGGTGAGGCCGAAGAACTTGAGCTCAAGGTGCGGATAGGTGACTGTCACCGACTCGATGATGGAGTCCGAAGCGACCGGCGGCTCGGCCGGATAGAGGAACGCGTTCCACGAGTTGGCGCGCGCCTTCATGAAACCGACCTTCCCGAGCCTCCTGCGGGGTCCCACGTCGAGCGACTTGCGCACTTCCCGGTCGCCCGAGACGAGCACGAGTTCGTGCTTGCCGGGCTGTTCGGCCCGAATCTCCCAGTCGACCTCGCTCTCGGCGTCGATTCGCAGCGCCGGCGACATCACTCTTATGCCCTTGGGAGCTATCAGCCGCAGGTCGGTCTGCGAGGGTGCCGCTCCCTCCTTCAGTTTGACCGCGACCACCGCCGTGTCGCCGGGCATTAGTGGTTCATTCGCGTACCTGATACCGAGCTGCACCATGATGATCAACACGGGGACGATCAAGAAGACTATCGGTCTGAGCGAGTGACGCAGATACTGGACGTTGCTCTTGAGCACGTTTCCGATGGCCGAGAACATGACGAGCGTGCTGTTGCGGAAGATCCACATCTCCATGATGTAGGCCTTGAGCTTGTCCTTGGTCTCACCGATCTTCTTCTGGTTGGACGTCTTCCCAAAGATGAGAAGCATGACCACGCCCGTTACGACGGACACGACGGCAAGCCCCACCCACGGGTGTAGACCAGCGAACGGCATCATGACGGCGTCGAACGCCTTTGTGATCGCTCTCAGGATCGGCCACATAGTTCGCTTCCGCTCTGAGCCGGGCGCGGCGCAATCGCCGCGTCACGCGCCCATCGTGTTCCTACGAGATGTACCCCAGCCCCTTCAGCTTCTCCTTGATGTCATCTTCGGAGTCGGACTCCTCGAGCTTGGCGATCTCCTTCTCGAGGGCGTGCGTCACGAACTCCTCCGCGGACGAGTAGCCCGCGATCTTCGCGAACTTCTTCACCTTCTCAAGAAGCTCCTTGTCGATCTTCAGGTTGCCGCCACCGAACATCTTGTCCTCCCTGTCGTTCTGCTCCGAGGCCGGCCCGAGCGCGTCGGCGCGCCGCCGGCCGGTCTTCCTCGGGGTCGACCCGCGGACCTCAGCGTCCCGCCAGCCGGTTCTCCTCCGTTTGGAACACGGAACTTCCGACCATCCAGTTGCGCTTAGCGATGCCGAACTCCGCGAGGATCGTGGGCGCCATGTCGTAGAGCGCAGGCTGCTCGCTCGCGATCGACTTGTTCGTGAACAGCACGCCCGGCACGTGAAGGTAGTCCATGCAGTGGTCGCCGCTCCACTCGTCCTCGTTGTCGGTGATCCACTCCATTCCGACGCCACCGCCGGCGGTCTTGTCCGACCCGCGGTAGCCGCGGCCGTAGCCCAGGATGACGTCCGGCGCGGTCTTCGTGTACGGACCGTGATAGCACTCACTGGTCTTGTAGGCCGTGATCACGACGCGCTTGTCGCTCTCCGGGTCCCTGACCTGCTCGAGCTTCGCCGCGATCTCGTCTATCAGCTCGTTGGCCTCGCGTCCGGGCCTGACTATGCCCTGCGACTCGCGGCCCTGCGTGTTGATGTAGAGGGCGTTGATGCCGATCCCGTAGGCCCGCGTCTGCGTCCAGTCGATGCCCAGCAGCCACTCGACCCTCTCGGGACGGACGCCCGGCTTGAGAACGAGGTAACCCTCGTCGTACAACCACCGGTTCAGGTGGAACTTCCTGTAGTAGGGCGCGAATCCGTGGTCCGACAGCACGATGAGCGTCGTGTTGTCGTCGAGCGAGTCCACCACCTCGCCCAGGACGGAGTCGAACTTGATGTAGAGGTTCTCGAGGTAGTCCGCGAACGCCGCGTCCTCTTCCGGCTTGTAGTTCGGATGCGAGGGGTCCATGCAGCGCCACATCATGTGCGTCGACTGGTCGAGCGAGCCGAAGTAGAAGTACAGCAGCCCCTCGTCGAACCTCGACAGCTCGTAGCGGAAGAGCTCGAGTCTCTCGTCGAAGACGATCTTGGACTGCCGCGTGAATATGTCGTTGTCGAACACGCCGTGCTCGAGAGCCTTCGTGTCCTCGGGCATGTTCTGCGTGTAGAAGAAGCCGACCGCGTCGACCAGTTCTTTGCCGTACTCGGGCGGGTCGGTGATCGGCAGCACCTGCTCCACCGGGTGGATCTGGACCGGAGTGCAGTAGAGCTCGAACTCGGGATGCGTCTGCTTGAGGTAGAACCTCGCGAGCCCCTTTACGGTGACGAGGTTGGGCACCATCACGAACTCCACCTCGACCCAGTCCGTGAACTCGCCTTCCTTGAGGAGGACCTCCTCGGTGCCGATGTCGAGACGCGCGACCGGATTGGAGGGGTCCACGTAGACCGTAAAGTCGATCCCGACCTTCTTCTCGTCATACGCGACGGGTTTGCCCTGTCGCTCCTCGATCTTCTCGTAGTCCTTGAAGTCGTTCGGCGGACCGTAGAGCGTCGCCTCCACGACGTTGTCGACCACATCGACCTCGTAGACGTAGCCGCCCGACAGGTCGTCGGAGCCCGGCCACGGGTCGGTCGTGTAGAACGAGAACGTCCCGTACGTCCCGAGGATGTCGGGGGTGCCCATTCCCGACATGCTCCTGACCAGACCTTTCTCGCTCGGCACCGGCGGGAAGTTCGACGGGATCTTGAAGACGGTGCACGGTATGCCAGCCGCCTCGAGCACCTGCCAGAACGCGACGCCGCGCCTCAGGTTGAGAGCCGCCCCGCCTGCCAGCGGGAACACGTAGTCGGTGAACGGCATTGAGAACTCGTTCTTGACGGGGATGAACCCGAAGACCTTGGCCTTGTCTGGCGCGCTCTCGGCTTTCGACGTGCTCAGGTATGGCAGGTAGGTTTCCGGGTCGCGATGCATGAAGTCGAAGATGCCGTGCGAACCTGGGTCGGCTCCCGTGATGAAGTTCGACCACGCGACCGGACTCTGCGGAGGGATGCTCGACAGCATGGGCGAGAACCCGCCCTCGCGCGCGAGGGCCTGGAAACGCGGCAGCTTGCCCTCGTCGATCAGCCGCGAAGCCAGGATCCAGTCCATGCCGTCGATGCCGAGCACCAGGACCTTTTTCGCGGGGTCGGTTCCGCCCGCGTGCTGTATCTCGTTCGCGACGTAGCCCAGCGACTCGAGCGCAGCCTGGTCCTCGTCGGCCAGTTCCACGCCGGGAGTATCCGCCGTGCAGCCCTGCAGCAACGCCACGGCGAGCGCCGCCATGAGCGCCGCCGCGACGGTCAGTATCAGCCTATGCCCCTTCATCGTCCCCGTCACCCTTCTGGAAGATCGACTTCCCCATCATGAAGTCCGGGACCGGAACACCGAACAGGTCGAGAATGGAGGGGCCCATGTCGATCAGCCCCGGCTTCGCTGCCTCGACCTTCCGATTGCAGAACAGAACGCCCGGAACAAGTCTGTAGTCAATGCAGTGGTCGCCGCTCCACGACTTGACGTTGTCTTCGACAACGGTCGGGCTCGACTTGCCTACCGCCGCGTCCCACGACGCGCGGTAGCCGATGTTGTATCCGATGATGAGGTCGGGCGCGCCGTCGGTGTACGGACCGCTCATGATCTCCTCGGTGTCGTATACCGACGTGATCGCTTCCTCCCCCGTCTCGGGGTCCTTGAGACCAGTGAGCTTATCGATGATCTCGCGCTTGAGCGCCCTGTAATCGGAAGACGCTACGACGCCCTGCGCCTCGCGGCCCCTCTTGTTGATGTAGATGCCCGAGAGCCCGAGCTGGTAGATCTTCGTTCCGGACCAGTCGACGTCGCGCAGGTACTCGCCGATCACACTGTCGGTTCCGGCCACGCCCGCGCAGTACCCACCCATGTCGCAGGCGCCGCCTTCCTGGCTCTCGACCTGACCGCCCTGCCCGCCAGCGCCGCCGTTGCCGCCCGCGGACGCGCCGTCGCCGGGTGCGCCATCACCCGATACGCCGCCAACCGATGCGCCGTCGCCCGAGCCGTTCCCCTTCGCCCTCATGTAGCCGTTGTTCAAGGCCCAAGTGTTGATGTTAACGCCGCGCTTGAACTGCTTGAAGCCGTGGTCCGAAACGACGCAGAGCAGAGTGGAGTCATCGACGTATTCCAGCACACGAGAGAGCAGGCCGTCCATCCGGACGTAGAGGTCCTCGATGGCGCGCGCGTGTTCGGTCGTGTCCTTGTCGCGATTGGAGGGATTCGACGGGTCGAGGTACCGCATGAACATATGCTGGATGCGGTCGGTCGCGTCGAACACGACGACGTTGAGTCCGTTCCTGTTCTTCTTGAGCGAGTTGAAGAACATCTCCTCGCGCTCCTCGTGGATCGCGTACGTCTGCTCGAGGAACGCCGTCTCGTCTATCATCCGCTCGTTCAGGGCCCACGTGTCCTCGGCCAGCCCCAGCGTCGCGTAGCTGCCCTGGAGCTTCGCCAGGTACTGCGCGAACATCGACGGGTCGCTGATCGGCATCGCCGGGCTGTCGGGGTCGATGTTGATGGGCGTCACGTAGAGCTCGAAGTGCGGGCTGATGGAGGTGACGTAGAGCTTTACGATCCCGCTGACCTTGACGCCCAACCCGGCGTCGAACTCGATAGTCAGCCACTCGGAGTACTCGCGCTCGCCCAGCTCGACCTCGTTGCCGCCGAAGTCGAACGACACGACCTCGCTGAACTCGTCTATCGTGGCCGTGAAGGGCACCTTCATCTCCCCCGCCTCGGGGGTGAACGGCGACGGCGGTCCCGGCAGCTCGCCGCTGATGGTGTTGCCGTCACGCTCGACCAGAAGCAGCGTCCCACCCGTGTAGGCGCCGACGCGCTCCTCGTCGGTTGTGAACATGGTGAAGCTGCCCTGCGTCCCGCGCAGGTCCGGCACGCACATCGCGGACAGGATGACGCCGTTCTTCATCTTCTCCGGCGGGAACGTGATGGGCACGCGGAGCACGTGACACGGGACGTAGCAATCGTCCAGGACCTTCCAGAACGTCTTGCTCTTCCTCATCAGTCGGATGGACGGCTTGCCGATCGGAATGGTGTAGCGGCCCAGCTTGATGGTCCTGTCGGGGTTCTCTATGCGCGTCGAGCTGAGGATCGGGAAGTACGTCTTCTCGTCGCGCGAAAGGAAGTCGAAGATGTTGTGCCTCGACGCGTCCACGCCCGTGGCGAAGGTTGACCAGGCGACCGGCGACATCGAAGGGCACGCGGTCTGCAGCGGCTTGAACGAACCCTCCTCCGCCAGCTTCGAGAATGTCGGGAGCTTACCGTCGTCCATGAAGCGCTTGACCAGAACGGGGTCGAGCCCGTCGAGACCGAGCACGATCGCGCGCTTGATCTGCGCCGGCCCGCGCAGCTTCCGCGAACGGATGGCCCGCCGGACCGCGCGGAACGGCCACGAGATCAGTGAGCCCAGCGCCAGGAAGAACGTTATGAAGACGACCGCGAGCGAGCCCACCACGGCGAACCCCGCCCCCGGCCCCACGTAGGCGTGGGCCGTGGCCGGGTAGAGGACGGCCGCGGCTAGCGCGGCCGTTATGAAGGCAAGCGTCCTGCGGTTGCTCGGCATTACTCCCCCGTTGGCGCCTTCGATGCGCCTACTACCATATGATAGACGCGAGGCGTCAGCGTTTCAAGCAGCGGCGGGCGCCCGTGACTTGGCCTGCATTCAGGAAAGGTGTCCTCGCTCTTGCGGACCCACGGACCGGCAGGGCGCACGGGTCCGACAAGCGGCCCAGACGGCCGATACCGGTTCACAGGCGGTGGATCACCGCGTATAATCGCCCACTCATGCAAGATGGATGCCCAAAGGACGGTGTGATGGAACCCCAGTCAGGCGCGACCAGCGAGGCCCAGGGGACCGGGAACGAACGGGACGGGCGAGGAAGACCTCTGGTGTCCGAGGCCCTCCTCCTGCTGGCCTCGGCGATATGGGGCTTCGCCTTCGTGGCGCAGCGCGTCGCGATGGAGCACATCGGTCCGTTCACGTTCAACGCGGTACGCTTCGCTCTTGGAAGCCTGCCGATGCTGCCGCTGATAGCGCTGGCCGGGCGCAGTTCGGAGGCCGACGCTTCGGGGACCCCGCGGAAGCTCGCGTGGCAACGCGCCACCGAGCGCGTGCCTCTGAAGAGCCTCCTCATGAGCGGGCTGGCCGCAGGCGTCCTGCTCTACGGCGGTGCTTCGCTTCAGCAGTTCGGCATCGTGTACACGACAGCGGGCAAGGCCGGCTTCATCACGGGTCTCTACGTGATCATCGTCCCGATCATGGGTCTCTTCTGGAAGCTGCGGCCGGCGCGAACGGCCTGGGCCGGAGCCGTGCTCGGCATCGTCGGCCTCTTCCTGCTGAGCGTGACGGAGCGCCTGACCATGGGACTCGGGGACGCCCTCGTTCTCGCCGGGGCGTTCTTCTGGGCGGGTCACGTCATCCTGGTCGGCTGGCTGCTGGAGCGCATCGATGTCGGGACGCTCGCGTTCATGCAGTTCGTGACCTGCTCGGTCCTGAGCTTCGTCACGGCGCTCGTAGTCGAGGACGTGAGGCTCGACGGCATCGTCGCAGCGACGGGTCCCATTCTCTACGGCGGCTTCATCTCCGTGGGGATCGCCTACACGCTGCAGCTCATCGGGCAGCGCAGGACGCCTCCCGCGCACGCCGCCATCATCCTGGGCCTCGAGGCGGTCTTCGCGGCGCTCGGAGGGTGGGCCGTGCTCGAGGAGACGCTGTCTACGAGAGCGCTCACGGGTTGTGCGCTGATGCTGGCGGGCGCGATCGTCGCACAGCTCGGACAGCGGCGCCCCCTCCCCTCGCCCTGAACACGGACGCCCCTCGCTACGTCCAAACAACACGTTGAACGCCGCCCGGTCGGCGGCCCTCGTCGGTTGACAGGACCGCCGGGCGCCGGTACGCTTGTAGCACACCGTCAACTGCCCGAGTATCCACGAGGTCTGTCGGACCGCCAGCCGGTCCGCAACGAGGAGGCATCCCGATGAGACACCTGCGAACCGTCCTGGCGTTGGTCCTGACCGTCGCCACGTTCACGCTCACTGCCGTCGCGCAGACGGGGGGCACCGGCGCCGTCGCCACCGAGAAGCTGACGAACGAGAAGCGCGTCGCGGAGGCGGCGGCTGCCGTGACGGAGGAGACGGGAGCACCCAAGCCCTTCAACATCCTAGACGAAGCCGACGACGAGCTCTTCCTGGCGCTCGCCGGATTCAGCTCGAAGTACAGAATGAGCCCCGGCGTTCAGGACGGCGACTGGGTGAAGTACAAGACCCTCGGCGACGGCCCCGAGCAGTTCGTCGAGATCCGCGCGGAGAAGGAGGCCGACGGAGGCGTGTGGCTCATCGAGACGACGACCCCGGTCGGAGGCGGCGAGTCGACCGAGCTCCGTCTGCTGTTCACGCCTGGCAAGCCGAAGCTGGTGAAAGCGCTCCGAGTGGCCGCCGACGGCACGCGCGAGGACGTGACGCCGCTTGACCCCACGCGCGCGGGCGAGCTGTTCATCCACGCCAAGAACACTGCGATCGACGCGCTCGGCGGCGACCGCAAGGACATGAAGGTCTACGACAGCGGCGACGTTCAGAACCTGGAAGGCCCGTTCGGCAAGCTGACTTGCCGCGCCGTCGAGGTCCGCGTCGCCGAAGAGGTGGACCCGATCTCGTTCGCCACGCGGAGGCGGTGGCTGCCTGAGGGAACCCTGATCTGGCTGAACGAGGACGTGCCGCGGCTGATGCCGATGTCGGCGGTCCTACTGCCGGTACTCATCTCGCCGGACGACTTCATGGCGGTGCCCGGCGGAATGGTCAGGTCCCCGTATCACGTTCTGGTCGACTACAAGGGCAGGAGCTAGTGCCGGTCCCGTCGGATCCGTCCGTCCCGGGCGGCGCGCCTTCCGAGGGCGGCCCCCCTCGAACGCTGGTGGTCATGGCCGCGGGCATGGGCAGCCGCTACGGCGGGCTTAAGCAGGTAGAGCCCGTCGGTCCCTCCGGCGAGATCATACTCGACTACTCCGTCTACGACGCGCTCCGCGCCGGGTTCGAGAGAGTCGTCTTCGTAGTGAGACGCGAGATCGAGAACGACTTCCGCGACGCCGTGGGGCGCAGGATCGAGGCGCGCGTAGACACCGCCTACGCCCACCAGGAAATGAACGCTCTCCCCGATGGCTTCGAACTGCCGGCTGACAGGGTCAAGCCGTGGGGCACGGGCCACGCGGTGCTCTGCGCGGGCGACGAGGTGCCCGGCGCGTTCGCGGCCATCAACGCCGACGACTTCTACGGAGCTGGCGCGTTCGCCGCAGTCGGCGCACACCTCGCGTCCACGCGCCCAGGAACGGGCGTGACCGACGCGGCCGACGGCGGCCCGGCCGGCGGCGTCGCCGAGTACTGCATGGCGGGCTACTACCTCCACAACACCCTTAGCGAACACGGCCACGTGTCGCGAGGCGTCTGCAGCGTCTCCGAGGAGGGCTTCCTCGAGGGCATCGTCGAGCGCGAGACCATCGAGCGGCGCGGGGACGCCATCAGCTACCGGGACGCGGACGGCTCGTGGGTCGCCATGGCCGAGGACAGCGTCGTCTCGATGAACATCTGGGGGTTCGACGCGGGTTTCTTCGCCCGACTCGAGGAGGGATTCCGCGCGTTCCTCGAGAACAACATCGACCGTACGGGCGCCGAGTGCTACCTGCCCGCCGTCGTCGACGACCTCATCGCTGCGGGCCGCGCCCGCGTCCGCGTGTTGCCGACCGACGAGCGCTGGTTCGGCATCACCTACCGTGAGGACGCGCCCGCTGCCGCCGCCGCGGTGCTCGCGCGAGTCGAGGCCGGCGTCTACCCGGAGAAGCTCTGGGGCTAGGGCGCTCCGCCACCCGACTCACGGAGACCGCACCGTGAAGGGCATCCTCTTCAACATCCAGCGGTTCTCGGTCCACGACGGACCGGGGATCCGCACGACGGTCTTCCTCAAAGGCTGTCCCCTCTCCTGTCCCTGGTGTCACAACCCGGAAGGACTCTCGCGGGAACTCGAACTGCTCATCGTGCGCGACCGGTGCGTAGGATGCGCACGGTGCGTGGAGGTGTGCTCAGTCTCCGCCGCCACGCTCGACGACCGCGGGCCAGCCACCGACCGACTGGCGTGTCTGAGGTGCGGACGGTGCGTGGACGTGTGCGTCGCGGGCGCACGGCGGATGGTCGGCGAGACGATAGAGGTTGACGAGCTGATCGCGAAGACAGAGCGCGACCGGGCGTTCTACGAGGAATCGGGCGGAGGCGTTACGTTCTCCGGCGGCGAACCGTTCGACCAGTGCCAGTTTCTCCTCAACTGCCTGCGGGAGTGTCGCGAGCGCGGACTGCACACTGCGGTCGACACGAGCGGACACGCGCCGCGCGGAGCGGTGCTCGAGGCGACGGAACTCGCGGACCTCTTCCTCTTCGACCTCAAGGTCATGGACGAGGAAGAACACAAGCGTCTGACCGGCGTGTCGCTCGCACCCGTGCTCGCGAATCTGGACGCGCTCGACGAGTCCGGGGCCGAGGTATGGGTACGTTTTCCGTTCATACCGGGCTTCACCGATAGCATGAGGAACGTGGAGTCACTAGGCAGGAAGGTCGCGAGCCTTCGAACGAAGAGAGTGCACGTTCTCCCCTTCCACCACACGGCGAGCGACAAGTATGCTCGCATCGCCGCCGACTGGGAGCACGTGGGCCTCGTGCCGGCGACGGACGAGGCCGTGGCTCGAGCGGCCCGGGTTCTGGAAGGGATGGGGCTCGAGGTAGTTGTCGGGGGCTGACACGGCGCGTCGCACGAAGCGCGCGGCCGAGAACGCCCGGGATGAGGCAGGGAAACGCATGACCGAACGCGTGGCGAGACTGAGAGAGAGGTCGGTGGGCGCCGAGCCGGCGATCAGCGCCGAACGCGCGCGCCTCTTGACCGACTTCTATCGCGAGCACGACGGTGACCACTCGCCGCCCGTCATGCGCGCGCTCGCCTTCCACGACCTGTGCGCCAACAAGACCGTCTACATCGACCCCGACGAGCTCATAGTAGGCGAGCGCGGCCCCGCCCCCAAGGCGACGCCCACCTACCCCGAACTGACCTGTCACAGCATCGAGGACCTGCGGATTCTCGACTCGCGCGAGAAGACGAGCTACGCTGTCTCGGACGACGTCGTCGAGGTCTATGAGCGCAACGTCATTCCGTTCTGGAAGGGGCGGTCTCTCCGCGACCGGATCTTCGACCAGCTCTCCGACCGATGGAAGGAGGCCTACTCGGCAGGCATCTTCACGGAGTTCATGGAGCAGCGCGCTCCCGGTCACACTGTCGCCGACGGCAAGCTCTACCGGAAGGGCATGCAGGGTTTCCGCGCTGACATAGCGGCCGCAGCAGAGCGTCTCGGACAGAGCGAGGAGGACCCGCGCAACCCACTGGGCCTCTCGCCCGCCGAACTTCTGGAGCACCGCCGAGAACAGCTCAGGGCGATGGACATCGCGGCCGACGCGGTCATCTTGTACGCACAGCGTCACGCGGAGCTGGCGGCGAGGATGGCCGAGAGTGAGACGGACGCTGCTCGGCGCGACAGTCTAAGGCTCATTGCCGACACCTGCGCGCGCGTTCCGGCCGACGCGCCGCGCACGTTTCACGAGGCGCTGCAGAGCTACTGGTTCTGCCATCTAGGAGTCATCACCGAGCTCAACGGCTGGGACGCCTTCAATCCCGGCCACCTCGACCAGCACCTCGAGCCGTTCTACAGGCGCGGCGTCGAAGAAGGGAGCCTGACCAGCGAAGCGGCGAAGGAACTGCTTGAGTGCTTCTTCATCAAGTTCAACAACCAGCTCGCGCCTCCGAAGGTCGGCGTCACCGCCGCCGAGAGCGGGACCTACACCGACTTCGCCAACATCAACATCGGCGGGCTCACACGCGACGGAGCGGACGGCTCGAGCGATGTCTCCTACCTCATCCTCGAGGTCGTCGACGAGCTGCACACTCTCCAGCCGAGCCAGAACGTGCAGATATCGCGGCAGACTCCGGACGACCTTCTCCGCGAGGCGTGCCGCGTGATCAGGAAGGGCTACGGCTACCCGTCGGTCTTCAACGCGGACGCGGTCGTGGAGGAACTGGTCAGGCAGGGCAAGTCGGCAGAGGACGCCCGGGAGGGCGGGACGAGCGGCTGTGTCGAGGCCGGGGCCTTCGGGAAGGAGGCCTACATTCTCACGGGCTACTTCAACCTGCCGAAAGTTCTCGAGCTGGCCCTGAACGACGGCGTCGACCCGGTCACCGGAGTTCAGCTGGGGCCGACCACCGGCGACCCTTCGACGTTCGAGTCGCTGGACCGCTTGATGGGCGCGTTCGGAACGCAGCTGCACCACTTCATCGAGATCAAGCTCGCGGGTAACGCGATCATCGAGAGGATGTACGCTGAGGAGATGCCGGCGCCCTTCCTCTCGCTGATCACCGACGACTGCATCGCGCACGGCCTCGACTACAACGAGGGCGGCGCCCGCTACAACACCTCGTACATCCAGGGAGTCGGCATCGGGACCATCACTGACTCCCTCGCCGCCATGCGCGAGCACGTATACCACGGCCGCGTGACGATGGAGGAACTGACCGCCGCGCTCGCCGCCGACTTCGAGGGCCACGAGCCGCTTCGCAGCCTTCTCGTCAATCGCTCACCGAAGTGGGGCAACGACGACGACAGGGCCGACGAGCTGATGAACCTCGTGTTCGAGGCCTTCCACAGGGCGGTTGACGGGAGACCCAACGTACGCGGCGGCCAGTACCACATCGACATGCTGCCGACCACGTGTCACATCTACTTCGGCTCCATCACCGGCGCGACACCCGACGGAAGGAAGGCCCGGGCGCCGCTCTCGGAAGGCATCTCCCCGGTCCAGGGCACGGACCGCAAGGGGCCGACGGCGGTCCTGAACTCCGCGAGCAAGATGGACCACTCGCGGACCGGCGGCACGCTGCTCAACATGAAGTTCGCGCCCGAGGCGCTCTCCGAGGAACGCGACCTCAAGAACCTCGCGGCCCTCATCCGAGGCTACTTCCGCAAGGGCGGGCACCACATCCAGTTCAACGTGGTGAGCGCCGAGACCCTGCGAGACGCGCAGGCGCACCCGGAGAGACACCGCGACCTGCTCGTGCGCGTCGCGGGCTACAGCGACTACTTCACCGACATCTCGAGGGAACTGCAGGACGAGATCATCTCGAGAACGGAGCAGGCCAGGGAGTAGCGCGGCCCGCGCCGTCGGGGACGCAGCGGAGGTCCGAGCCGGCGACACAGACAGACTGCTGCAAAGAGGGGCTCCCCAAACGAGGAGCCCCTATTCGCATCGCTACGAGCACCGTCTCTACTTCAGCAGCGTCACCTTGATCGTCTTCTCGTAGTCCTCGGCAGTCATGCGGAGGAAGTAGACGGCGGACGGCAGGCGCGCCCCGGTGTCGTCCTCCCCGGACCAAGCGACCCGCTTCCGACCCGGCGCCTCGGCCCCGCGCACAAGAGTCCGTACGAGCCGCCCGCTCACGTCGAACACCTCAAGCGCCAACTCGCCGCCGGGCTCGGGCACGTCGAACACGACGGACGTCACCGGGTTGAAGGGGTTGGGGTAGCAGCCCCTGAGCGAGAACCGCTCCGGAACCTCCTCGACGCCTGTGACCGAGACCGACGCTTCGTTCGACGGACTGCCGAAGTTGTCGTGAACGTCCTTTCCCACCACAAGGTAGTACCACGTGCCGAACCCGGGATCGACGTCCGTGTAGGTAGTGTCCGTACTGGTCCCGGTGAACGTCGCCGGGCCGTATTCGAACCCGCTCACCGCGCTGCGGTGGATGATGTAGCGCTCGAGGTCCTCGTCGTGGTACCCGGACGCCGACCAGGTGAGAGCTACGTCGTCCTGATGCGGAGTCGCCGCGAGCCCCAGTGGTGCGCCGGGAGCCAGATTGTCCACCGAGTAGCCTACCGCCGGGTGCGACTCCCAGAAGACCCACTGGTCCGAGGTCTGCGCGACCACCATGTACCCGGTCATCGGAGTGCCTGAGGCCGTGGAGTCCCCGTAGGTCGGCGCGTCACAACCGTAGACCGGCCAGTAGGACGCCGGCACGTTGCCGACGTACGCCCAGCCCGATGCCGTCAACTCGTCGACGACGTCGAGTGGAAGCCCGACCTCGAGAGCGATCGACGTAGGGTCGACGTCCTCCCGCTCAGGCGGATCTACCATCCTCCGCCACACCGAGTAATCGGTAACTACCTGATGCGGGTACTCGTCCAGGTAGCTCGGGTCCCAGCTGATCACGGCCATGCCTCCCTGGTCGTCCGGGTAATCCTCGACCGCCGCAATCGCGGGAGACGGGAATCCCAGGTACCCGTTTCGCTCCAGACGCTGCGCGTAGACGTCGCCCTCCCAGTTCTCCGAGGAACCCAGCCTCCAGGCCGCGATCACACCACCGGCACCGTCACTGGTAGCGACGCACTCCTCCTGCCTTCCCATCTGGGTGGAGACAGCGACGCCGTCCTCGTCCCAGAGCATGTTGCCTTCGTCGTCAAGCCGCTGTGCGTAGACGTCGGCCACGATCGGCGCCGGTCTGTAGTCCTCCCACACCGCGACCACACCTTCGGCCCCGTCGCTTATCAGCACCGGCGCCTCGGAATAGGTGCCGTAGGTGCAGACCTCTGCGCCCCCGCTCGACCACAGAGGAGCGCCCCAGCGGTCGACACGCTGCGCGTAGATGTCGCAGTCTCCCGCGCGTCCATCAAGCCACGCGACGACGATTCCGCCGTCGCCGTCATCGATGACGACAGGGCTGAACTCGGCGTAACCGGTCGCCTGGACCGCCGTCCCGTTGGTTCCCCACAACAGGGAGCCGTACGCGTCCACGCGCTGCGCGTAGATGTCGGTTCCGGCGCGATCGTCGCGCCAGACCACGAATGCGCCTCCAGCACCGTCGGCCACGACTCCGCCGTCGAACTGCCAGCCTGTCGCTCCGCACACGCGCACGCCATAGGGGCCACCCCATTCCCGGTACCCGTCGCTGGTGACGTGCTCGATGTAGATGTCGAGGCTGTCCACGCCGGCTCTGTCGTCCAGCCACGTTATGAAGGCGCCACCGACTCCGTCTGCGGCGATCCCATGGAGGTTCTGATACGACGACAGCGTGCACACCGCCGCACCCGCCGGTGCCCACTGCGGACTCCCGGACTGGTCGATACGCTGGGCGTAGATGTCCGGCGTGTACTCGCCGCCGCGGTTATCGACCCACGCGACGATCAGCCCGCCACTTCCGTCGCCGACAGCCATGTGGCCGTACTGGCCGGTGCCGTCTGTGCAGACGGGAACACCATCGGGATTCCAGAGCTGGAAGCCGCCGGGATCCATGCGCTGAGCCATCAGTCTCCAGTTGCCGGTCCTCGCGTCCTGCCAGACCACGTAGCAGCTGAGATCCGGTCCGGGCAACGCGACCGCCGACAGCTGATACGATGAAGTGTCGGTGACCGGAATTCCACCCGGCGTCCACATCGGATCACCGTTGCAGTTCAGCCACTGCCCGAACGTACGTATGTGGCCTTCTCTGTGGTCCTCCCACACGACGTAGGTGTTCCCCTCTCCAACGTGTACGATTGAGGGACATCCCTGCGCGTCGGTCACGTCGCAGACAACGTTGTTCTGTGACGGGTCGTGCGACCAGGCGAGGACCAAGGACGCTGCGCACACTACCAGCACCGCCGTCTGCGCGGCGAGTGTGACTGGCCTGCTCTTCATCTGAAGCCTCCGGATGGGGCGCTGAAGCTCAGCGCGTCGTACAGAGGGAACCCGAGTTCCGAGGGAAGTGTCTGAGGTGCGCTCAGATTACCACAAGAAGTGAATAGTGGTCAAGAGAGGAGAGACACACTCGCGGCGGCTACACCAGTGCCCCTCCCCGCCGCGGGCGCGACGGGTACTCGACCCCAGTGGCGCCCAGGTGCTCGAGCTTCTCCTCGGTCTGGAGAAACTCGCGGTAGGTCTCGGACCGGCGAACCAGCTCCGCATGCGTGCCCTGGTCGACGAGCCTGCCGTCGTCCATGACGAGGATGGTATCGGCGCGTCTGATCGTGGCCAGTCGGTGGGAGACCACGAAACAGATGCCCTCGCCGAACTCCTCGTCCAGACGCGTCCAGAAGCTGTCCTCGTTCTGCGCGTCGAGAGCGGCGGTGCAGTCGTCGAGAAGAAGCACGCGGGGCCGGCCGGCGAGCGCCCGGGCGATGGCGATGCGCTGCTTCTGCCCGCCGGACACCAGCCCGCCCTTCTGGCCGACAACGGTGCCGACTCCTCCGGGCAGGGTCGCCAGGTCCGCGTCCATCTGTGCGACCGAGAGGCAGTAGCGAGCCCAGGACTCGGCGACGCGACGCTCCGCCTCGGTCGCGGGCGTCGTGTCATCGGGGCCAACGGCCGCGCGGTCGGGGGCGTCCGCCGGGATGACGTTGACCAGCCAGTCCTCGTTCGTCACCTCCGTGGGAGGGCGCCTGCCGAAGAGGACGTTGTCCTCGATCGACTTCGAGAAGAGCAACGCCTCCTGTGGCACGTAGCCGATGGTCCTGCGGTAGGAGTCCCAGTCCCACCCGGTCAGCGGCTCGCCGTTGACGAGTATCCGCCCCTCCTGCGGCGTAAGGATCCCCGCGATGAGCTTGAGCACGCTCGACTTCCCGCTGGCCACCGGTCCCACCACGGCGACGCGCTGACCCACCTGGATGCGGAAGTCGATAGAATCGACGTTCTTCCGACTGTCGTCGTACGAGAATGAGACCCCCTCGAACGCCAGCTCCTCCACGTCTCCGAGGATCCTGCCGCTCGGCCGGTGCTCGGTCACGGGGTAGCCTCGGATCTCCTCGACGCGGTCGACCGACACGAAGGCCTGCTGCCCCGTCATGAAGAGGAACGGGACGTCCATCATGGGCCCGGTCAGCATGTCGAGGTAGACGTAGAAGGCGAAGATGGTGCCTATGGTCAGGTCGCCCCTGATGACGAGGAACCCACCGTAGGCGATCACGACCATCTGGCCCAGCCGGCTCGCGAACGTGTCGAGCGAGAACATGATGACCTGGAGCTTCACCAGGCCCAGCAGCACGCGGATGCGCTCTCGCAGGATGAACCTGAGCCTGCCCTCCTGCGCGTCCTCGGCGCCGAACGCCTTTACGATGCGAATGCCGGAGAACGCGGCCTCGAGCAGGTTGTTCGTCTGTGAGACGCTCTGCTGGGACGCCTCCATGTAGTAGCGCATCTTGTGGCGCAGGCTGTAGAAGATCCACATCATCACGGGAAGCGGGATGATGGAGACCAGCGTCAACTTCCAGCTCATCACGAACATCGCGCCGAGACAGAAGAGCAGCTTCGAGCTGGACTCGACCGCGCGGAAGATGCCGGAGCACGCGAACCAGGCGATCTTCGGGAACTCGGCAATGTCGTCGGTCAGGCGCGTGACGACGTCTCCGGTCCTGAAGCGGTTGTTGAAGTGGTAGTCCTTGTCCATCAGCTCGCCGAAGACGTCGTCGCGAACGTCGCGCTCGAGCCTGGCGTTCATCATCGCGCGCGTCGCCGGGTAGAGCCGCGAGACGAAGTAGCCGACGAGAATGACTGTGAGCGTGAGCATCACGCCCTTGATGTCGGTCGTATCGTCGCCCGCCTCGAGCATGGTCGACACACTGTCGATGACGGCGCGGAAGACCAGCGGGTACGCCACCGCCACTGCCGTCGAGACCAGCGTGAACAGCGCGAGCGCGACCAGGATGCTCCGGTGCGGCTTCCAGTAACGCCAGAGCCAGTCCACGTGCTCGCGGAACGAGAGCCTCGGCGCGCAGTCCTCCTCGCCGGCAGTCCCCGGCCCGTCGGGTCCCGCACCGTCGGAGCCGGCGCCACTCGCATCGCACTCCTGGACGTCGAGTCCCACGTCCTCGCGGTCCAGCTCGTCGCGGTCTATGTCGTGGCCGTGGTCGCTCACGCAACCTCCTGAGCCGCGAACTGAAGGTCGAACAGGTCCCTGTAGACACCGCCCGCGGCGTACAGCTCGTCGTGCGAGCCCTCCTCCACGAGACGGCCCTCGTGCATCACCAGGATGCGGTCGACCGACTTGATGGTGGAAAGCCTGTGCGCGACGATGAGCGACGTGCGCCCCTCGAGCAGGTGGTCGAGCGAGTCCTGAAGCCTGCGTTCCGTCGCCGGGTCGACGGACGACGTCGCCTCATCCAGAATGAGGATGTCAGGGTCGTCGACGATGGCTCGGGCGAAGCAGAGCAGCTGCCGTTCACCCATCGAGAGGTTCGAGCCGCCCTCCGAAAGCTCGGTGTCGTAGCCCTGCGGCAGCCTCTCCACCATCGTCTCGGCCTGGACCACGCCCAGCGCGCGGTCCATCGCCTCCCGCGGAATGTCGTCACGGAGGACGCGGAGGTTGTCCTCCAGCGTACCCGGGAAGAGGTGGATGTCCTGGAGAACGAGTCCTATCCTCCTCCGCCACTCCCTCTGCCGGTAGGCGCGGATGTCCTCCCCGTCCAGCGTGATCCTCCCGCGCGTAGGGTCGTAGAACCGAAGGAGCAGGCTCGTGATGGTCGTCTTGCCGCCGCCCGAGAGCCCGACGAGTGCCACCTTCTGTCCCTTGGGTACGTCGAAGCTCACGCGGTCGAGCGCCCTCGCGCCACCGTCGTACTCGAAGGTCACGTCCTCGAAGGCAATCCTGTCCCACTCGTGCGGGACGTCACCCCTCGCGTTCGGGCGGTCGGCGGTCCGCGACGCTGTGTCGAGGATGCCGAACACGCGGTCGGCGGACGCGAAGGCCCGTTGCAGGAAGTTGAGCTGCTCCGAGAATATGACGAGCGGGAAGAACAGCCGCCGCGTGTACTCGATGAAGAGCACAAGCGTGCCCACAGTCATCGCGACGCCGAAGACGCTCCGCGTCCCTATCCAGATGATCAGCATGACCGCGGCGATCTCCGCCGACGCGAACGCGCCCCAGAACGCGTACTGGCGGAAGTAGACCCGAATCTCCTTCGAGTACTTGTCCCGGTTGAGCTTGGCGAGATCGTAGCGCGCCTTCTCGGTGTATCCGAAGACCTGCAGCACGGGGATGCCCTGCACGTACTCGGCGAGGAAGGTCGATATGGCCGCGTACATCTTCCTAACCGTGTGGAACGCGCGCCTGATGTACTTCAGGAAGAAATAGGTGCCGATGACGATGGGCATCATCAGCCCGATGATCGCGAGGGTCACTTTGACGTCGACCGCGAGCATGACCCCCAGAGTGCCCGCCAGCAGAACGACGTTCCTGAAGAGCGCGATCGAGAAGTCGGAGAAGAGGTTCCTGAGGCGCTCGACGTCCGCCTCGACGCGCGCCATCAGCCGGCCCGGCGGGTTCTTGTCGAAATAGGCCAGCGAGAGCCCCATCAGGTGGTTGAAGCACTGCTGCCTGAGGTCGGTGATGATCTCGAGCCCCACTCGCGAGACCATGACGACCTGCACGTAGGCGACCCACATTCCGACGGCGTAGAGCCCGGCGTACATCAGGCCTCGCAGGAGCACACCGCCCCTGTCGCCCGTCGGGATGTCTGTGTCCAAGACGTGCCGGATGATCAGCGGACCGCCCAGCTCGGCGGCGACGGTGATGAAGAGCAGCACGAGCGCTCCCGCCAGCGTCCGGACGTGGGGCCGGAACAGCGGGAGTATCCGACGGAGCATCGCGCGGAGCGGTATCTTCCGTACGTGTTGCTCGTCCTCTTCAGTCTCTTCGTCGTGCCACCACATTGGGAGTCCTTCGCGGGGGTGTGCAAGCCGCCCTCACCGGAGCGGCTTCCATCGTTGGACCCACCCCGACCCTCGCGGGTTGTCCACACCGTGCGTGAAATGCGAAAACGGCACGCTCTCGCGGTGCCGTCCAGATTGTAGCTATTGCGTGCCTCACATGCAAAGGAATAGGGCCCCGCAACGCCTCTCTGCCCGCGGCCAGACGCTCCCCTGATGAGTGGACCCCCGCGGATCGTCCGCGGGGGCCCGGAGCAGGAAGGTCCAGGCGCGAGGCAGGAGACGCGCGACCCGGCGCCTTCCCGGCATGCGGGAAAAGCGAATCACCTCCGGCTCGCGCGAGCGGTCGTTCGAGCGCGCGGGCCGTTCGCTCACATCATCCGGTCACCCTTCGAGTGTTGTCGTCGGGAACGCGGTCGACCAGCAGATGTCGCGGGTCTATGCCCGCCCGAGCAGGGCGACTATCCACCACGACCTCTATCTCAGTCTGGCCGCTCTCTATCCGGTGCTTCTCCAGATAGAGGAAAGGTTCCTCGCCGTCCTCGCCCTTGTCGCCGTAGACGCCGACCTCTATCCAGTCCTCGTGTGGGACCTCCGTCTCCACGCCGCGCCCGTCCGCGCGCATCTTGTGCGACTGGACGGTCAGGGCCACACGGTATCGACCGTCGTCCAGTTCCTCGACGACGGCCTCCTCGGCACGGTTGTCGTAGAGCGTGATGTTCTCGATCATGTCCTCGATGAGGTAGTCGTATTCATCGGGGCTCGCCTCTCGTATGGACGCCACCAGGTCGAGCGCGTTCGGGTAGGGCGGTCCGACGTAGCGGTTTCTCTCTATGAAGCTCCTGAGAGCCGAGTTCAGACGCTCCTCCCCGATGTAGTCGCGCAGGGCGTATGTGACGAGGCTGCCCTTCTGGTAATAGAGGTAGCTCTCCTCCGACGCGAGCAGTAGCGGCGGCTCCTCCTTCCTCTCCCGAGCTCGGCCGCGCAGGTAGCCATCGAGTTCGTAGGACAGGAACTTCTCCATCTTCTCCCGGCCGTAGTCCTGTTCCATCACCATGAGCGCGGAGTACTGCGCGAAGCTCTCCTCCATGAAGGTCGCGCCCTTGCACCACGCGGCGCATACCTGGTGACCCCACCACTGGTGCGCCACCTCGTGAGCCGTGATGTAGTAGACCATGTCGATGTTGTCCTCGTCTCGAAGGTCGTTGACGAACCTCGCGCCCTCTGAGAACGGGACGATGGTGGAGAAGGACTGCGCGAACGACTGGTAGCGCGGGAACTCGACTATGCGGAGCTGTCTGTGTTGGTAGGGACCGTACGCACTTGAGTAGTACTCGAGCGAGTTCTTGACCGAGTCCAGCATTCTCCGGACGTTCCACTTGTGCCCCGGATGATGATAGACGGCTATCTCCACGCCGTTCCACTCGTCCGTCTCGACGTCGTAGCGCCCGGACATGAACGGGTAGAAGTGAAGCGTAGGCTCGTCCATCACGTAGTGGAAGTAGCGTCTGCCGTCCTCCTCCCACTCGTCTTCGAGGTATCCCACGGTGAGCGCGGTCTGGTCCTCGCTGGTCGATACGGTCGCCTCGAAGGTGACCCAGTCCGCGTCCGACGTCATCGTGTTGACGAGTCCCTCGGGATCGTCCGGGGCCGGCCACTCCTCCTGTTCGGGTAGATCGTGCTTCTTCCTCTCGTGCTCCGACTGCAGCTCGCGCTCGTCTGCGTATCCGATGTGCGGAACCACGTGCTCGGTCGCGAGGAACGTGCCGTTCTCCACGACGCGCGTGTTCGTGTGTCCGTTCCTGAAGCCACGGTTCGAGATGGTGCCCTCGTAGACCATCGCCAGCTCTTCGCCCGGCCCGAGAGGCTCCGGCAATGAGTAGATGTAGTAGCTGAAGTCCTCGTCGGCGTGCTTGACGGCGTCGGCGGCCAGGCCTGACCGCGACGCGCGAAGTCCCGGTCTGGGCGTCAGCCGCACTTCCGTCAGCTCTAGCATGTCGCTCGGAAGCACGTGCAGTTCGCGAATGGTCTCCTCGCTGCGGTTGACCAGCACGAGGTCTCCGTGCACGTCCACCCTGCGTTCGCTCGGGTAGATGTCTACATCGAGCCTCACGTCGGCCACTCGCGGCTGTGCGAGCCCCTCGTACTGCTTGTACCGCTTCTCGTACTCGGCTGAGATGCGGCTGTCGACCTTGGAGTCCACGTACCGGTTGAGCACGTTCGTGTTGTAGAAGATCCATCCGCCGGTCGCTATCGCGGCCAGCACGACGACCACGAGTGTCGCCAACCGGAGAGGCGTCGAACGCCGGCGAGCCTCGCGGAATCTCCCAAGGCCCTTCACGTCGGTTCCGCGCGCCCAGAAGAAGACCGAGAGCACGACGAGTATGCCGGCGACGAGCATCCAGTAGACCGTGAACCAGGACAGGGCCGCCACGTAGTGACCATACCCGTTCATGTCCGAGTAGATGGCCGTAGGCAGCTCTGCGTACATGGCCAGGTTATGCTCCAGCCCGATCGAGTACGCCACCTCCTGGAGGATGAAGAACACGATCATGATGCCCCAGCCGACCAGCTTGTTGTTCGACAGCACCTGAGTCGAAAGCGCCAGCGCTCCCATCGCGAAGGCCATGGGCAGCTGCATCAGCAGTATCCACCGGAGGTAGAGAGGCAGCTCGAAGTTGAAGTACCCGTTCGTCGCCTGATAGACGATGCACGCGAGCACCGCTACCGACAGCGCCACGACCTGCACGACGAGGAGAGCGCCCAGCTTGGAGGCTACCGGCAGCCAGTCCGGCACTGGAAGGGCGCCGTGGATCTCGTGCATGAGCGCCTTCCGCTCTCGCCAAACCACCTGCGCCGCGTACACGAGCAAAAAGATAAAGAGGAAGAGGGAGAATGTACCCTCCATCATGGAGATCATGACGCGCGTGAGCGGGTAGCTTGTAGTTCCTCCGACCTCCGCCACGAGACTCCCGGTGAGATTGAACAGCCCGAAGATCATGATAACGATGAAGGGAACACTGCGGACTACCCCCGTGATCTCCGCGCGCGTCTGGTGCCACAGCTGCGCGAGCCTGTCGCGAGTCGAGAAGCCGAGAGTCGGTGTGGGGATCGGGCGCGCGTGCGACGCGGGTGGCACGCCGGCCGTCACGGCGCTCGCTTCGACCGCCGCGTCCGCGGCTCGCCTTGCGCGCCCTCTCCTCTTCGTCGTCAACTCCCCGACCTCCATCCTGAACCTCGCGCACGTAAAGCCAAGTATCGCGACGCCCAGTCCGGTCCACATGACGCGGTTCGCTATCAGCCGCCCCGTAAGTTCGGGCAGCATCGTGTTCTTCTCTACGACGGTCCAATAGCGCGTCGCCAGGTCGAGCGTCGTCTTACCGAACGGGTCCATGAGCGCGGCGAGGAGAGTCGTGTTCAGGTCGGCCGACATCGCCTGAGATATGCCCCAGAACGTCAGGAATCCGATCATCGCCACGTATGTCCACAGCACCTTCCGAGTCAGCGTCGCGAACGCGAAGAGGAGCGCGCCGACGAAGAACAGGTTCGGGACGACGAAGACAACGAGCGAGTAGAGGTAGGGAGCCCAGTTGAACGGCAGTATGCGCTCGGGGTCGAGCCACGGCATCTTCGCCGCGAGCGCGACTCCGATGGCCGCCACGCACACGGCGAACATCGCGGCGATGAGCGAGCCGAAGAACCTGCCGAGCAGGAACTGCGCCCGCCCGGCGGGCGTGCTGAAGAAGAACTCGCTCGTTCGGTACTCGTGGTCGCGGTTGACCGCTGTCGCGACAAAGCCGGTGAGCGCAAGGAGCCCCAGCACGCTCATCAGCGAGAGCAACCGAACGACCTCGTAGGGCGAGTTGCGCGCCGCGTTCCCTATGCTACCTCCCATCTGAACGCTGTCGGACGCCACGGCCGAGAACGCCATTAGAGCGAAGAGAGCGGCGAAGACGTAGACGATCGGTCGGCGGAAGCGGTAGATCAGCTCGAACTTCAGAACGTCGAGGAACATTCGTCACCTCCCCCGTCCGTTGCCGCCGCCAGCGTCGGCGCCCGGCCGACCGTTGCCGTTCCCGCCACTGCCGCGCTCTCGCCCGCCACGGCTCACCTTCCCGAGCTTGATGAAGTAGACATCCTCGAGGTCCGGGTCCGCCGGCTCGAACGAATCGTCGGGCCGCTCGTCAGCCAGCACGTGGACTATCGTCTTCCCGCCCTTCAGTCGCTTGGAGACGACCGTGTGCTCGCGCTCGTGGTCCGGCAGCTCGGACTTGTCGATCGTCTTCTTCCAGGTGCGCCCCCGGATCTCCTCTATGGCCTCCTGTGGCTCGCCGGTGTGGAGCACCTGCCCCTCGCTGATGATTGCCATGTCGCTGCAGACCTCGGCCACGTCGTCGACGATGTGGGTCGAGAGTATCACTATGATGTTCTCACCGATCTCAGAGAGCAGGTTGAGGAAGCGGTTCCGCTCCTCGGGGTCGAGCCCCGCCGTGGGCTCGTCGACGATGACGAGCTTCGGGTCGCCGAGCAACGCCTGAGCGATACCGAACCGCTGGCGCATGCCGCCCGAGAAGCCGCCGAGCTTCTTCTTTCTGAGGTCCCAGAGGTTCGTGCGCTCTAGAAGGGCCGACACGACCTCCTTCCGCTCGCCCGACTTCGTGATGCCCTTGAGCGTCGCGAGGTGAGTGAGCAGCGTCTCGGCGTTGAGGTTCGGGTAGACACCGAACTCCTGAGGGAGATAGCCGAGCACGCGTCTCAGCGACTCCTTGTCCCTGAGGACGTCGATGTCTCCGGACCCGTTCGCGCCTACGATACGCGCGGTGCCCTCGTCGGGCTCCTGCAGCGTCGCTATCGTGCGCATCAGCGTCGTCTTGCCCGAGCCGTTCGGACCGACCAGACCGAACATGCCGGTGGGGATGGTCAGAGAGACGCCGTCGAGCGCCCTCACGCCGTTCGAATAAGTCTTCGAGATGCTCTCGATGCGGAGTTCCATCTGCTGCTCCTGTGTGGTGGGTTCTCCTGCCGCGCGTTCCCTGTCGGCGCGCACCAATGAGACACCTGGCAGAGCGGTGAGGTTTTGGCCAGTTATCGGCCGGGCTCCATCGAGAAATACTGATTGTGGGTCAGGGAGTGTGTGTTGTAGGTTGTGTTCGTACCTTGAGCCACGGCCCCAAGCCAGGAGGGAACCATGTCGAGAACCGCTATCGTTCTGCTGGCGGTCGTCGTCGCCTCTGCTCCGGCGACCGCGATTCCCGCACGACCGGAACTCCCGGACAGCCCCGTGATGAACAGGCCCGCCGACGAGATGGCGCGAATGCAGGTGTCGATAGAGGCTCGCTTCGTCAGCGTTTCGCAGACCGACCTCGACGAGCTTATGTTCGAGGCGACGGGGTCGCTGAACTCGGAGTTCGTTGCGTTCTCCATCGACGGGGCCGGAAGCGTGACGGAGACGGGCAGCGTCACACACGTTGACGCCCCACCGACCGGCTGGGGCGACATGTTCTGGTGCGGATTCTACCTTTGGGGCGCCTGGGACCAGAAGGTCCGCGCCTACAACAGGGACGGGACCTACGCCGGCACTTACTTCTGGGGACCTCTGGACGCCGCTCAGTCGATCGAGTACAGCGGGAGCTGGTGGTACGCAAGCAGCCCCGGCAACTACCTCTGGCGCGGGCAGTGGGACTGGACGCCGGGAGGCACGCCGGGATGGGCCGACATAACGACTCACACGCTGCCCGACGTTGCCGGCATCGCCTACGATTCGGGCGTTGGCAAGCTCTGGGTCGCGATGGCCAGCAACCACGTCCGGATGTACGGCGTCGACGGCGGCCCGGTGCTCGCGGACCTTCCGCTCATAACAGACCTCGGGAACGTTCGCGCGTGCTGCATGGCCGAAACCCGAGCGTACGGCCCGGCGCTCCTCGTCCTCCACTCGAGCCAGCGCAGCGGCGACTGGATAGTCTTCTACGACGTGAGCGACACGCCTGTCGAGACGACGTCGTGGGCCTCGATCAAGGCACTCTACAGATAGCGCTCCGTCTTCCGCGGTTCCGCCGCGCGGTCGGGACCCACGATTCCCGCCCGCCGTCACGCGACATACCAGCAACCGCGACGAAGCGCATCACGAGAAAGCCCCCACGGTCTCCCGTGGGGGCTTCTCGTTCTTCTCCGCCGCGTGTCGAGGCGGCGCCGCGAGGCGCGGCCTACTTCAGCAGCGTCATCTTCGTGAATGCCTCGGCCTCGCCGGCGTGCAGCTTCGCGAAGTAGATGCCGGTCGCGAGGCCCTTCCCCGAGTCGCTCCTGCCGTCCCACTGAACCACGGCGGGACCGGCCTCGAGCTCGCCGTCCACCAGCGTGCGCACAAGCTGACCGCTCACGTTGTGGACCGTCAGGGTCACACGTCCGGCGTTCTCAGGAACTGTGAAGGCGATCTTCGTCGCCGGGTTGAACGGGTTCGGGAAGACGTTGTTGATCGCAAGCCTGTGAACCTCGCCCTCGTCGACGCCGACGTCGTCACCGAACCACGTCAGGACCCGTCCTAGCAGCGTTTCGCGGTTGCTCGGCGCGTCGGCCTCGAAGAAGCTGACGCTCTCGAACGGGAACGTGTGGAAGACGACCTTCGAGTCGCCTTCCTTCACCTTGAGACCGAAGCTCCCGGCCGTACCTGTGAAGTTGACCTCGGACGGGGCCGACACGTTGATCGCGTCCGCGCTGGTCGGCGGCACGCCGTATACCAGGTGGAGCGTCATGCTGTCTGAAACGGCGTCGTCGGTCACTCCGTAGGCGTAGAGGTCGCCGACGTCGTCCGACCAGCTCGTGATGTTGAGATAGTCGGAGACGAAGGTCGTCAGGCCAGAGCGGCTTGAGAGGAAGTTCATGCTCGCCAGGTAGAGGTTGCCGCCGTCATCGAGGTAGTCCATGACCGCCAGCTCGTCCTGGCCGGTGAAGGCGAACGAGTTGCCGTTGGCGGTCGTCCACAGGACCGCCCAGTAGGACTTGAGCATCTCGGCGCTCGGCCTGCCGCGGTCCTCGGCCACCCACGTCAAGGCGGAGTAGCCCAGGTTGTCGAGCTCGGTCTCCCAGTGCGACTCGTTGCCCCAACCCATGTCGTCCGCGATCAGCAGGATCGACCGGGTTTCAACGAACGTCGCGAACGTGGACGACGCGGAGCGCGTCGGGTTGCCGCCGCTAGTCGACGTCAGGGTCGTCACGGCCATACCGACGGCCGTGCCGATGTTGTCGACCATGCGGACCTCGAGGTCTATCGTCTCGCTCGGGTCCAGAACGAACTGGGCCGGGCCGCTCTGCCACGAACCGCCGACCTCGCGGAAGCTCGCCTCCCAATCGCTCGCACTGATGCCGCTGGGGAGCTCGTCCTGAGAGACCTCTACGGTGACCGTGTCGACCGCGGTCCCCTCGTTTGTCAGTGTCGCCGTGTAGCTTGCCGTGCCGAGCGCGTCGATCTCGCTCGCGTACGCGGGCGACGCCTGCGCGATAGCGTAGGGGTCTGGCATCACCTGAGACTGGAGCATCACCCACGGCCCCGACGTGTTCTCGAGGAAGACGACGACCTGAAGGTCGCCGCCCGGGGTGAAGCTGACGTCGAAGTTCCTGGTGACCACGACCGAGTCGCCGGGAGCCGAGAGCGTGATCGGGGCGGGCGAGGCTACTTCTCTCGCCGTCCACGGATACGTCGGCGTAGACTCTTCGATCACCACGAACTGCGCCTGCAGGTTCGTGTAGGAGATGCTGTCGGTCGCCTTGAACTTGGCGGTGATCGTCCCGCCGCCCTCACCGACATAACCGTTCGAGGTGATCTCGACGGGCGAATCGACCGCCATGCGGTCGAGTACGATGGGCCTGAATGTGTTGATGACCGTCGAGCCCGCGCCGACGACTTCCTCGACGACGTCGAACTCGGTGGTCGGGTAGGCGCTGATCCCGTAGAGGTTCTTGCGGGCGGTTGCTCCGCTGAACTCCCAGCTATCGCCGATGTGCCAGTAGATGCAGACCAGTCTGTCTGTTCCGTAGTCTTCCTGAAGCTGCGAGAGCGCCGCACGGGCGTTCGGGCAGTAGCCTCACCACGTTCCGCCGAAGAGCTCGGCCAGAACGGCCCGCTCCGCGGCGACAGCCGGCGCCACGGCCGTCAGCAACACCCCGACGACCAAGAACAGGATAGCAAGTCTCTTTACCACGCTGAGCTCCTCCCCCGCGGCGTACACCGCGCCAGTTCGCCAGGTCCGTGCCGCCTGGTCTACTGGGGAGGCAGCGTTCCTGCTCAGTGTCGAGTCAACATCGTAGTTGCCGGGAGCAGGGAAGTGCGCACCGGAACCGCTCGGCGCACATTCCACGCGCACAGTTTACCACATCTTGACTAAGAACTCAATCGACTTGTGGCCGTCCGCGATAGGGCGGGAAGCGGCGTGAGGCGCAGCAAGCCCCTCGTTAGCTCAGGCTGACACAGACAAGGGGCTTGTATGAGAGTGGTCACGTATGAGGCGAGCTTCAGTGGCTAGACCGTCGCCTCCATGATGATGCCCGCAAGCTGCGAGATGTTGAGGTCTGCCGGCGCCTCCTTGGCGGACCAGAAGAAGGCCTCGTCCCAGGTATGCATGCCGGTCAGATTCGTGCGGCCGAACAGGTCGGCCTCCTTGATGGTCCCCTTAAGGTCGAAGCCGTGGTTCCCGACGGGGATGAGATCGGGCCCCTTCGCGGACTCCGGACCCGAGTAGACCTCGTCCCTCTCGAAGACGCGCTCGATGACCTTCTCGCCCTCGAACTCGAGTTCCGCCAGCCCGGACTTGATCTCGTCCATGATCGAACTGGCCGAATCTTCGTCTACGCTACCCTTCGGGAAGCGGCCCTTGCGGTTCAGGTAGATGCGGCCCGGGTCGATGACGAACGCCTTGGACTCGGAAGCGATGTCCTCTAGCGAGCCAGGCTCCTCGCTCTCGAACTTGAGAAAGCCGTTGTCGCGGAGCCAGTTCGCGACGCGGACCTCCTGCTTGATGCCGCAGAAGCCGTGGTCCGAGAGCATGAAAAAGCCCTCTCCCTCGTGCGTGCGCCCGGAGACCTCCGAGAAACGCCCGTACATCTCGCCGATGAACGCGTCGACCTTGCCGTAGTAGTCGAGGAACGCCTGGTGGTACTTGTGCGAGGGTTCGTCGTAGGCCGCCCAGATGTAGTGCTGCAGCCGGTCCGTTCCGGTGACGACGACCTGGAAGTAGTCCCAGTCCTCCTTCGTCCAGAAGAGGTCGACCGCCCTGAGGCGCCCCTTGAGCGTCGCGTCGAGGTCTTCTATCAGGTAGTCGTGGTCCTCACGGGCCCTGCGCGTGTCGATGTCGATGTCGTAGTCGATGGACTCGAGACCGTCGAGGATGCGCGGCGGGTAGACCGACTTCTTGAGCGAGAGAGCGACGAACCCCGAGACGAGGACGCCGGGTATCTCGCGCGCCGGATAGGTCGACGGCTGGTTGATGACGATGGACTTCTTCTTCCTCTCCCCCATCTTCTCCCAGAAGGTCGGGACCTTCACGTCCTTGAAGTTCGGGAAGCGGACGTCGTAGCTACCTGGCTTCGGGTCGAGGAACCCGAAGATGCCGTGGGTGCCCGGGTTCGTCCCGGTCATGAAGGACGGCCAGCTGACTGCGGAGATCTCGGGAAGCGTCACCTTCATCTTCGCGAGGTGTCCCGTCTCGATGAGCTTCGCGACGTTCGGCATCGTGCCGTTCGCGGCGAGATCCTTGAGGAGCGGGTACGGGACGCCGTCCAGTCCAACCACGAGTGTCTTGTGCTTCCTGCGCTTGAAGAGAGCCATGCAGCCTCCACCTTGACTTCCGATGTTCGATTCCGTGCTTTCCTACATTAGTCCAGCAGGAGGATGCATGCAACTGGCGGGCCAACGCGCGTGCGGCGGCCTACCCGGTCGGATGGAGAGCGTGCTGGGATCTAGAACCTGTAGCAAACGTAGATGTCGGTCTCGATGGTCTTTTCGCCGTCCCAGTAGTGGTGGGTGAAGTAGAGGTTGCCGTCGGCGTCCATACCCGGGTCGCCGACGTAGCGTGCGATCATCTCCTCGGGTACCGTCCAGCCGCGCTCGGTGCGCCTGGTGCGGTAGATCGACGGCCCGGGGTACCCGTGGTCGCTCGCGAAGCTCGTGTACCAGAGCTCGCTCCCGTCTGGTGACAGGTACGGCCACCCGTCGTACGTCGCGGTGTTCACGAAGGAACCGAGGTTGAGCGGCGCGGTCCACTCACCTCCGACCCGGTACGACTCCCAGAGGTCGTACTCGCCCTCACCGGGCCACGAGTCGTCGCGCTGGTAGACCATCGTGTCGCCGTGTGCGGTCAGGTAGACCTCACCTATCTGGTAGTCGCGGTTGAGCTGAGCACCGGCGTTGGACCATTCCCACGTCGAGCCGTTCCAGTTAGCGGTGTAGATGTCGCCGTCCTTGTATCCGCCGGCGCGGTACGATGCGAACCAGAGGGTTCCGTCCTGCTCGCACATCGGACCGTCGAGAGCGAGGTCGTCCGAGAGGAAGCAGCGCTCGGGCTCGGTCCACCCTCTCGCGGTGCGCTGGCACCACCAGATGCCGGTCACGCAGTCGTAGATCTGCTCCTCGGCCTCGACCGACGAGTCCGGGGTGAAGAAGAAGAACAGCGTGTTCCCGTCGCGCGAGACGACTGGCGCGTCCTCGGAGCCCGCCGTGTTCACGGGTCCCGGGAGCGGGACGGGGTCGGCGAACTCGACGGAGAGCATTAGAGGCGGATAGAGGTCCGTGTCCGGCGTCTGCTTCACGGCGTCGGGCGGGATGGCGCCTTCGCGAGTCTCATCGCCGGTGCACCCCGGGGAGGTGGGACCCGTCGCACAACCGGCTAGCGTTGCGCAGGCGAGCAGTGCGGCCGCCAGGGCGGCGAGGGCGCGCACGCTTACCCCATGGACGCGCGCCTCTTGTTTCTCGTTCCCGGTCCTCGACTCCACTGCTCTCACTGGCAGCCTCCGGCCGCCGGTGACTGCGTTCAGGTATCGTAGATGTATATGTCGTACGCGCCCATGAGCAGGATGATCATCGCGATCCGGTCCATGTTGTTCGACCACACGGCCGACTGGATGAAGCCCGGCGGGTCGACTAGCATCGTCTGGTTCTTGCCGTCCTCGTCCATCGTCCAGATCTCGTCCTGCGCCCGCACCCACAGGATCTGTCCGTCGTCGCCCCAGTCGGGGCACGCGTCCGAGTGCCCCGAGGTCAGCTGGGTGACGTTGTGTGTCGCCACCTCAACCTTGTGGATCGATGATCCGCGCATGAAGGCCACGTTGTCGCCATCCGGCCCCCAGGAGGGCTGGAAGTCGCCACCCACGCTCAGCGTGATGGGGTCGGGTCCCACGCCGCTCGACCACCCGTAGATGAACCACTCCGTGATCTGCTGCAGCTCGTTCCAGACGCCCTTTGAGAACGCTATCTCGTAGGTCGCAGCGGGTGCGGGGTTGAAATCGGGCCAGCGGTCGTCGTAGTCGTCGTTGGTCACCTGGAGGTGGCTCATGCCGTGATAGACGTGGAGGTTCGTAGCATCGCCGCTCTGACTGACGTAGGCCCAGTTGATGTTCTGTCCGGCCGGCATGCCGTCGTAGCCCGACCCGAACGTCAGCTGCGTGGTAGGCGTCCCGTCGTCGGCGTAGGTGAAGTAGCAGTCGAAGTTGGTCGCCTCCGCCCGCGTCGAGCTGAAGTAGAGCACGTCGCCGTCGGCCCAGCAGAGGTCGTAGCAGTCGTTGGTGCCGTTGTCGGTGATGCGCCGCCAGCCGAGCGGGAGCGACAGCCACGACCAGGCGTCGCTGTCCGCCCTACCCTTGCGCACGAGGACGTCGATGAAGGCCCAAGTCGGCAGGCCCGTAGGGACCACGACCTCGATCTCGGTGTCGCTCCAGGAGTTGATGGTCTCAGCAGAGGTGCTCCCGAAGACGACCTGGCTCGCGCGCGTCCCGTCGCCGAACCCGATGCCGGTCACCGTCACTGTCTCGCCGGGTCCCGCACCGGAGGGCGCGACGCCCGTGACAGCGAAGTTGCTGCCGCCGCCCGGCTCTGAGGGGTTGCTGGAGCTGCAGCCGCCCAGCAGGACGGCAGTCGCGAAGAGCACTAACGCAACGCATGACACTCTGAACATGCGGACACCTCCTCCGCCCCGTGCAACGGGAGCGCCAACTGACCCGCGACGGTGCTTGATGGCTTATGCTCAGGATACAACCCCGGAAGTGAGGCCGCAATGGCCGTCCGATGCCACAACAGCCGCTGCGGCAACCCGGTATGACGTGTTGACCCCCCTCTGAGCCCGACATATACTGAGCATATTCGAACAGCGCTCACTTCTTCATCCGGGAGGCTCCCATGAGGTTCTGCGCTCTCCTGTTGCTCGCCTTCCTGTCCTCACTTGCGGCGCCCGCCCTGGCCACGACCATAACCGTCGACGTCAACGGGACCGGTGACTACACCGACATCTCTCCCGCGGTCGCCGCATCTTCTGAGGGTGACACGATACTGGTCCTGCCGGGCACCTACACTGGAGAGGACAACAACAGCATAGCGGGCTCACACACCGGCAACTTCGTGCTCCTGGCCGACGCGAGCGGTCGTTTGCCGGTGATCATCGACGGCGGGGGCACGAACACCGCCATCCGCGTCGTCATGGGTCAGGACGCATCGACCATCGTCAGCGGCTTCACGATCCAGAACGGCTACGCGCAGCACGGCGGCGGGATGCAGGTCGCCAGTTCCTCGCCTACGATCGAGAACTGCACCTTCCTGAACAACCACGCCTGGTCGAAGGGTGGAGCTGTCTGGATCTCCCAGTCGTCCTCCACCATCAGCAACTGCGTCTTCAGGGGGAACAGCGCCGACAACCGCGGCGGGGCGATCTACAGCGAGTTGTTCTGGAACACCATATCGGGATGTCTCTTCGAGGAGAACGTTGCACCGACGGGATGGGTGTACGGAGGGGCGATGTTCCTGCAGGACGGCGCCGAGTCTGTGCTCAACTGCACGATCGTCCGGAACACACCGAACAACGTCACGGTGTACGACGGGAACGGTGTGGACGTAGTCAACTGCATCATCGCCGGCGCCACCGACGGTGTGGGAATACTGGCCAGTCCGGACACCGGCGGCTACGTCTGGGAGTGCATACTGTACGGGAACTCCGGGGGCGACACGCCCGTCTGCCTGCATGAGGACATCCTCTATGAGGACCCCCGGTTCTGCAACGGCGGCCTTGACGACTTCACGCTCTGCGAGGACTCGTCAGGCCTGCCGGGGAACAACGCGTGGACAGTACCCATAGGAGCGTACGGGCAGGGCTGCGGCCCGTGCGGGTCGCCGGTCGAGGACGCGACGTGGGGCGCTGTGAAGGCGCTGTTTCGGTAGTCGTACGGCAGGGTTTCCGAAAACGAGAAAGGCGGGCTCCCCCGAGCCCGCCTTTCTTCTCAGCTCAGTCTGTTCTGCCGACGTCAGGACTAGTCGCCGCCCTGGCGTTCCCTCACGATTGGCTCGGGACGCGGAGACGACGCCGACTGGACATCCAAGGCCCTGTCCTCACGGTAGGTCGTCCCGTCGGTGGCCGGCCTGCCGTACACCTCCGGGTTCACGTACGTTCCAGCTTCGGTCGACGGCTTCGCCGACTCCACCTCGAGCGGACTCGCCAGAGCCACCGGGTCGCTACGGACGCCGGTGACCTGCCACGAGACCTTGAGGCCCGGCTCCCCTCCCGCGATCCTGAAGCTCCCGCTCGAGACCTCCTCGGCGATGAAGACCGGCGCGTGTCCCCCTATGCAGGTCAGCTGGTAGCGGAAGTCACTGTTCACGGCCTCGAGCCAACCGGGAACCTCGACCCTCGCCTCGCCGCCTGCGTCGAGCGTCACGTTGCCGCTGTAGACATTGACCATCTCATCGCTCTGAACGCCCGAGTGGACCAGGTACTTGTTCTCCGGATCGAGCGGGTGGTCGATCCTGCGCGCGGGGGTGCCCCCGTACAGCGTGCCCGTGACGTTGACGTCCCCCTCGAACCACCCCGCGTAGTTGGTCGTGCCACCCGAGCCCTCGCCGTAGACCCCGTAGTTGGTGGCTCCATTGATGGCGGTTCCACAGACCCCGTGGTTGGTGCCAGTTCCGCCCGACACGAAGCCGTTGAGCCCGTAGTGGTAGCCACTGCTGCCCGCCGGGTTGGCCTGCCCGTAGACGCCCGCGAACCCACCGATGCCGGCGACGCCGACACCGTAACCCGCCGATGGCTCGCTCTCGCCCCAGACGGCGTAGACATCGTATGTTCCGGTGCCGTTCACCTCGGCGCTCACCACCTTGGCGCCGTAGCTGACTTCGCTGCTCGTCACGTCCAGCGCCGGAGTCGTATCGCTCCACACATCGAGCGAACCGTAGGCTCCCAGGCCGCCGTAGGCGACCACCAGGTCGTAGAACTCCGCGCCGGAACCGCAGTAGATGTACCCATCCCCGTCTACAGAGAACTCCACGTCGTCGCCCTGTTCGCACTCAATGAACTGGAACCCGGCGCCGGAACCAGCCGGAACCTCCAGCTGGAGGATGTCGTTGTTGACCCCTGGAGCCTCCCCACGTTCGATGCTGGCCGTCTGACCCGAGGTGGCGATGTCGTGGTAGACGCGAAGGGCCTGCTCGTTCGCGCCGGTGTAGACCTGGAGCTTGGCGGTGGGCGCGTCGGCCCCCACACCGACGTGTCCGGTCACGCCGGAGTACATGTCACTGCCGGCGACGGTCCAGTCGCTGTCGGCGGAGGCCGCCGGAGCTTGCCACGTCCCGACTCCGCTCGCGTCGGAGGTCAGGACGTGACCCGCTGTGCCGGGCTCCATCTGGAACTCGCCGAGCTTGAGCCTCTCCTCTACCTCGACCTCGCCGCCGGCGAGGTAGGCGCAGTAGTCCCCGCTCGTCGTAGCGTAGACGGCCCGGTCGGAACCGCTGATCGCGAGGAGGGCGTAGTCGTCCTCCGAGTAGAGGTGGGCTCCACGGTGACCGGCGGCAGCGTTGGCGAACAGCGCTACCGGGACGACGGGATGGCTGACGCCGGACGGCCCAGCGAAGAAGGCGCCCGCGGTGCCGTCCTCGTTCCGAGCTTCGACCGTGAAATCGGCGCCGCTGGCGTCGTTCCTGAACCTGGCGCACGGCGCGCTCGCCTCGGCGATGTCGAGTCTGACTTCGGGCATCGACGTCCCGATGCCCACGTTCCCGGTTTCCCGGTAGATGTTGCTGGCGCTGATCGTCCAGTCCCCGTCAGAGACGGCCGCCGGCGGCTGCCACGTTCCCAGGCCGTACGAGTCGGACGTCAGGACGTACCCGCCGGTACCCGGACCCATGAAGAACTCGTCCACCTGAATGCGGTCGTTGATGATGACCTTGCCGCCTGTGAAAGAAGCGCAAACGCTGCCGGTGTCGGTAGAAGCCTGCAGCGCCGCACTGCTGTTGCTGTGCGCGTAGATCGCCATCCGGTTGTCCGAGATCGCTGACAGGGCGAGATGATCGGCCTCCCCGCGCGCGTAGAGCGCGGCGTGGGGCGAGGGGTAGTAGTCGTTCCCGGACCCTCCATAGAAGCCGCCGGCGGTCCCGTGCTCGTTCCTCGCATAGATCGCGAAGTTCGCTCCCTGGGCGTCGTTCCGGAACCTACCGGCATTGGTGCTGCCCGCGAGCACGTCCAGCGGCGCCCCTGCACCGCTCGCGAGACCGATTCCCACCTTGCCCGTCTCGTGGTAGACGTCGTCGCCGTCGATGGACCAGTCGGTGTCTCCCTCGAGCACCGTGTCGGCGTACCCGGCGTGGGCCGCGTACGGCACGGTCGTGAAGGGCGTCCTCGGCACGAGCCACGGCTCGCCCTCTATCCGGATGCCGAGCCAGTAGGGAACATCCCAGGCGAGCGTGTCGAGCGGAGTCAGTGTGCCCAGGTAGACGTCGAAGACACCTCCGCTGGTCGTGACGCTCTGAGTTTCCGTCCAGAGATTCGCCCCCGCCGTCTCTGCATCGAAGATGCTGAACTGGACGCTGTAGGTCCCGTCTGACACTGGGCTCCCGGATGCGTCTCTGAGCACACCCTGGTAGCTCACGAACGGCGGGACATCGGAGTGAGCGATCGCCGCAGCCGCCATAAGAGCCGCTACAGCGAGCAGAGTCGTCAGCCTCATCGGTGCCCCTCCTTCTCGTAGACGGGCGCCCCGTGGAACATGCGCTCCAGGGGACGCCCGAGGTGATATGTCCTTCTTGCTCAGCTGTCAGAGCGCGACTACCTACTCGCCGTCGTCGCTGCTCCTCTCATGGCGCTGAACCCTATCCAGCACCTCCCCCGGAGTGCTCACGTCGTGCTTCTCCTCACTGTAGTCAACGGCCATGGTCGACGGCTTCCCGAAGGCCTCGGGATTCAGGTACTTGCCGGCCTCGCCCGCGCCCTTCTCGACCTCAACGGACATCCGGTTCGCGAGAGCCACCGGGTCGTGCCGCACTCCGGACACCTGCCAGCTGACCTTCGCTCCCGGCTCTCCCCCTGCGATCATGAAGCGGCCGTCTGCGATCTCCTCGGCGATGTAGAGGTTCGGACCCGGCGCGCCCATCGGCGTGAGCTGGTATCGGAAGTCCTGGTTGAGCGCCTCGAACCAGTCCGGCATCTGGACCCAAGCCTCTCCCATCGCGTCGAGCACGACGTTCCCGTTGTAGATGTTCATCCTCTCGTCGCTCTCAACAGACGAGTGCACGAGGTACTTGTTCTCGGGGTCCAGAGGATGGTCTATCTTGAAGGACTTCGTTCCCGCGGTGAGTGTCCCCGTGACGTGCACGCTGCCGCTGAAGAAGCCTGCGTAGTTGTAGACCCCACCGGTGGCGCTGCCGTAGATGCCGTAGTTGTTGTAGCCGCCGTAGGCGTAGCCCCTCACGCCGAAGTTGGCTCCGTCGCCGCCGCTGACGTATCCGTAGACCCCGTAGTATGATTCCTGCCCCGCCGCGTCAGGCAGGACCTCACCCCGGACCCCGGTCTCACCGCCAACGCCCTTGCAGCCGATCCCGTACCCGTCGTTGGGTACACTCTCGCCGTATACTCCAACAACAGAGGCGTTCCCCGTTGCCGTCGAGATGCCGCTCACGATCTTGGCGTGGTTCGACGGAGCGGACGACGTGAACAGCCCGACGACGTCGGCGTAGTCCTCGGCGCTTATCGAGCCTCCGAACTCCGCGCCGGCGGCCGAGTCGATGTAGCCACTGCCGTCGACCGCGAACACGTTGGTGCCGCCCCGGTCGCACTCAATGAACTGGGACGAGTCCGAGGAACCTCCGGGAATCGACAGTTCCACCAGGTCGTTTCCCGAGTTGTGCGTGCTCGTTCTCTCCACGTCGATCACGCGGGAGACGGAGGCTCCGTCGTGCGTGACGTATACGGCGGCCGCCGTCGCGCTGCCG
>Ga0180436_10000153_pt1 | contig 72431 bp, 53 predicted proteins | sample SS_ome_2_FD_132434 | JGI IMG/M metagenome (GOLD analysis project Ga0180436, IMG submission 132434) | Hypersaline lake sediment archaeal communities from the Salton Sea, California, USA - SS_3_S_2 metaG | ecosystem: Environmental > Aquatic > Non-marine Saline and Alkaline > Hypersaline >...
CAAATAACATAGGCAACCTCCTTGAGAGTTTGAGGTTTATCGCATCCTCAAAAATGCTATCTCTCTCGGGCGTTGCCTATCTGTTTCTCTAAAAAGTGTATGATTTGTATTTGGTCTCCACAGAATAAAGTGATTTCCAGGTTGACAGCCGTGCATCGATCAGTTATGATAATAGTATCCAACTGTCGAGCAAACCGTAGAAGGACGGCCAGGATGAAGGGATTACACAGAAAGGTTGGAGTTATCTGTGCGGTTCAAGTATCACTGCTTCTTGCTTGCGCCTTGCCAGCGAAGGCCATTCCATCGACCGATCATGCCCAGACTTTTGTTTCCACAAGCGGCTCGGTAGACGCGGCATGGAATGGGCCTTCGGACCTTCTGGTGGCTCAACATCACGAGGATTCAATCATAGTGAGCCCCGAAATTTACGGAAAAAGAAAAGACCCCGGCAAGGCGTTCTTCTATGCGCTGGTCCCCGGCCTTGTTGTTCACGGGGCAGGGCATTTCTATGCTGGAGACAAGACGGCAGGCTGGGTACTGGTCGGAGGAGAAGTCTTTGGTCTGTGTCTGATCGCATACGCCGCCGGGGCTCGCAGTGATTATAAGCCGCTCGCGTCAGACTTGGATGATGAGGCAGAGACGATCGGGGTTTTCGGGGTTGGTCTGTTTGTAGGCACCTGGATTTACGACGTGATCGGCGCTCCGCTGGCGGTTCGGAGGGAGAATCGGAAGTTGCTGGGAGGGGAAAACGTGGGCCTCAGATTAGGACTCGACCAACCGAGCCGGTCAGTCCGGCTTCAAATAGCGAAGAGATTCTAAGATGAACAAAACCAAAAAAGTGATTGCATTGACCATAGCGCTAACCGGTGGTCTTTGGGTTTCTTCATATGCCTCGCCGGGCGATGCCCAGAGTTATGTTTCCAGAAACGCCGACATAGACAGTGCATGGAATGGACCTTCGAGCTTCTTGCTCGCTCAGCAAATGGAAGATTCAATCAGAGTGCACCCTTCGGACTCTTTGAAATTGAAAGACCCAAACATGGCTCTTCTTTATGCGGTGATTCCCGGAGTTGTCATTCATGGATCAGGGCATATCTATGCAGGCAAAACGGGAACCGGGGCGGTCTTGCTAGGATGCGGAGTGGTCGGGGGCTATATTTTCTTTATTGGGGCACTGGGCCAAGGTATCCCTGGCGAGAGCGGAGAACTTGGGAAATATGAGGATGTTCTTTGGGCATTCGGAGGAGTCCTCTTTCTCGGCTCGTGGATTTACGACTTGGTCGGCGCCCCGCTTGCGGTTGAGAGCGAGAATCGGGAGTTGCTGGGAGGGGAGAACGTGCGTCTCAGGTTGGGCTTTGACCAGACGAGTCATTCAGTACGGATCCAAATAGCGAAGGGATTCTGAGATGAACAGAGCTAAGAAAGTGATTGCATTGACCATGGCGCTGACCGGTGGTCTTTGGGTCCATTCATATGCCTCGCCGAGCGATACCCAGACTTATGTTTCCAGAAGCGGCTCCGCAGACGCGGCATGGAATGGCCCTTCAAGCTTCTTGCTCGCTCAGCATCAAGAGGATTCGATCAGCGTTGAAGGAGTGGGTTCGAGAGAACTGAAAGACCCCCAAGTAGCCCTTCTTTATGCAGCGGTGCCGGGCTTCTTTCTGCACGGGGCCGGGCATTTCTATGCAGGTAAGAAGACAGCAGGTTGGGTGTTGGTCGGCGGAGAAATCCTGAGCTTAAGTATAATGACCTGCGCCGTTGGACTCGGGCTCGGTGAGTCAACGAATGGGTCCACCTCAAGTACCAGTGCAGATGAAGTGGCCATCCTTGGTGGCATTTTGTTTGTGGGCACCTGGGCTTACGACATAATCGGCGCCCCGCTCGCGGTTCAGAGGCAGAATCGGGAGCTCCTAAGAGGGAAGGACGCGCGTCACAGATTCGGCCTTGACCACACGAGTCACTCAGTGCGGGTTCAAATAGCAAAGAGATTCTAACATGAACAGAGCTGTAAAAGTCATTGCTGCGACGATAGCGCTAACCGGTGGCTTTTGGGTTTCTTCGTATGCCTCGCCTGGCGATGCCCAGACTTATGTTTCTAAAGACAGTCTGGTCGACTCAACCGAGGCTGATCGTTTCACACTTTTGTTTGCCCAGCAAATGCCGGATTCCACTACTGGGGACAGAGCAGATTCCACAAGACTGCGAGACCCGAATAATGCGATTTTCGTTGCGTTAGTTCCCGGTGCGGTGGTTCACGGTGCCGGGCATTTTTACGCCGGCAAGCCCGGAACTGGTGCGGCCCTGTTTGTGAGCGAGGTAACCGGCCTCGGTCTGTGCTATTTGGGCGCAATGACAGCAATGGGATCCGGGCAATATAGCACAGGAGGAGTCGTAGCTGTCTCAGCTGGTCTGGCCTTGTTTATCGGCTCTTGGGCTTACGATGTTGCGCTTGCGCCTCTAAGCATTAAGAAAGAAAACGAAAAGCTGCTTCGAGGGAAACGCACCCGTCTGGAATTACGGCTGAAGAACGGAGAAGCAAGAGTGGTCACGGTATTCCGCTTTTGAACGCGGAGCTCTTTTGAACATTCTCCTCAGGTCTTCTCAGTCATTGCCTCAAGTCAGCGGGCATCGGCGGTTTGTTGTCGATTCACTTGCCAATCACGGTTTCTATCATTATAATAACCAGCGACAAGTCGGGGGAGCATGTGGCTTAAGCTAAGCAGGCCACAGATCCATGTTTATCGGAAGACATGCGAATTCAGCCTATGAAAAGCAATCTGTTGACCAGAATCTTGATCGCCTTCATCTTCGGCCCGCTGATTATCTACGTCACGTTGGTCGGGCGGCTTCCCTTTCTGATCTTAGTCGAGCTACTGATCGTGCTTGGCCTATGGGAATTCTCCTGTCTGGCCAAAGCGAAGAACCTGCATCTCTCCAAATCGATACTACTCCCTCTTGGAGTCGTCCTGGCGCTCTGCGTCTACCAATGGGGAGAACAGCCGTTCATCTTCTTTCTCCTGGGCGTTTTCTATCTCACATCTCTTTCTTTCATCCTGAGGGGAAGAACGGAGGGGACAACCTCAGGCCTATCCTGGTCGCTTCTCGCACTTTTCTACGTGGCCGGGCTTTTTAGCTTTTTGATCCTCCTGCGGGAATTCCCCCAGAGTGTCGGACTGGACTACAAGCTCGGCGGCCTCTGGATAGTCTATCTCTTGATCTGCATCTGGTCCTGCGATACCTTCGCCTATTTCATAGGCGCTTCTCTGGGAAGGCACAAGCTCTCCCCTGCGGTAAGCCCCCACAAGACGGTGGAAGGATTCGCAGGCGGAATAGTGGGAGCAGTTGCAGCGGCTTTTCTGTTTCGATACGTGTTCTTTACCTCGGCTGATCTGATGCACCTTCTGGTAATCGCCATCTTAGTCGGCCTGGTGGGACAGATGGGAGACCTGGCCGAATCGCTTCTCAAGCGAGACGCAAAATTGAAAGACATCTCGAACATAATCCCGGGGCACGGCGGAATACTGGACAGGTTTGACAGTCTACTGTTCGTTTCTCCGGTAGTCTATTATTATCTGAAGTTCATGGTGTATGGATAAATTGGTCAGCGGATTGAACGCCCGGACGCCCATACGGGCCTGTCTGGGGGCGTCCGTCCGGACGGATAGAACAGATTAAACTAACAAAAGACTGTGTTGAGGGGCGGCGGTGGGGATTCGTCATTCGTCATTAATGATTCGTCATTGGTTTTTTGTCATTCGTCATTGTTCATTCGTCATTGGTTTTTGTCATTCGTCATCGTTCATTCGTCATTGGTTTTTGTCATTCGTCATTCGTCATTGTCTTATGCTGAAATACTTAGACTATGTCTTCCTGATAAGACCGGTTTTGATGCCCCCGGTGTGGACCATCCTTCTCCTGGGACACAGGCGAAGTTCGCAGCTTTCCGGAGAAGCACACCTTCCCGGCCTGGCCCTCCTCCTGGTCACCTTCCTGGTGGGAGCGGTCTATGTCTTGAATCAGATATTTGACATAGAATCCGACAGGCTAAACCAAAAGCTTTTTTTCCTGGCAAGAGGATACATCTCCAAAAGGAGCGCGGTAGTCGAAACCATACTCCTGAACGTGCTGTGCGTGATCCCTGCTTTTCTCATCTCGCTGGAGTTAGGGCTTCTCTTTCTCCTCGGAATGATCTTCGGATTCCTCTACTCCGCGCCGCCATTCAGCTTCAAGAACAGGCCTCTTGGCGGCCTAATCCTGAATGCTCTGGCGCACGGGAATCTGGCATTCCTCATCGGATGGGTTATGAACCGGTCGCTATCCGCAGAGTCTTTGCTGTTCTCTCTCCCTTATATGTTCGCGGTTGCGGCCATCTATCTGAACACCACCATTCCCGACATGGAGGGAGATCGAAAGACGGGAAAGACCACCCTCGCCGTGAGATGGGGAAAAAGCACGGTCGTCCTGCTGGCATGTTGTCTGGTCGCAGTGGCTATCGCTCTTTCTTTCTTAGTCCGGGACATTCCATTTCTTCTTGCCTCTTCCCTATCGCTCCCCCTCTTCGTTCACTCGGCGCTGAGCAAGGCGGAGCGCGGGATTGTCCTGGCAACCAAGGTGCCGATTTTGCTCTTGTCCATAGCAGCAGGCATTTTCTATCCCTGGTATTTTGCCATTCTGATCCTGGGGTTCCTCGGAACCCGCTTATACTACAAGGCGCGTTTTAGTCTGGACTATCCGACGCTGACATAGTAGATTAAATTGCCAGACGACTTGTAGCGAAAATGTAGCGGAAAGCTTTAGCTTTCCACTCCGTGTGGAGACTTCCCTTCGACCCCTCGGTTTCACTCGGGGTGGTGAGCTTGCCGAACCAGAAGCTGAGGGCAAGAAAGGTCTCCGCCGCGCTTCGGACCCGACATGAAACAGATATTGGATCAATCCTTCAGTTCGGACAGGGGTTGGACCCCTGTCCGTACTACAGGGTGGGGGTCCAACCCCCACCCAAACATCACAAATGACTATTCAATGACCATTAGCCTTCCGCTTGTCCTGGAGACCTGAAGGTCTCCCCTACACTTCGGACTCGATATGAAGCAGATATTGGATCAATTCCTAAATCATCTCTCGGTCGAACGCGACCTCACCGCCAACACCATCGAGTCATACCGCAGGGACTTGAGTGGGTATCTTAACTTCCTCCGGGAGATCAAGGTCGATTCGGTCGGTGCAATCACGGCGGAGCACGTAACCGGCTTCATCGCCAGCCTCTCAAGAAAGGGGCTGGCTGCAAACAGCATAGCCAGGAAGTTGTCGTCCCTAAGAGGATTCCACAAATTCTTGGCGGCCGAGGGTTACTGCGATCTCGATCCCACCGGCACATTGGAGTCACCCAGACAGTGGCGAAAGTTGCCCGGTGTCCTCAATGTAAGGGAGATGGAGAGGCTGCTGAAGCAGCCTGCCCGGGATACCCTCCTGGGAATCCGGGACAAGGCCATCCTGGAGTTCCTCTATGCCACGGGAGTGAGAATCTCCGAGCTAATAGGGATAAAAAGAAAGGACCTGTTGCCCGAGGTGGAACTGGTAAGAGTAATGGGGAAGGGGCGAAAGGAGAGGATCGTCCCCGTAGGGAAGGAAGCTATCAGATCCGCGGAAAGGTACCTTCAGGAGGTCCGCTCAAAATTGGCCGGCGAGTACTCCGAGGATGTCCTTTTTCTGAACAGAATGGGCAGACCCTTCTCCCGGATGGGCCTTTGGAAGATACTCAGGAAATACGTTAACCAGGCAGGGATCACCAAGAGGGTCAGCCCTCACACCATCAGACATTCCTTTGCCACGCATCTTCTAAAGGGTGGCGCCGACCTGCGTGCAGTTCAGGAGATGCTCGGGCATGCCGATATATCTACTACGCAGATATATACTCACTTGGATAGGGAATACATAAAACAGGAACACCGGGATTACCATCCCAGATCGAAAATGAAAATTCCATCCGGGATGGAGAGGAATCGATAGCCGACCTGGTCGGTAGTTCCCCCTATCTGAATGGGTGTGGTGTGTGACCATGCGAACGTGAGAATCCAGATGCTGCGTTGTGCGGTGTATCAGGAGACCATAGACGTCCGAGACAGGCTCAAGCGATCCCTGAATCGGAGAAGGGTAAGCTTCCTCCCCTTCCGCGATTTCGCGGAGTTGGAGGGCCTGGCAAAGGAGCACATTCTGGACCTGGTGGTCATTGGCGGCAGGGGCAGATTCGACGCAGAACTCAAACTGGCCAGGCGCATCAAGAAAGACCCCATCCTTTCGCTGACGCCGCTGGTACTCTACCATCCGCGCCCCGAGAAAAAGGTGGTTCTATCCGGGTTGGATTACGGCGCCGACGACTTTTTCTTTTCTCGCTGGGACACCAAACTGCTGGCCTGCAAGCTCAAGATGATCCTGGCCCGAAGCAGAAGAGACCTGGGGGTGAACCCCACCACCAAACTCCCCGGTGCCAATATCATTCAGAGCGAGATGAGCAGAAGGATTGCAGAGGGGAAACGGTTTGCGGCCTGCTACGCGGATCTCGACAATTTCAAAGCATACAACGACTATTACGGCTATCACTACGGGGACAGCCTCATCAGGATGACCTCCGAGATCATCAGGGACGTGGTCTACAGTCGCACCAAAGACGGTTTCGTGGGGCACGTGGGGGGAGACGACTTCGCCTTCATCATTCCGCCGGACAAGGTGCACACCGTCTGTGACCGGATCATCAAGATATTCGACCGTATGATAATCCGTCGCTACAAGAAAGAGGACGTCCTGAGGGGGCACATCGTCACCACCAATCGCCGTGGAAAGAAGGAGAGGTACCCCATAATGACCCTGTCGATCGCGGTGATAGTGAATCAAAAGAGGATGTTAAAACACGTGGGAGAGATATCCCACATGATCATGGATCTGAAATGCTACACCAAGACCCTCCCCGGCTCGAACTACTTCATCGAGAGAAGAAGGAAATACTGATATCGAAAGGCAGGAAGGTAAGTCCTATGGGTATTCCGGGTTGGTGTATCTCCGCTTGAGCTGCCACCCCTCCTTACACTGAGCAGATTCGTAGTAAATCTCAGCTACCTTTGCCTCCGGCGCGGCCCACCAGGTATACTGGACTCGGGTCTGGCCGGGAGTCGTTCGCTTGATCTTGGCACACCCATCGTAGGTATGGTTTGCCGAAGCGGAGTAGTAGTCCTCGAACCCCTGAATCTCGTACTCGTAACTGTGCCGTGGCCGGTCGGTCCAAAAAGTCCCGTCTTTGATAGGTCCCACCAGCACTTTGTAGGGCAGTACCTGGGGCAGGTTCACGTCCGCCCAAAAGAAGATCGTGTCTGCCACTCTGTACACGAATCCGGTTCCGCCGCCGCCGGTAACCGCAACGATGTCCCAGCCGTTATGGCTCACCCCTTCCACCACTCGGCTTGACCTCTTCTGGGCGGTAACCGTGAAAGTGTCATCCTCCGACACCGTGCAGTTCAGACCCAAACGCGCGTAAGTCCAGGTGTACTCCTGGTTGATCAGGTAGTACCTGCCGGGATCTTCGAAGTCGATGGGAGGTGGGGGATCGTCATCACACTGTAGCACCAATGCAAAAAGCAGCAGAAAGGCGATGATGACCGGGAATCGTCTCATGGGAAATCTCCCTTCAGAATGCCCTATTTGCTACGCAGGCGCAAACCATCATGTTGGATGGCTTCCCCTGCACAGGTTTGCCTCTCCCCTGCCTGCGGACCGGCCAGCCTAACCGCCTCATCGCATTATGCCGGTCAGGCGCCGGTGAACTCAAGATATACCTATATCTTGAGCTCTCCATTCTCCATCAGCTTTGTCTCATCGATCCACAGGGTGGGCTTTAAGAGGATTCCGTCCAGATGACTTTGAACCGACACGTTGCCGCCCATGGACTTGTTGTCTCCCAGGGCCATGTGCACCGTCCCCATGACCTTCTCGTCCTCCAGAACGCTGCCCACGATCCGGGCCTTATGGTTGGTGCCAATCCCTAATTCCGCGACGTTTCTACCCGGCTGACCGAAGGGCTCGATCATCCTCTCCAATTCCTCGGCCGAGCTGCCTCCTGTGATCTCGGTGGCGAACCCCTCCTTGACCACGATTTTGATCGGCTGCTTCACCTTCCCCACCATCGACCCGTCCACCATTATGATGCCGTTTGCCGTCCCCTCCATCGGAGCGACATAGGCCTCGCCTGCCGGCAGGTTGGAGAATTCGCCCGGATTGTGCACCAGTCCCGTGTCGGCATGGCACTCCCGGCCCTCTATGCTCATGGTGATGTCCGTTCCGGCCGGAGTGGTCACCCTGGCAATTTTCCCCCGGTTCACCATCTCCGCCAGCTTGGTGCTCCGCTCGGCTATTTCACGATAGTCGGCGTTCAAGGTCCTCCCCATGGTGTCCTCTATGATTCCGGGAAGAGTCACGCACCTGGCCCCGGCCTCACATGCCTCTCTTCTGGCGTTGGTGTGAGACATCGACTTGCTGGTGGGAATGATCAGAACGTCGAAATCTTTCATGAACTTGGCCACCGGCCCGGGAGGTTCCTCGCCGTTGCTGGAACGGGGAAGGATCTCCAAAAGCATGGCCTCGGTGGCTGCCTCCTCGGCTGCCTCCCGGAAAGCGTAACCGATCTTCCTTTCGGGCTGATCGGTAATCACCAGAACCGACTCACCCTTCTTCACCATCAGGCAGTTGCTGATCGCGACCTGTGCCGCCTCAAATAGCTTATCCATCTCTCCTCCTAACCCCGACAGGCTTGGCCTTCTTCGGGCGGTTCTGCAGCGCGGGGATACACAATGGCACTGCGTTGTCTTAAGACTTTCACCAGAATCCCACCCTGCTGCACGCGCAGCTTCGATTCTCAAGAAAGAAGCAGTCCTCGGTTCTCCTACCTGTTTGTTACCTTGATACGGGTGGATCGGTAGAGCATATATGACAACCCGGCAAAGGCGATCAAAGATACCCAGGGACCGTAGGCGCCCGTCAACGCCAGCTCCTCATGGGCGTCGTAGAAGGTCTTGTAGCCCGACGAAAGCATGATCACAAAGGCGATGCCCACGCCCAGCAGCGCATCTCCCGCCACCAATCCCGAGCCGAACAATATTCCCTTCTCCTCTCTTTTCTTTACGACCTCCTGGCTTGAGATCTTCCGCACGATAAGTGCTATCAATCCCCCGGCCATGATCGGAGTGGAAAGATTCAGAGGGAGGTAAAGGCCGATGGCAAAGGGGAGCGAGGAGATGCCGACCAGCTCGATGGCCCCCGCCAGCATGCATCCCACTATTATGGGGACCCAGGGCAGATTCCCGGTCATCACACCCTGAACGATCACCGCCATCACGTTGGCCTGAGGTGCCAGAAGCGGCGTAGGATGAGTGGCATCTCTGACGAATCCGAAAGCGTTGCTCAACAGATACACCGTAAAGCCCATCACCAGCGCAGGGAACAGGAGCCCCACGAATTCCATGATCTGCTGCTTCCTGGGCGTGGCCCCCAATAGATAGCCGGTCTTCAGGTCTTGGGCGATGTCTCCGGAAAGGCAGACTGCTATACAGACCACCGTCCCGATGGACATCACGGTGATCATTCCCCTGAAACCCGAGACCCCGAAGGCCAGCAGGATCACGCTGGTGACCAGAAGTGTGGCGATGGTCATTCCCGAAACCGGCGATGAGGAACTCCCCACGATTCCAACTATCCTGGCCGCCACCACCACGAAGAAGAAGCCGAAGATCACCACCAGGGCGGCGCCGATAAGATGAAGCTCGGTTCCCGGATAGATCCAGATCAACAGGATCACCAAAAGAGAGCCGATGATCACCGTCTTCATGGGAAGTTCTCTTTCGGTTCTCCGCTTGGACCTGGCGACCTCCTCGGTGGTTCTCTGTCCCAGGATCTGTTTGGCTCCCACGGCGAACGAGTGGAAGATGACCGGCAGCGATTTGACCAGGCTCACGAATCCGCCCAGGGCCACCGCACCCACTCCCAGGTATTTTATGTAGAAGTTACGGAGGTCACCCGGGCTCATCTCCGGAATGGGTATGTCTCCGGGCGGGATCAGGGTGTTGGGTATGTATGTGCCGATGTAGGCTATCAGGGGAGCGATGCCCAAATAACCCAAGACCGCCCCTCCCAGCATCAGAGCCGATATTTTGGGACCGATGATGTATCCCACGCCCAACAGCGCCGGCGTGGCGTCTATCCCGACGTTGGCTCCCTTGAAGAACTTGATGTCGGTGTTGGGCACCTCGGGCCACAATCTGAATCCGCCCATCAAAATCTTGTAGAGGGCGGATAGGCCCAAGGCCGCAAAAACCGTCTTCGCCTTGCCACCGCCCTCGTCACCTGCCTTGATTATCTCGGCGCAGGCGGTGCCCTCCGGGAATCTCAGCTTGCCATGCTCACGCTGCACCAGATATCTCCTCAGGGGAATCATGAAGAGTATTCCCAGGGCTCCCCCCAGCAGCGAAAGAAAGATGATGTCGGCGTTGGATATTTCGTGAGAGAAGTTCGGAATTGTCTGGTTCCAGATGAAAAACGCCGGTATGGTGAAGATCACCCCAGCGGCCAAAGATTCGCCGGTCGACCCCAGGGTCTGTACGATGTTGTTTTCCAGCACCGTTCCCCTTTTCATCACCCCCCGCAGGATGGCCATGGATATAACCGCGGCGGGAATCGAGGCGGATACCGTCATCCCCACCTTCAAACCCAGATAGGCGTTGGCCACTCCAAAGACCACGGACAGAATGACCCCCAACACCACCGCTTGCAGGGTCACCTCTGCCATGCTCTGGTCCGGCTTAACGTATGGCTCAAACTCATTCTTGGATTCGGAATTCTTGACTCCCTGGTTCTCCAAGCTTCACCTCCTCAACTTGAACAATTGGCCTCGGCGGAATTACATCCAATCACCGAAGGGAAAGATGGCGCAGCTCTCGCAATCCATGGCCGATGGGCATCCTCATTCATTCCTGCAAACTTCTGCTAAACCTAACATGTATAAATGGGTGTGTCAAGAGAAATGTCACCGGCAGACTGCGGGCCCGCTCGATCGTGCGTTACATTCTTCTTGTCTTTTTCTCGAGGGATTCATAGATTTGCCAGAGAGCCGGTGCTCCAGGAAGAAAGGAGATCAGGAACCATCTCATGTTGAAAGCCTTCGCCGTCGGATTTTCCGCCTTCTTGTTCATATCTTTGCTGCTTTACCCTGCAGAAGTCGCGCTTGCCCAGGAGAATGATACCCTCTCAACCCGTTTGAATCCCCAGGCCTTCGAGCATTACATCAACGGCGACCTTTACGAACTCTCCAGGGACCTACGCTCCGCCATCCGGGAATACGAGAAGGCCAAGGCACTCGAGCCCGACGTCCCGGAGATAAGATATGCGCTGGCCCGGGCCTATCTGATGATAAAGGACCCCGAAGCCGCCAAGAGAGAGGCTCTCGAAATCGAGCCGAAGGATGGCAAGGTTTATCGGCTGTTGGGCGATTCCTACCGGGCCACAGGTGCTGCAGACAGCGCCACCGAGGCCTACACCAAGGCGGTACAGCTCGACTCCACCGACTTGAACTCACTCTGGTATCTGGCCATGCTCTGGCAGCAAAAGCGGGATGCGGACAAAGCCATCCACTATTGGAGAAAGCTGGCGTTCTTGCAGCCTTTTTCCGGCAGGATTCACCTGCAGTTGGCCGCTCTCTTGCACAACAATCGTCAGTACGACGAAGCTATCCCGGAGTACGAAAAGGTTCTCGATCTGGACTCGCTCAACGATAAGGCCTTGCAGGGGTTGGGCGAGAGCCACGAGGCCAAGGGAGATCTGGAGGAGGCGATACCGGTTTACCGAAGACTTCTCCGACTGAAACCCGACGACCAGGTCATCGCCGACAAGATAATCGCTCTCTACCTGCGAACCGGAAAGCCGGAAAAGGCCGCAGAATTGGCGGAGAGCACCGAGTTCTATTCCTCGGATGATCCCCTGGCGCAAAAGCGGCTGGGGGTGCTCTATCTCTCCCTGGAAGACTATGATAAAGCAGAGAGCCTGTTTGTCGAGTATCTTCGATCCTCTCCCCACGATGCCCAGGTTCACTTCCTGCTGGGCAGAATCGCCCTGGAAAAGGAAGACCTGGAAAAGGCGAAGATCGAATTCCGAGCCGCCGCCTCCCTCGAAGACTCGGTGCCGGAGAGCTGGGTCAACTTAGCCTGGATCTACGCCAGGCAGGATAGCGTCGAGAAGGCAATCGAAGTCTACAGGCAGGCGCTGGAAAAGGTGAACGACAAGGTCGGAATCTGGTCTCTTCTGGGGAGCACCTACGCCCAGGATGGCCAATTCGATTCCGCCCTGGTTTTGCTGAGGAAGGCCTCCGATAAGACCCGCCACGATACGCGCATCCTCTTCGCCTTGGGGTCGGCATACGAACGGAGCGGAGATTTTGACCGCGGCGTAGCCACCTTCGAGCGCCTTCTGCGAATCGACTCCACTCACGCGACCGCCTTGAACTATCTCGGATACATGCTGGCGGACAAAGGGGTCCGTCTTGAAGAGTCATTGGAGATGATCCGGAAAGCTCTCACCTATGAACCGCAGAACGGGGCCTTCCTGGACAGCTACGGTTGGGTGTTGTACCGGTTGGGGGATCTGAGGGAGGCAGAGATACAGACCAGGAAGGCGCTGGAGGCGACAGGCGACGATCCGATCATCCACCAGCACCTGGGGGACATATACGAGGCATTAGGTGAGACAGAGAAAGCCAAAGAGGCCTGGGAGAGGTCGCTTGAACTGGACCAGGATAATGAGGAGTTGAAGGAGAAACTCCGGCGCGCCAGGTGAGCGTCATGTTGTACCTCTTCGCTCCATCCTCTGCTGTGGGACGGAAGGAATCTTCAATTTCGGTTCTCGCATGAGAATGATCAGGGATCCAGGCAGAAAACAGATTCTCATTCTCCTCCTGTTTCTGGCGTCAGTTTCCTACTGCGCCAAGGAAGGCATGCCCCCCGGCGGCCCGGAGGACACCGTACCGCCCGAGGTTGTTTCGGTCTCGCCCCAGCCCGGCTCCACGCAGGTAAGCCTAAGTTCCCGGATTGAAATCACCTTCAGCGAAAGAATGCTGGCAGAGATAACCGGGGAATCCGTCTTTATTTCTCCCCTCCCAAAGGAGCCGTTTGAATTCGGCTGGCGGGGCAGGAAGTTACTGCTGACTCCCCGGGAACCACTCCTCCCCGACAGGACCTACGTCATATCCGTTGGTACCGATGCCCAGGATCTGAGACGAAACCGGTTGGATCAGTCATACACCTTCGCCTTCTCCACCGGCGACAAGCTGGACTACGGAAACATATCCGGTCAGGTCTGGGCACAGCAGAAAGTCGGGCTCGACAGGGAATTGGGCGCAAGTGTTTGGGCTTACGTGATCGGGGACCAGAGGACCGGCATCGACCCTGAGAAGGAGAAACCCGATTACGTCACCCAGACTGATAACGCAGGCAGATATGCTCTCAAGAATCTCAGCCTGGGAAGATACAGACTCTTCGCGGTTCAGGACGTGAACCGGGATCTGCTCTGGGAGTGGGAGAGTGAGGCTATAGGCGTTACCACCGGCGATGTCGAGCTGACTGAGAGAGAGATTTCAAGCCCAGATGTGGATTTCATCCTGGGCACCAAGGACAAAGGTCGGCCGCTCCTGGTCAACTGTCAAAGCCCCAGCAACCGCCGCGTCGAGCTCGAGTTTGACCAGGAGTTGGACCCCCGAACGTCGCTTCTGGCCGCCAACTACCGAATCCTCTCCGTCTCGGCCCAAGAGACGCTGACCATCCTGTCGGCTTTCCTTGAAGGCTCGGAGACCCGAAGGGTCTCTCTTCTCACCGATCGGATGAGTGCCGGCGAGAAGTATGAACTTACTGTAATCGCGGTGACGGACCCAGCCGGCAACCTGGTGGACACCTCTTCCAATACCTGTCTGTTTGAGGGATCGGAGATCCCCGACACAACCGGCCCCGCCCTTGCCGCCCTTTCGCCCAAAGATCGTGAAGAGGGCGTATCTCTTGGTTCAGACGTCAGGCTGGTCTTCGACGAACCACCTGAGGAGTCAACCGTCGAATTGGCCTTCTCCCTGGTGGATTCCAATCAGGCCGACATTCAGGGGGAAGGTGAGTGGCCCAACCCAACCACCTTCGTCTTCACTCCCCTCTCCCCTCTTGCCGAAGGAATGAAGTATTCTGTCAGACTGAAAGGTGAGAAGATCCGTGATTCCTTTGGAAATGTCGCTGCTGTAGACTCGTCCTTTGCTGCAACCTTCCTCACCCTGAAGCAAGGCGTCTTGGGATCGGTCTCAGGCGAGGTCGAAGCGGTTGAAACGGCGGAGGCAACCATGGTTGTGCTGATGCTGTGGCACCCGGAACAGGGTGAGCCGTGGTACGATATGGTCGTTCCGCAGCCCGGACCTTTTCTGTTTGAAGGAGTGCTTCCGGGAAAGTACTTTCTGGCCGGTTACATCGACCTGAACGGAGACCGGCGTCTGTCGCCCGGGCAACCTGAGCCCTTCTCGTCGTCCGAGCCGTTCTCTGTGCATCCCGACACGATTTATGTCCGCTCCCGCTGGGAAACTGAAGGATTGAAGCTCGAGATCCGTTAGCCCCTTTCCACCCTTCTTATTAACCGACTGTCGCCCTTGCGGATAATATCGCCCTTTGGGTCCTTGTCGATGAATTCGATAATCGACAAATGTGGTCTCTTTTTATACTTGACAAAATGCCTATTTGACTTACATTTAGAGTAGTTGTGTGAGCGGTGGACATAGTGTTCAAATGCCATAACCGCAGCGCGATTCGTTATGACCTGTCAGGGATGCAGCGCGCAGCGGGAGTATGGGAGCTGTTGGAAGCAACATTCGATCTCATCGTTACGGGGACGGTTAGCTCGAAAGGTCTGCCGAGTGCAGACTTTTCAGGGCACCGGTCCCATGCTGCAATGGCTCAATCTTGTCCCTCTTTCACCGGTCCTGATCCCCTTGTCTGGGGCGTGGTATCGTATGAAGAAGACAAGTCGCAAATATACAAACACAAATCTCTTGATCACATATCTGGGGAGGTGATTGCCAGACTTATTCATTTTGGGGGCAAGTAGCTGAAACGCGAATTCTGAAACTCTTTTCAAAGGAGCCTTAAGATGAGGAAGTACCTTTTCACCTTATTCGTTTGTGTCGCTTCAATCCTGGCCTTGACCGCATCCTCTCCGGCCCAATGTCCTGAGGACACGGTTGACCATGGCAACTGCGACACGCTGACCGTGACCTGCCTGGACTGCGAGCAGACTCCCGGCACCGGGCCCTGGCAGGTCCGTTTTCCCCTTCTGATAACCCATGACCAGACAGAGACCATCGACTCCATCGCCGGGTTTGTCATCCCCCTTGGCTGGACCCGCACCAACCCTGCTAAATACTGCAGCTTGGATGCATACTGGAACACCACCTCAACTTTATATCTCTATCCCGACTTTGCCCGGAGCATATTCCGGCACATAATGAACGATACTCCTCCCCCTGATACCCTGATGCCTAACCGCATGGCACAACTTGCGGGCGACTTTTCCGATCGCGATTGGGACACCCGTATCGTGGACGTAAGCACGGACGGGGCTTATGCGCGCATGTCCATCGTTGCCACCGGCACTCAGGATCAGAGGTGGTGGGAAAGTGACCGGGAACTGCTTGCCACCTTAACTTACGTGATAGAAGACACCATGACCATATGCATGGATTCCGCCTTCTGGCCTCCCACCAACGAGCTGCTCTGGAGCCGGGCTGACGGCGTAACCTACGTGCCCAGAACCAATCTGCCCAATTGCTTCACCGTGGGACCTCCGCCGGCAGCTGACTTCACCATTGACGCCGCACCTGACACTCAAACCGTTGAGGCCGGATTATCGACCGACTACACTGTCACCCTCACCTCGGTGGGAGGGTTCAGCGAGCAGTGCACGCTCGCCGTAGCAGGTCTGCCGGCTGGTGCTGCAGCCACGTTCGCTCCCAGTCCGGTGACGCCCACCAACACCTCCAATATGAACGTGACTACCATCGGCGCCACCCCCGAGGGAGATTATACTCTGACCATCACCGCCACCGAGCTGGTCCCCGCCTTCTCGCCGTTATCCATGGGCGGCGACAACGCGATGGGTCCGGTCCAGATCGAGCACAGCACCCAGGTGGTATTGAAGGTAGTCTCCGCGGAGGCCATCGCTGTTACCGCGCCGAACGGAGGGGAGGAGTGGTGTGTCGGCAGCAGCCAGAACATCACCTGGACTTCGTCAGGCTTGGATGCAGTAAAGATTGAATACTCCACCAACTCAGGGTCGAGCTGGATCACCGAGGCGGCGACGACTCCGGCCGCTGCGGGGACGTATTCTTGGACCATCCCCGACGCACCCTCCCAGCAATGTCTGGTAAGAATATGTGACGTCGACGACGGTACTCCTTGCGATCAGAGCGATGCGGTCTTCACCATCAAGGCCGCGCCGACAGCTCCATCCGGATGTATAGCCAGCGACGATCTGTGTGACAAGGTTCAGTTCTCCTGGACCGACAACTCCGGGAACGAGACCGGTTTCTACATCTACCGTGATGCTGCCAAGTTCGACAGCGTGGGAGCGGGCGTAACCACTTACGATGATGCCACCGCCACACCAGGACAGACTTACAGCTATGGTGTATCGGCCTACAACGACTGCGGAGAGTCATCTCAGTGCAACGACAACGGTACCAGAGAAGCTCCGCCTGCTAATCCCTCCGGATGTCTGGCCAGCGATGATCTGTGCGACAAGGTTCAGTTCACCTGGACGGACAATTCGGACAACGAGTCCGGGTTCATCATCTACCGGGCAGGCTCTGCTCTGGATACCGTGGGAGTGGACGTTACCTCCTACGACGATCTGACCGCCACACCGGGACAGACTTACAGCTATGGCGTATCCGCTTACAACGACTGTGGAGAGTCGTCTCAGTGCAACGATAACGGGACCAGGCAGGCTCCCCCGGATGCTCCCTCCGACTGCGTGGCCAGTGACGATCTGTGTGACAAGGTTCAATTCACCTGGACTGACAACTCCGGGGATGAAACCGGATTTTACATCTACCGGGATGCCGCCAAGCTGGACAGCGTGGGAGCGGGCGTAACCACTTACGATGATGCCACCGCCACACCGGGACAGACTTACAGCTACGGTGTATCGGCTTACAACGACTGCGGAGAGTCCTCTCAGTGTACCGATGACGGTACCAGGATCGCTGCTCCTGCGGCCCCGTCTGCTTGCGCAGCCACCGACGATCTCTGCGACAAGGTTCAGTTCACCTGGACCGACAACTCCGGGGATGAAACCGGATTCTACATCTACCGTGATGCCGCCAAGCTAGACAGCGTGGGTGCGGACGTAACCTCCTATGACGATCTGACCGCCACACCGGGACAGACATATACCTATGGTGTTTCGGCTTACAACGACTGCGGAGAGTCGTCTCAGTGTACCGATGACGGTATCAGGCAGGCTCCCCCGGCTGCTCCCTCCGACTGTGTGGCCAGCGACGATCTGTGCGACAAGGTTCAGTTCACCTGGACCGATAACTCCGGGGATGAAACCGGATTCTACATCTATCGTGACGCAGCCAAGTTAGACAGCGTGGGTGTGGACGTGACCTCGTATGATGATCTGACCGCCACGCCGGGACAGACGTACAGCTATGGTGTCTCGGCTTACAAGGATTGCGGCGAGTCCTCTCAGTGTACCGATGACGGTACAAGAGAAGCTCCGCCCGCCAATCCCTCCGGATGTCTGGCCAGCGATGATCTCTGCGACAAGGTCAGCTTCTCCTGGACCGATAACTCCGGGAATGAAACCGGCTTTTACATCTACCGTGATGCTGCCAAGTTAGACAGCGTGGGCGCGGGCGTCACCACCTATGACGATCTGACCGCCACCCCGGGACAGACATACAGCTACGGTGTGTCGGCTTACAACGACTGTGGAGAGTCCTCTCAGTGCACCGATGACGGTACCCGGCAGGCTCCCCCGGACGCTCCCTCCGACTGTGTGGCCAGCGACGATTTGTGCGACAAGGTTCAGTTCACCTGGACCGACAACTCCGGGAATGAGACCGGCTTTTACATCTACCGAGATGCTGCCAAGTTAGACAGCGTGGGCGCCGGTGTCACCACCTATGACGATCTGGCCGCCACACCGGGACAGACATACAGCTACGGTGTGTCAGCTTACAACGACTGCGGAGAGTCTTCTCAGTGCACCGATGACGGTATCAGGCAGGCTCCCCCGGCTGCTCCCTCCGACTGTGTGGCCAGCGACGATCTGTGTGACCGGGTCACCTTCTCCTGGACAGACAACTCCGGGGATGAGACCGGCTTCTACATCTACCGTGATGCGGCCAAGTTGGACAGCGTGGGAGCGGACGTGACCTCCTACGACGATCTGACTGCGAGTCCGGGCGCAACTTACAGTTATTGTGTTTCGGCTTACAAGGACTGCGGCGAGTCAAGTCAGTGCTGTGACAACGGCACCAGGAAGGCCGCGCCGGACGCCCCGTCCGACTGTGTTGCCAGCGACGATCTGTGTGACCGGGTCAATTTCTGCTGGACCGATAACTCCGGGGACGAGACCGGATTCTACATCTACCGTGACGCAGCCAAACTGGACAGCGTGGGCGTCGATGCGACCTGCTACTTCGACTTCACCGCCGTGCCCGGAGCCACCTACAACTATTGTGTCAGCGCTTACAACGATTGCGGAGAGTCCGGTCAGTGCTGTGAGAACGGCACCGTGGTTCCCCAGGCGGTTACGGTGACTTCTCCCAACGGTGGAGAGAACTGGATGGTTGGTAGTGGCCAGAGTATCACCTGGACTTCCGACTGCATCACCTTGGTGGACATCGAGTACTCCACCGACGGAGGTTCAAGCTGGATTACCGAGGCGGTGGATGTTTCGGCGGCGGGAGGAACCTATTCCTGGACCATACCCGATGCTCCTTCGACCAACTGTCTGGTGAGGATCTGTGACGCATCGGATGGTAGCCCCTGCGACCAGAGCAACGCGGTCTTCACCATATCCACGGATGTCGTGGAGGCTGTTACGGTCACGGCTCCCAACGGCGGCGAGGTCTGGTGTGTGGGAAGCGCCGAGAACATCACCTGGACTTCCACAGACATAGACACGGTGAAGATTGAGTACTCAACCAATAACGGTTCCGACTGGACCACCGAGGCGGAGAAGGTGCCGGCCGCATCCGGGAGCTACTCCTGGACCGTTCCCGATGCCCCGTCAGAGAATTGTCTGGTTAGGATCTGTGATGCAGAGGACGGGGATCCCTGTGATCAGAGCAACGCCGTCTTCACCATCCTTGGCCCGCCCGCTGATCCGTCGGCTTGTGCGGCCAGCGACGATCTGTGCGACAAGGTCAGCTTCACCTGGACCGACAACTCCGGGGATGAGACCGGATTCTACATCTACCGTGACGCGGCCAAGTTCGACAGCGTGGGAGCAAACGTGACCTCTTATGACGATCTGACCGCATCGCCCGGGATGACGTATAACTACTGTGTGTCGGCATACAATGACTGCGGAGAGTCAGGCCAGTGCTGTGATAACGGCACCAGGCAGGCTCCCCCGGATGCCCCGTCTGACTGTGTGGCTACTGATGATCTGTGTGACCGGGTACAATTCACCTGGACCGACAACTCCGGGGACGAGACCCGATTCTACATCTACCGTGATGCGGCCAAGTTGGACAGCGTGGGAGCGGACGTGACCTCCTATGATGATCTGACCGCCACACCGGGGCAGACCTACAGTTACTGTGTGTCGGCCTACAAGGACTGCGGAGAGTCGAGCCAATGCTGTGATGACGGCATGGTGACGGACGTACCGGCCGACCCGACAGGCTGTTTGGCCAGCGACGATGACTGTGATAAGGTGGCCTTCTGCTGGGCCGATCTCTCGGACAACGAGATTGGATTCTACATCTATCGAGATGGTGCCAAGATCGACAGTGTCGGGGCGGACGTGGTCTGCTATGATGACTTCAGCGCCGTATCGGAAGTGACCTACGAGTACTGTGTGACGGCCTACAATGAGTGCGGAGAGTCGGGCCGCTGCTGTGACAACGGCTCGCGCAGCACAGAGAGCATCACGGTAACCTCGCCCAACGGCGGCGAGAGCTGGCGGGTGGGTTCCACCGAAGACATCCAGTGGATCTGCTCCTGCATCGACAGCGTGATGCTCGAATATTCCACGGACGCGGGCGCAAGCTGGATCGCCATAGACAGCGGCATAGCCTGCGGCTCCGAGACCTATTCTTGGACCATACCCGACACGCCCTCCGAGGATTGCTTGGTGAGAATCTCGGATGATTCAGATGACACTCCTGCCGACACCAGTGATCTGGTCTTCACCATCTATCGACCGGGTGAGATGGTTTATGTCGATTTCGACATCAAGCCGGGATCTTGTCCCAATCCGCTCAACACCAAGAGCAACGGCGTCCTGCCGGTGGCCATTCTGGGCACCGACGAGTTTGACGTGGACGATATCGATCCTGCCACGGTAATGCTCGAGGGAGTAAGTCCCCTGAGGTGGAATTGGAGCGATGTGAGCACGCCTGTGACCGATCCGACCGACACCTGTGATTGCACGACTCGCGGTGGCGATGGGTACACGGATATGACGCTCAAATTCGATAAGCAGGACATAGTGGATGCGCTCGAGGCCCAGATGCCCTTTGCAGACCGTGAGGTGAGGATTCTGACCATCACCGGAATGACCTATGCGGGCGTGCCCATAGAGGGCACCGACTGCGTGGTCATCCTCTATAAGGGTCCTAACCGGTCCTCCGCTGGGAATCTGGCCGGCTACAACCTGGGCAAGAACTATCCCAATCCGTTCAACCCGGAGACCTACATCTCCTTCACGCTGCCGGAAGGGGCCCGCGCCTCGCTGACCATTTACAACGTTTTGGGCAAGGCCATCAGGGTTCTGGTTGACCGGGAGATGACCGCCGGCACTCACACCTTGCGCTGGGACGGAACGGATGAATCAGGCACCCCGGTTTCCAGCGGCATCTACTTCTACCGCCTCAAGGCGGGCGCCTTCGACCATACCATGAGGATGGTGTTGATGAAGTAACCGCAGGAACCCAGAGGTTCGATAAAGAGAAGCCCCCCGTACGGGGGGCTTTTTCTTGCTGCGCCTGCCGGAAACCAGAGTTGGCGTCCGCAGATTTCGCCATGCTCTTGAATCCGAAAACAAACGGCAGTTGCCACTATTTTGCACAGGAATGAACTGGGCAACGCCCTGCAACATCTGAAAAACCAAATGCATATCGGGGCCGACGGTAGAATCTTCATCTCCTGTGAAGCAGACGGTCGACAAAACTCCCAGTCTGCCGAGGACAACCGACTTCAAAGAACCTCATGGCTTTACACTGAGCCAATCGTCACGCGAGCGAGTGCTTTACAGTTTTCTGCGGTGGCATGCTTTTTGCCCCTCAGGGAAGACGAAGTAAAAGCCCTGACCATGGGCCCCAAAAGGGGCGAATGTTAGGTCGGCTCACATAGAAAGGGCGATCAGCCGAGATTACCATGCGCAAACCCTCTTCAAAGGAGCAGGAAGATGAAGAAACACTTTCTCACCTTTTTGGTTTTTGCGTTTTCAGTATTGATCTTGGGGGTTTTTTCCTGGGCCCAATGCCCTGAGGATCCCAATGATCACGGCAACTGCGACACATTGACGGTAACCTGCCTGGACTGTGAGCAGACTCCCGGCACCGGGCCCTGGCAGGTTCGTTTTCCCATTCTGATAACCCACGACCAGACCGAGACCATAGACTCCATCGCCGGGTTCGTCATCCCGCTCGGCTGGACCCGAACCAACCCTGCGAAATACTGCAGCTTGGATGCCTACTGGAACGCCACTTCCACTCTGTGGGTCTACCCCGATTTCAACAGGAGTGTTTTCCGGCACCTGGTGAACTTGTCCGACCCGACCGACACCCTGCTGCATAACCGAATGGCCACGATGGCGGCTGACTTTTCCAACCGGGATTGGGACACCCGCATCGTGGACGTAAGCACGGACGGGGCTTATGCGCGCATGTCTATCGTTGCCACCGGCACGGATGACCAGAGATGGTGGGAAAGTGACCGGGTACTGCTTGCCACCCTCACTTACGTGATAGAAGACACCATGACCATATGCATCGATTCCACCTTCTGGCCACCCACCAACGAGCTCCTCTGGAGCCGCGCTGACGGCGTAACCTACGTGCCCAGAACCAATCTGCCTAATTGCTTCACCGTGGGAGTCCAGCCTACGCCCGATTTCACCATCGACGCTGCGCCGGACGCCGACACTGTGCAGCCCGGCCAGTCGGCGGAATACACCGTCACTCTGACCTCGGTGGCCGGATTCGACTCGCCCTGCACCCTCTCGGTGACCGGTCTGCCCACAGGCGCCGCGGCTGCCTTGGTCCCCAACCCGGTTACCCCCACCAATACCTCCGTCATGACCGTCACTACCACCGGGGCTACGCCCGAAGGCAATCATACCCTCACCGTTACCGCCACTGAACTCGCCAAAGCCCAGATTCAGCACAGCACTCAGGTGGCGTTGACCGTGATAACTCCAGAGGCCATAACGGTCACCGCCCCGGATGGAGGCGAAGAGTGGTGCGGGGGCGGCAGCCAGAACATAACATGGTCTTCTTCGGGCATTGACACGGTGAAGATTGAGTATTCCACGAACAACGGAAGCAACTGGACCACGGAGGCGGAGAAGTTCCCGGCCGCGGGCGGCAGTTATTCGTGGACCGTGCCCGACGCGCCCTCCCAGCAGTGTCTGATCAGGATATGCGACGCTGAGGACGGAACCCCCTGCGATCAAAGCGACGCGGCATTCACCATAAGGACGCTTCCTGCAGCTCCGTCCGGATGCCTTGCCAGCGACGATCGATGTGATAAGATTCAGTTCACCTGGACTGACAATTCAGATAACGAGATTCGGTTCTACATCTACCGGGATGGTGTCATCCTCGACAGCGTGGGTGCCGACGTCGAATCCTACGACGATCTCACCGCCTCACCGGGAAGCACCTATCGTTACTGCGTGACCGCCTTCAACCAGTGTGGTGAGTCCGACTCCTGCTGTGATGACGGCGCCAGAGAGGCTTCGCCGGCCGACCCCTCCGGCTGTCTGGCCAGCGACGATTTGTGCGACCAGGTTCACTTCTCTTGGACAGACAACTCGGATAACGAGATTCGATTCTACATCTACCGGGATGGTGTTAAGCTCGACAGTGTGGGGACCGACGTCGAGTCGTACGACGACCTCACCGCCACACCCGGAACCGGCTATCGCTACTCTGTGACCGCCTACAACGAATGCGGAGAGTCCGACTCGTGCGGCGATTACGGTACCAGCCAGAATGCGCCGGCCGCCCCCACCGATTGCGCAGCCAGCGATGACCTCTGCGACAAGGTCCATTTCTCCTGGACCGACAATTCGAATAACGAGACCCGTTTCTACATCTACCGGGATGGTGCCAAGCTGGACTCCGTGGCAGCCGACGTCGAGGCCTACGATGATCCCACCGCCTCTCCCGGAACCACCTATCGTTACTGCGTGAGCGCCTACAATGCCTGTGCTGAGTCCGATTCATGCTGCGACGACGGCATCCGGCAGGCTCCCCCGGAGGCCCCCACCGATTGCGTGGCCAGCGACGATATCTGTGACAAGGTCCAACTCTCCTGGACCGACAACTCCGGCGATGAGGCTGGTTTCTATATTTACCGGGATGCCGCCAAGCTGGACAGCGTAGCTGCGGGTGTTGAGTCCTACCAGGACTTCACCGCTTCCGTCGGCGCCACCTACCGCTATTGCGTGAGTGCCTACAAAGCTTGCGGTGAGTCCGACTCTTGCTGCGACGACGGTGCCAGGAAAGTTCCTCCCGCCCCTCCCACCGATTGCGTGGCCAGCGACGATCTCTGCGACAAGGTTCAGTTCACCTGGACTGATAACTCAGATAGCGAGATTCGGTTCTACATCTACCGGGATGGTGCCATACTTGACAGCGTGGATGCCGACGTTCAGTCCTACGACGATCTGACCGCAGCTTCGGGAAGCAGCTATCGCTACTGCGTGATCGCCTACAATGAGTGCGGCCAGTCCGATTCGTGCTGCGATGACGGGAGCGTACCGCCTCAGGCCGTCACTGTGATCACACCAAACGGTGGCGAGAGTTGGAGCGTTGGAAGTACTCATGACATAACCTGGAACCACGACTGCCTGGACAACGTCAAGATAGAATACAGCACAGACTCGGGCTCAAACTGGGTCACCGAGATCACCAGCACCCCCGCCGCACCGGGCAGTTATTCCTGGACGGTGCCTGATGCACCTTCCGATCAATGCCTGGTCAGGGTCTGCGACGCGGATGACGGAAACCCTTGTGACGCCAGTGACGCCGTCTTCTCGATCGTTTCCGGGGATTTCGCAATCGAGGTCGTGCCGGACAGCCTCTTCATCCCTCGGGGCGCTGACAGCAGCTATACCGTGAGGCTGATTTCGATCAACGGGTTCAATTCAAGCTGTACCCTGGAGGTTAGTGGTCTTCCCGGAGGAGCGGACGGAACCTTCGATTCGCCCACCCTGGTGCCCACTGACAGCACCGTGCTGAATATCGCCTTGGCCGACACCGTAACCGCAGGATTCTACACCCTGACCGTTACGGCGATTGAGATGGGCTCGGGAAAAGCACTGCAGCACAGCCAAGAGGTGACGCTTGTTGTAACCCTCGGCACCTGGGAGTTCTACCTCGAGGCCTACCCGGATTCTAACTGGGTTACCGCGGGGCACGACACCACCTTCCAAGTGGTCATGTTTCCCAACATAGGCTTCACCGCTCCCTGCACACTCTACCTCGAAAGTGGTCTGCCCCCTGGTGCTACCTTCGATTTCGATCCGGAAGTGATTTTCCCCAACGACACTTCGCTACTGACCATATCCACCAGCCCGTCTACGCCGGCGCAGTGGTATGAGTTGGTCATAAGGGGCACCGCCAATCCTAAGGAGGAGAGCACCACCACCGCACACCTAGAAGTGAGAGAGCAGACCGGTGTGGAAGACTGGATCGACAACCCCAATTCGCCCGACCGATTCGCCCTGTTCCAGAATCACCCTAATCCGTTCAACCCGGAGACTAAAATAAGTTACTACCTCCCCACGGCATCCTACGTCAGGCTCACCGTATATAACGTGCTGGGGCAAAAGGTCAGGACTCTGTTCGACGGTCACCAGGATGCCGGAACTCACACCCTGATCTGGGACGGAAAACGCGAGGACGGCACCTCGCTCAGCAGCGGCATCTACTTCTACAGAATGCAAGCAGGTGACTTCAGGGAGACGAAGAAGATGTCACTGATGAAGTAGTCTCCCGCCTAAATCGCTCTCAAGGAAGACAGAAGCCCTCTGGTCTGTGTGAAAACCAGAGGGCTTTCTCTTGTGGGTTAGATTTGCGAGCACCAAAACCGAGAGCGCACGGCGTCGAAGATCTTACGATCTTATTGAAGCAGCCCGTCAAGTGATGGCTGTAACTCCTTGACGATTAGCGAGAACCACTCAGCACAGACAACGTTGCCAGACCGGACTGTTGGACCTCGCGGTCTGGACTCGTGCTTTTCCTCCCCAGGAACAGGATCAGTTGTTTCTCCATCGGTTCCCCTCTAATCCCCACCCGCGCACGGAGCGGGTCCCCCCCTGTAGAGATAGTTGACCAGATAGACCACGTCACCGACGTTGATCACTCCGTCGCAATTGTTATCCCCCGCTTCCATGGGGGCGGGCGGCGGACCGTCTCGGTAAAGATAGGTTACCAGGTATACTACGTCCCCCACGTTGACCACTCGGTCGCCGTTGGCATCTCCGGGTATGTAAGGCTGAACCTCTGCTCCCACATTAAACCAGTCCAGGATGCGCTCCATAAGGGCGTAAGAGTTATTCGGATCCGCACCGGCCTGCGGAACGGCCTCGAAGGAGAAGGCCATGAAGACAACCTTGTAGGTTGAAGGGCCCGACTCGGGATAACGAATGGCACAATAGTCGAGGGGATTGGTGGACTCGTCCATGGGGTAATGGTCGGTTTGAACTCCTGCTCTGGGGGTGGATACCCCCTTTGCGGTCTCATAGAAGATTCCGCAGGCGCCCGTCCCGGGAAAGAGATGATCCGAGAAATTGAAGAACGGATAGCTTAGGGTGAACGACATGCCATCAGAGATGGTATCTTCGCTTACGCCCGACACCGATACCGCGGTCTGATCGTCGTTATGCCCTGCCAGGTGAAGGTAGTCCGTGATGAACGTATTGGGGTTGTTGTCCAAAAGGAAATCCTGGCTGGAGAGCAGCAGGCTTCCCCCCTCGTCCAAGTAGGTCATAAGTCGGGCCTGATCGGCGGCGGTCAGGGTCTTGGGTTCTCCCAGCGTGCCATAGTCGTCCGCTGTGCTCCACACCACCGCCTGGTAGAACTGCAGCACCGAATCGGGAGGACTCCCATCGGCCTGGTGGTCCCACACGTCGTAGGCGAATCCGAGCGAATCAAAGGTAGTCAGGAAATAGGTTTCGTACGACTCACCGCCGTCGTCGTCGACGAAGAGGATGGGTATTTGCCCCACGACGAGCGCCACAGTATCGACAGACAGGGAAGGTCCCTGGTCATCGATCTCAAGTATCAGCGACGCTAAGTGACCTACCGGACACTCCTCATCGATGGTGATCTGATAAGGGGTCAGCGAAACGCCGGTGCTGCCGGGAGGCACGTCCGGATAGGCGGAGGTTCCCGAGGTAACCGTCACGTAGGAATCATATGACACCAAATCTGCCGTCACCTGAAAAGCGTCCTGACCCCCTTCGTTCTCCAGGGTTACGGTCAGGTTGCAGGTCTCCCCCGGATCCGGCTTTCCGTTCCCGTTGCCCACGAAGTCGTCGACCATCTTCGAAGAGTAGACCAGTTCGGGCGCATGTACCGCCAGGTCGGGTCCGTCATACTCCCAATTGCCGTTGGAGGCTTCCGTGCTCAGCTCGAAGGGGATGATTTCGCCATCGCTCACGTCTGTGGTCACCGAGAATACCAGACTGGTGATGCCCGAAGCAGTATCGCCCGCCGGGATGTCGCCGAAGGTCGCCTGGCTGTCGATCACGCTCACCTCCGGATGGATGGTCCTCAAGGTCAGTTCGACGCCGTAAGCGCTGGAATCTCCCGTGTTCTCCAGCACCAGGTCGAGTTCTATGGTCTCTCCGAAATCCACCTGGCCGTCGCCGTCGCCCAAGCTCTGGCCCGAGCTGTCGTCATCCACCCGGTAGCTGTGCAGAGTCAAATCGGGACCGAAGATCGGGCTGGGATGGGTGACCGCGTCGATGTCACATCCCGGGTACATCTCGGTGGCGCTGCCGTCGTTATCGTCGACGATCTTCAGGTATCTTACGCTGTCGGTGGGGAGTGAGGAGATGTCGAACGACGTGGTGCCGAACCCGCTCCCCACGAACGACCAAGTCCCACCGTAGGGGACCGTGCTCCAGTAGACATTGTAGCCGTCGGAGCTGCCCGTCTCGTGAATGGTGAAATCGTCCCCGTCTATGTCGGCTATGGGCGTGTTCTCTCCCATGTCCAGTTCAACGTGCCCCCCCCTGCCCAGGGAGGCGAATACGCCGTCCGGAAGCCCCAGGGCGGCCGAGGCGTTGGTGGGGTTGTTCGGGTATTGATTGGGATAGGAGTAGGGATCATAGAAATAACATGAAATCACGTGCACGGCAAAGGACTCCGAGGCCGGTTTCAGGCCCAGGTTCAGGATGGTGGGCGAGCCGCCGGTCACCGTCACTCCGGAAACAGTAGAATCCCGGTATCCGTTGGCGGAGAATTTCAGGGTGTAGGTGCCGGGCATGAGATTCTTCTGGTAGTCTCCGACTATCGGATCGGCGTAAACCGGCAGTCCGAGTTGAGTGCACGTAACCATTGCCTCCAGCGGTTCGCCGCTGCCTGCGTCGGTCACCGTGCCTCTCACGCCGTCATCCGTCCTCTCCATCATGGCCAGCATGGCGTCCCTGTTCTGGTTCCAAACATTGGTGATATTGTAATTGTCCGTCTCAATGGTGGCATCTATTGAACTCCTCGAACCGTAGCTCCAGTCATTGCAGTCCCCGTTGGTCACGTACCATTGGTACCCCTCCACCACCCAGTAACCATTGTAGGAGCCGTATTCCTCGGAGATATCCACCACAAAGGCACTGTCCGCCACCGGAAAGTCCTTGTAGTTCCAGACGTGGTTCATCACGTCACCGGAGGTGTGAAAAGAAAGGGAAATGGAGAAGTTGTTCTTCATGCCGTGTTCCCTTATGACCCTGGTCTCCGGCTGGGAGAAGTAATCCGGGGTCAGGCCCCTCCACATGTATCCGTAGTCTCTGTTGAGGTCCACCCCGTTGACATTCTCTCTGGTGCCCGCAGTCCGCCCGTCCGGATTCATCATGGGGATGATCCACACCTCCAAATCGTCCACCAGATGCGTCACCTGGGGAATGGAACCGTAATTGTCGGTGAGGTACTCGAGCATCAGCAGGGCCATCTCCACCGACATGTATTCATTGCCGTGATGACATCCGATGATACGGAACTCCGGCTCGTTCTCCTCTAAGGTTGGATTACCGCTCAACTTGGCCCCCAGAATCATCCTTCCCTGCACCGAGTAGCCCAGCGTATCCAAAACCATTATGTCCGCGTGATCGGATACCGCCTGCAGCATCTCCGTCACCATGTCGTTATAGGTATGAAACTGGCGGTCCCAGTTTGGACCGAAAAGCGCAACGTTCCTCTCTTCAGCCGACCAATATGTGACCTCCACATTGTATCCTTTCGCCGTCAGATCCTCCAGTTGTTGCGAATCGACCACTATGTCGACCCAGTCGGATCCGGCAGCATCGACGATTAATCTCTCTTCACCCAGCAGTCTCCCCTTTTCCTCCATGGAACTCACCCATACCCGGGCATATATCTCTTCAAAAGCCGCGGCAGCAGAACCCCGACACAAAACGACAAGAACTGCCGCCAGGGCAACCAGGATCACGAACTTAAACCTCATCTTAAGATTCTCCTTTCGAAAAGCAGCAGAAGCTTCAGAGGAACTTCATCATTGATTATCGTCAGCTTTCGGTCGGGACTTGCCAAAACAGCCCATAATTCTTTGTCCTATTTCAAAATACGCAGAATCCCGGCATTGTCAATTGCTTTTTTAACACCGTTTCTGAGACAAGAATCTTCGCGAACTTGAGGCGGGCCATGATGTGTATGGAAGTTTTCTGTTGACATGTCCGCAGATTATCTTAGATTAGCTCGGCGCTGGTTATCGCTCGGGCGCCAAGGATCAGCCAATAGGAAGGAGACGCAGTTATGTCCGTAATGATCCTGATGTTTTTCGCCATCGTCCTGAACGTCTGTGGCCACCTTTTTTTGAAGGCGGGGATGAACAGGATAGGCGCCATTTCCGTGGACCAGCTACTGATGAGCTTCGGGAAGATATTCAGCACTCCCTTCGTGCTCGTGGGTCTCTTCTCCTACGTCTCCAGCGTTGCCCTATACATGGTGGTCCTCTCCAAAGTGCACATATCTTATGCCTACCCTCTGATGATGGGACTGGGCTACGTTCTCATAGTCCTCTTCTCCTGGCAGATTTTCGCCGAGCCCTTCTCCACCCTCAAGTGGGTTGGAATCGTGCTGATCCTGGTTGGAGTATCCTTGCTCGGGAGATGAGTAGCTTCCGGTCTCATCACCGCCCAGAGAATCTTGAGTGCTCTCAGATCAAAGAAAACCTTGCCAAAATGCGTTTTTATGTTAAATTTGAGCAGGAGACAATGGAATCTGGAAGGAGAGTAATTCATGCCTAGAAAGATAACCACCTTTGCAGACAAGGTTAAAAGCGAAAGACATGTGGAACACTGCCCCAAGTGCGGCGGAGAGATCGAGCATGTCCTGCAGGTCACCCCGTTTAAGTCAGATAAGGGTTTCTGGAAATTCCGAAAGAGGCACATCGGGGTGTGCAAGTGCAACCATGACGAGGTGTATAAGTAGAGAATCCTCTCAGTCGGACTCTTCATACCTTGCCGTAAATGACAAGAGCCGCCGAAACCGTTCGGCGGTTTTTCCTTTGTTGGCTCGGGGTACCCTTACCCGGAACCGTCCTTAATGAGTTGGTTCTGCTGGCTACGCAAGCGCCCTTGCCCCCCCAAACCTCCAATCTTTCATCCGTTTCATCCGCTCAATCCCTTGACCGTTCTTCCGCAGGTTGGTTCGGGGTACCTTACCCCGAACCATTCTTGGCAAGCTTCTGCGTCGGCTACCGTCAGCGCACTGTCCCCATTGTCAAAGCTTTCATCCGTTTCATCCGCTCAATCCGTTGATCGTTCTTCCGCAGGTTGGTTCGGGGTACCTTACCCCGAACCATTCCTGGCAAGCTTCTGCTTCGGCTACCGTCAGCGCACTGCCCCCATTGTCAAAGCTTTCATCCGTTCCATCCGCTCAATTCGTTGACCGTTTTTGTGCGGAGGGGAGCGCTTGGCAAGCTCAAGAGCTTGTGAAAAAAGTTACAAATTCGCTTGCTTTTCAAAACCAAATTCCGTAGATTTATGAGACATAGTTTGCGACTTGCTTTGAAAGCTCTGAATTCATCCTTATCTTTTGAATCATCCAGGAGAGAAGTTTGATGCCAAGAATCGAAGTTGATGAGACAAGATGCAAGGCTTGTGAATTGTGCATCGTGGCATGCCCCAAAAAGGTGATCGGGCTGGCCAAACATTTCAGCGCCAGCGGATTTCATCCGGCATGCATGGAAAAACCGGAAGCTTGCACCGGGTGCATGCTGTGTGCTTTCGTTTGTCCGGACGTGGCAATTGAAGTGTACAAATAAGACTACTCAAATGGAGCCATTTTACCATTACGCTTTAGAATGTCATTGCGAGGAGTCTTGCCTCCGGCGAGACGACGAGGCAATCTCATAGAGTTTGAAGTACCGAGAGACCGCTTCGCCATCGCTCGCAATAACAAATGGTCCAAGCAACTTTCCTGCAACTAGAAGAATCGACGGAGTTGACATTATGGCCGAAAGAAATTTGATGAAGGGGAATGAGGCCTTGGCCGAGGGAGCGGTTCGGGCCGGATGTCGTTTTTTCGCCGGCTATCCCATTACCCCGCAGAATGAGGTTCCCGAGTACATGTCCTGGAGATTACCCGAGGTGGGAGGAACCTTTATCCAGGCCGAGAGCGAGGTGGCGGCGATAAACATGCTTTACGGTGCTTCCGCTTGCGGGACGAGAACTATGACCTCCTCCTCAGGCCCCGGCATCAGTTTGAAGCAGGAGGGCATCTCTTACACCTCCAGTGCCGAGCTCCCCATATTCTATGCCAACATCGTGAGAGGAGGGCCTGGGCTGGGAAACATCGCTCCCTCTCAGGGAGATTACTTCCAGGCCACACGCGGCGGAGGACATGGAGACTACCGGGTCTACGTAATGGCCCCCAACTCGGTCTCCGAGATGGGCAACTTTCCCAAGCAGTGTTACGACATAGCGGATAAATACCGGATGGTCACCATGGTTCTGGCTGATGGTCTCTTGGGCCAGATGATGGAACCTATCGAGTATCAGTTCGAGCCGGTGGATCCCGCAAAGCTTCTCCCCAAGGATTACGCGCTGGGCAAGCAGGAAGGAAGGTCGCGCAGAGTGGTCAGATCGTACGACCTGAAGCCGGGCTTCATGGAGACCCATGCCTGGAAGCTCGCGGAGAAGTACAAGAAGATGGAGGAGAACGAGGTGAAGTATGAAGCCAGTATGGTGGAGGACGCCGACATACTGGTGGTGGCATACGGCACCTGTTCCCGAATCTCCAAAGCCGCCTTGGCCCTGGCACGCAAGGACAACCTGAAGGTCGGACTCCTGCGGCCGATCACCCTCTGGCCTTTTCCAATGAAGGCCATCAGTGATCTTGCGTCAAGGATCAAGAAGATACTGGTGGTGGAGATGAGCACCGGACAGATGCTGGAGGACGTTAAGCTGGCCATAGAGGGGAGGGCCGAAGTCTTCTTCCATGGGAGACCCTCCGGCGGCATACCGACTGAGAACGAGGTATTCGATATCATAAAGAAAGTCCATGGGAAATGACCTTGATCCATATGAGCGGTTTCAGGACTTTGACCACTTGAACCCCTGAACCCTCGAATCCTTGAACCCTCGAATCCTTGAACCCTTTGAACTTTTGAACCTTTCAATTTAGGCTTCTTATGGAAAAGAAAGTTTTTGAACGAACCACAGGATTGACCGAGATTCCCATGCGCTATTGTCCCGGTTGCGGGCACGGGGTAATCCACCGGCTGGTGGGCGAAACCCTGGTGGAGCTCGGCATCCGGGAAAGAACCATCGGCATAGCTCCGGTGGGATGCTCGGTTTTTGCCGACGAGTATTTCAACTGTGATATGATCCAGCCCGCCCACGGCAGGGGACCTGCGGTGGCCACCGGAATGAAGAGGGTCAGGCCCGACTGCATGGTCTTCAGCTATCAGGGGGACGGCGATCTTGCCTCCATCGGAATGGCCGAGACCGTTCACAGCGCCGCCCGGTCGGAGAACATAACCATCATCTTCGTGAACAACGCCATCTTCGGAATGACCGGGGGACAGATGGCGCCCACCACCCTGCCGGGGATGAGATCCACCACCTCTCCTTTCGGCAGAGACGTTAAGGTGGCGGGAAATCCCATCCGGGTGTGTGAACTCTTGGCCGCGCTGGACGGCCCCGCCTACCTGGAGCGGGTGGCGGTGGACACGCCGGCGCACGTGGTGAAGGCCAAGAAGGCGGTGAAGAAAGCCTTCCAGGTGCAGATGGACGGCCTGGGATTCTCGTTGGTAGAGATTCTGTCTCAGTGCCCCACGGATTGGGCCATGACCCCGCTTCAGGCCATCGCCCGGGTGAAAGACGAGATGATTCCCTATTATCCTCTGGGAGTCTTCAAATCCCCGGAAGAGGCCAAGAAAGTAGAAGATAAAGAGGTCCCAGCGACCTAGGGCTCAAGAGGCATGCCGCAAGAGGCAAGAGAGCGTCCGCATGTTTTGCTGCCTGTGGACTGTGGACCGTGGTCGGTGGACTATCATTCAGACGGAGGTTAAATGTACCAGGGTGTGATAATGTCCGGATTCGGGGGACAGGGAATCGTCTCGGCCGGCATACTTTTGGCCTATGCCGGGATGGTGGACGGCAAATACGTCACCTTCTTCCCTGCTTACGGGGCGGAGATGCGCGGGGGAACCGCCAACTGTTCCGTGGTGGTTTCCAGCGAAGAGGTGGCCTCACCGGTGGTCTCCTCTCCGGATTCGGTAGTAGCCATGAATGAACCGTCCCTGCTCAAGTTTGAGCCCGCCCTAAAGCCCAAGGGTTTGCTTTTGATCAACAAGTCCTTGGTGGCCAGCCAGCCCAAGAGGAGTGATGTGAGCGCGGTGACCATCGACGCCAACAAGCTGGCGGAAGAGATCGGGACCGTGAAGTGTGCCAACATGGTTATGCTGGGGGCTCTGCTTAACCGCACTCAGGCGGTCTCGCTGGAGAGCGTGATCAAGACCCTTCCCAAGGTGTTTTCCCGCGCCAAGAAGGAGATGATCGACATCAACGTCGAGGCTCTCAAAAAGGGCGCAACGTTCTAAACCGGCATGAATGAAAAAGGGACGCCAAACAGGGCGTCCCTTTCTTCTATACGAACTCTCCGATTATCACCGTATGGTCTAATTACAATCCGGGGGCGGACCTCCCTTGTAAAGGAAGTTGATCAAAAACACTAAGTCGGCCAGATCAGACTTACCGTCGCAGGTCGGATCTCCCGCCTCCAGGGGAAAAGGCTCGGGGCCGTTGACGAACAGATAGTTCACCAGAAACACCACGTCCGCCAGATCGACCATACCGTCCCCGTTGGCGTCTCCGGCCACGAACGTATCGTCCACCAGCAGAATCGATCCCTGGTATGGCCTGAAGTTATGCTTGGTGGCGGTCAGATGCAGGCTTCCGTCGACCACGGTCGAACCCGTGAAGGTGACCGCGCCGAAGGCGTTGGTATATCCGGTTCGATACACGTTATCGTTCATCAGACAGACCAGCAGGCTCTCCACCGGCGTGCCGCCGGAGGTGGCCACCACAGGAACCGAATATGCTCCGGCCAAGACGCTGTCCGGATGCGAGACCTCCAACGCTGCCGGCAATTCGGTCCAGATCTGCATGGCGGGATCCCCGAACCAAGTGCCCATCTCGAAGGTGATATCGGTGGTCTCCAGGTCCGATCCCCAGGGGTAACCGTCTCCGCCGGTGAGGTAATAGTTGTCATACATCCAGAACTTTGCGAAGTTGAGCACCGCCCCCATGCGGCACATGGGAGCATGGATCGGCTGGGTGGATCCGCCGTCCGGATAGCCCGGGTCGAAATCGGGCCACATGGCGTCGTAAAACCCCTTGCACATCTCGTCGTTCAGCCCGCTCCAGCTCACCCGGGTGTGACCGAAGATTCCCACCGCCCCTCCGTTGGCCTTTCTCTGGAAGGCTTCGCAGAAGTAGACCGCCGACTCCGAGGTCCCGTGTCCCGAGGCATCGGTCTCGTTGTCGAAGTGGCCGGTCTCGCAGTTGATGCTCAGCACCACCGGAAGCCGGTCTGCATTGTTGAGAGCGTTTACGTGAGAAACGTAGTATTCCGGGTCGCCCCATCCGTTCTCACTGCCGTGATCCCGGTGATTCACCAAAAAGCTCCCGATGTTGATGGCGTTGGCGATCTGGATGTAGTTGCCGTTCCAGGTCAGACCGAAGGGAAGCGGTTCTCCCCAGTAATAATAGAGCGGGTTGCACCCCGAGGTCTTGTTGTAGCATCTCTCCACGCTTTTCCCCTGGTGCGCCCCCAGGAAGTCCCTCACCACCTCGCTGGTTTGTATGAAAAACCTGTCCGCGTAGCTGTCGTAATCGCGATCCTGAAAATGCCCGGCCACCAGGACCCGGTCATAGAAATTCTCAGGACTGGAGATGGGATACCTCTCGTACTGCAGTATCTTGCCCATCACCGTCCCCGCTCCGGCGGCGTCGTCCACCGATATCCTGCCGGGAAACAAATCAGGGAAGAGGTCGGAGCCGTCCAGCGTGGTGTAGTACAGATCGGTGCCGGTTCTCAAATAGTCGTAAGGATGGATGGTTCGGTAGAACAAGGGGATAAACTCCGCGTCTCCGATTAGAAGGAGAAACGACGGGGGCGGCAGCCAGGTGTCGTATGCATTCTGAAGATAGGTTCTGATCGAGCCGGTATCCGAGCCGGTTTCGGTGGTGCTTCTGACCCAGGTGACCATTCCCGACAGGTTCTTCCAATAGGCCAGGGATTCCGCCCAGGCCTGGAAGGTGGGATGGGTGATGATCAGGTAATCGCAGCCGGTCCCGTCCTTCTCTCCGATGGTGCCCGGCGGACCCAGTGCAGAGTAGTTCAAAAGGAGATTCTGGAAGAGCCCCTCGAAATAGGGAGACCTGTATTTCGGATCGATGAACACACCATCACCTCCGGCAAAACTCAACCTCACCGTGATCTCTGAGGTCACCTTCAGCTCTCCCGTGGCCGGGTTGTATTGAACCGGAAAGAGGGCTAAGGATGAGACCCTGCAACCTCGGATGATCTTGGGCTCCTTCAGGAAAACCGATCTATCCGGATAGAATTCATTCCTGACGTAGAACTCCTCGTCCTTCACGAATTCCGGCTCGGGCGCACCCACCCTGTCCACCGGCTGTTTCTGGGAGGGATACACGGTGAAGCCCGAAAGCGTCTGAGAGGTAAACCCCACTATCTCCAGTTCAGGGGTCGCTCCCTGGGGCACGGCAACAAAGCGTGACCAGGCGGGAAGCTCGGCCCAACCCTGGTTGTGGGTGCGTCCCCCGCCCGGAATAGAAAGGGCTTGGTAGGTGTCTCCTGCCTTTGAAATCTCCGCGGTCCTCATGCCGGGGAAGCTGATCCGGAGCGTCAACTCATCTGCACCGGATGATAAGACCGTAACCTCCGGATAACCCTCCACGCTCCCCGGCCGGAAGGAAATCCAATCGTCGGCTGCATGGGAGCCACCTGCGATCGATAGGACGACAAGCAGGACAACACAAAACATGGCGCACTTCTTCATCTGCTTCTTCCCTTCAAGTAAAAGGTTTCTTAACAGGCAAGTCCTCGATTGAAGCATCTATTCTCTCGTCGTCAAAGCTCGGTACTTCCATAAGCCAATATAACCCAAAGGCCCTTTTTTCCAAGAAGAATTTTGAGCTACGCCATGGTTCCTGCCCTGTCTGTTGCAGCCCGCACCGGTCTTCATCGGCATGAGCTGAGGATATCCGTCAACTGAGGAGGGTCGCGATGACTTCCCCTGCCGCCCACAAGAGCGCACTGGCAGTGCCAAGTGGTGCATGTGATTGGAGGGCCACAGGTTCGACCTGAATCATCCGCACCGGTCTGGCGGTTTTCCAGGCTAAACGGCTCGAAACCGGACCGGAGATATCTTCGAGGTCGCCCCGCATACACGGCTTGACAAGGGAGTGATTTGTACTATAATTAAGTGAGTTCGGTCAGATCCGGATGCGCTGGCACAGGCGGCTCGGAGCAGCCGAGCGGCTGGATTGAAACCAGCTCCACTCAAACCCAGAGACGGCACTTGGGAAAAGACAGTCACGTCCCACTCTTCCTGACAATCTACGCTGCTGCAGCTCTGGCAATAATCTATTTAATGACTGCGGGGGGACTGGGAGTAAGCTACGACTCGGGGAATTACCTGCTCAGCGCGCAGCTCCTGGCGGCAGGAGAGTGGAGCAGGGCTGCCGCTCCCATATGGCCACCGCTCTACCCGCTGACCATAGCGCTCCTTGACCTCCCCGGACCGGCCGACCCGCTCAAGGCGGCTCGGATTCTATCGGTGCTCACCTACGCGATGCTGGTAGCCGCCATCTTCTTGTGGAGTCTGCGGGCACATGGCAAACTCACCGCCCACCTTTGTGCCATCTCCGCGCTCTGCTTGGCCCCGCTCATCTACGTCTACTGCTTCTGCTGGTCCGAGACCCTCTACACCACGCTCTCGGTGCTCTTCTTGCTCATGTTGACGCTTGCCCTGCAATCTTCAGGAAGAGGACAGGCCAGGTATTTGATCTGCGCGGCCATCTTCGCCGGCCTGGCAAGCGTAACGCGTTTCATCGGCCTCTCTTTGGTCGGCACGGGCGCCCTCTCCATTCTCTTCCTCGCCGGTCATCGCACCTGGTTCGGAAAGCTCAAGAAGGCGTTTACCTTCCTCCTGGTTTCCTGCGCTCCGATCTTCCTCTACCTCCTTTTTCGCTTTCTCCGCCACGGCCTGGCGGGCAAAACTCAACACGCCCCTAAGTACACCTTCTGGCATCAGATCGTCCAGCTCTTCTCAACGATTTACCACGATTTTCTGACGTTCGATTTGAGCTTCTGGAAATATGTCTTCTTCTTCGAATGGTCATCCCTTTCTTTCTGGCTGAGCATTCTCCCGCTGGTCGGGATGGTGGTTCTGCTCGTGCTGTTCGGCAGGAACATGCTCTCCGCGGGATCCCCTTCCGGTTTCTCGTCAACCCATGCGGCCGTCTTGGTGTACGTTGCCCTGTATGTCTCGATACTCCTGTACGTTGGTACCACGGTGGCGGTAGACCCCATCGCCTCGAGGTTCGTGGTCCCTCTATACCCCCCCATGCTGCTCCTGTTGTTTTCAGCCGTCGCCAATGCCTATCGAACTCTGGTCGACAAGAGGGCCGGCAAACCGGCTTTGCTTCTTCTGGTTCTATGCCTGACTTCCTTTTGGGGTATTCAGGTTCTCTCCTGCTGCAGTATTTACAGGGGAATCAGCGCGGGAGCGTTTCCGGCGATGGAGCATCCCGGAAACCTGAACCGGGAAAGCCTGAAATTCTTGAAGCAAGAAGCCGATTCGGGGGATCTGATAGTCACCAATGTCCCTCGCAAGCTTTCCTTCATCTGGCCTCGACCCGTGCCCTATCCGTACATCCCCAAAAGCGCTTGGGACCCGGCCCAGAAGGAGTTGGCGCGCGAGACCTCCCGGCGCTCAGTCTATATCCTGATATGTACTGAGGATTTCTCACCAGGGGGGATAGACTCCGAGGATGTCGAAAAAGCCGACCGGCAGGCAGGTCTGTTTCACTGGAGGAAGATCTTTCAGAATGACTTGGTGGCCAAGGTCAAACCGGGTTCGATTCAGGCGCCCAAGAAGCTGCGTCAAAGCGAATAAGGTTCGACCCCCCGGATGATGGTTCGCGTCAGCTCTGCCCTGAAACCACCTGCCCGAAAACCTCAACCCTCCCCCCATCTCCAGGTCGAGCATGAACCGGCCCGGCTTCCGGGTGAGTGCTGTGGCAGGAGGTCGACTATCGGCGGCAGATCGGACCAACAGTCAGGAATTGAGGATAAAAAAATGCCGAAGGTGGGATTCGAACCCACACGCTCATACGAGCACTGCGCCCTGAACACAGCGTGTCTGCCAGTTTCACCACTTCGGCTGAAGTCGAATATAGCTTCTCTTTGGTATATCGGCAAGCATTATTTTAATTTTCTCTTGCCGGACGATTCTGCCGTAATATATTCTTCAGGTATGCACAAGGACGCCAAACAGATCAAGGTGATCGCCACCAACCGTAAGGCGCGTCATCTCTACCATGTCGTTGATACCTACGAGGCCGGGATCGCGTTGGTTGGGACCGAGGTTAAGTCTTTACGCCAGGGCAGGGTGAGCTTCCAGGACAGCTATGCCACCGTGGAGAAGGGCGAGGTCTTTCTGCACAGCCTGCACATCAGCCCGTACGATCAGGCCAACCGGTTCAATCACGATCCGACCCGCACCAGAAAGCTCCTCTTGCACAGAGGGGAGATCAGGAAGCTTCTGGGGAAGACCGCAGAAAGAGGCTTCACCATCGTCCCTTTGAGGCTCTACTTCAAGGGGAAGGTGGTCAAAGTGGAGCTGGCGCTGGCCATCGGGAAGAAGCTCTTCGACAGAAGAAAGACCATAAAGGATAGGGAAGTACAAAGAGACCTGCGCCGGGCCTTGAAGGAACGTCAGCGATAGACCTTCGGCGTGGCCGACTCCATCCGGGCCGAGACACCTGATCCCTTAACCTGCTGCACCTGACCGAAAAGAGATGAAAAGCAAACTTGTTCTGATAATCATTATCTGCGCCCTGCTGAGGCCGCTTCCGGCCGTGTCCTTTTCCGCCTCTTCCTCCATCCTGGTGACCCGGGACGGCGAAAGGCATATGGTCGAAACCATACAGGTGGAAGGAAAAGAGTACATTTCCGTCAACGACTTGGCTTCGGTGTTCGAGGCCGAGATCTACTGGCACAGGATGCTCAGAAAGGTCGCCCTGGAATTCGGGGAGCATCAACTGGTCTTCGCCTGGTTCTCTCCCTATATACTCTATGATTCCGAGGTCTACAACCTGACCTACGACACCGTGATGAGGGAGGGCACGTTGTACGTTCCCCTGAGCGGTTTCCAGAGAATCTGGAATTACATACACTCTCCCCCCTTAACGCAAGAACCGGATCTCTGGTTCGACGCCAGGTTCAACATCGTGAACCTCAGTATCGAGGAGAAGGTAAACGGAATACTCCTGGAGATATTTCTCACCCGGCCTCTCCAATACGAGATATTTGCGGATCAGAATCGGCACTTAAACCTCAATTTTTATCAGGGCCGGCTGGACACTGCGTTTTTTCGGAGCAAGAGGGCGCCCGGGCTTCTCAAGTGGGTAAAGGCTTTTCAGTTCGAAAACTCGGCACAGCTTTCGTTCAGATGGTCCAAGCCGTTCGTCAACGTCAGTCATGCTCTCAAGAAGGCCCCCCACCGTATTCAGATCTCCCTGGCTCGCACATCCGCCTTCCGGGAGGTGAGTGACTCGGCGTCGGCCACTGTACTGGCTGATGACGGACTGCTGCCGGACGATCTGATCGACCTGATAGTCATCGACCCCGGTCACGGCGGCCCGGATTCGGGTGCGGTTGGAAAAAGCGGCCTTTTGGAAAAAGAAGTGACCTTGGATATTGCCTTAAGGCTGAAGGAACTCCTCAGGAAAGAGGAGGGGCTGAAGGTGATTCTTACCAGGGAGACCGACGTGCTGATTCCCTTGGAGGAGAGAACGCGAATCGCGAACCAAAGCGGCGCCGACCTGTTCATAAGCATCCACACCAACGCCTTCCGGAAGAGATCGGTCCGGGGGTCCGAGACATACTTTCTGGCTGCAGCCAAGAATGACCAGGCCCGTGCCGCGGCGGCTTTGGAGAATTCTTCTGTAAGATTCGACCTGGCCGGTGACGAGAGCCACAACGTGGCCGATCTGGAGTTCATCCTGATGGATTTGGTGCAAAGCGAGTACCTCAAGGAATCCTCCGATCTGGCGGCCATGATTCAGAAACGTTTGAAAAAGAGTCTCTCCATTCCCTCCAGGGGAGTCAACCAGGCTGGGTTTGTTGTCTTGAACAAGGCTTACATGCCCGCGGTTTTAGTCGAGACGGCTTTCATCTCCAACCGGAAGGATGAGAAGCTCCTGAAGAAAGATTCGTTTCGGCAGAAGATCGCCCAGGCTCTGTTGGAGAGCGTCAGGGATTTCAAGAGGAAATACGAGTCGGCTCAGTGAGGATGGATCGGACCTTCGACTCCGGTTTTCTTCCCGAATCGAAGAACCGACGGAAACAATTAATTGTCTGATTTCGTGAGTTAAGGTAACCATGACCGCATCATCAAAACCATCGTCGTCCAGCTCAGGAAATTCCCGTCCCATCGGCATCTTCGACTCCGGCATCGGAGGATTGACCGTAGCCAAGAAGATATTCGAGCTCCTCCCCAACGAAAGCGTCATCTATTTCGGCGACACCGCCAGATACCCGTACGGTCCCAGGTCAAGAAGGATTATCAGGCATTTCTCCTTTCAGAACACCGATTTTCTTCTTGAAGAGGGGGTGAAGCTGGTCGTGGTCGCCTGTAATACCGCCTCCGCCGTGGCTCTGGACGCTCTGCTGAGGCGGTACGACCTTCCGATGATCGGTGTGGTCGAGCCGGGCGCCCGGGGCGCGCTCAAGGCAACCCGGAACCGAAGAATCGGAGTCATCGGAACAGTGGGAACCATCAACTCCAACGCTTATCAGAAAGCCCTTCTGAGGCTCGACCCTCATCTGACGGTTTATGCCAGCCCCTGTCCCCTGTTTGCCTCGCTGGTGGAGGAGGGGTACATCAACAAACCGGCAACCCGGTTGATCGCTCACGAATATCTCGACCCTCTGCTCAAAAGGAAGGTGGACACGCTGGTTCTGGGCTGCACCCACTATCCGCTTCTCAAGCGCGTTATATCTGGGGTCATGGGCAAAGGAACCAAACTGATCGATTCGGCCGAGGAGACGGCCAGAGAGGTCAAGAGGTTTCTGAAAAACTCTCACCTGCTCAGAAACACGAGGCGGAAAGCTTCTCACCGTTTCTACGTATCCGACGTTCCGGACAGGTTTGTGCAGGTGGGAGAGAAATTCTTGAGAGCCAAGATAAGTCAGGTGAAACGAGTAGATATTGACAGCTACTGACACAGGAAGGTTTCAGTTCAACGCACGCGACCCATGAGAAGAATCGTTCTGGCGACCAATAACAAGCACAAGATCAGTGAGATAAAGAGCATTCTCTCCGGTCTCCCGGCTGAGATCCTGACCTTGGGGGATTTCCCCGGTGCCCCCCAGGTTGAGGAGACCGGGAAGACGCTGGAGGAAAACGCGGTTCTGAAAGCCGAGACGATCTTCAGATTCACCGGTGTCCCTTCGCTGGCCGACGACTCCGGGCTGGAGGTGGACGCCCTTCAGGGAGCGCCCGGTGTTCTCTCCTCCCGGTTTGCAGGCGAGCACTGCAGCTTCGAGGACAACAACAGGAAATTGCTGAGCATGATGTCAGACGTTCCTTGGGAGAAGAGGGGCGCGAAATTCGTCTGCGTGGTGGCGTTGACGAAGGATTCCGAGCAGACCTTAACCGTGAAAGGAGAAATCAGGGGATTTATTGGCTTGGAGGAGCGGGGAGAGAGCGGCTTCGGGTATGACCCGGTCTTCTGCCTGCCCGAGCTGAACAAAACCTTTGCCCAGCTCTCCTTCCAGGAAAAGAACAGAATCAGTCACCGGGCTCGGGCGTTTGGCAAGGCGGCCGACCTTATTCGAAAGGGGTTTCTCAATGATTGACACCGTCACCTTCGATTTGTGGAATACCCTGATCTCCAACATTCCCGCGGATTACAGCAAGTACAGGCAAGCAAGGGTCCGCAATTTAACGAAGGTGCTCAAAGAAAACGGAACGGAAATCGAAACTGATCTTGTGTCCGAGGCTTATCGCAAAGGATTCGAGGAGTGTTCCCGGACCTGGGAGAAGAATCTCGATCTCTCCACCGAGGAGCAATTGAGGATCATGTTCGGCTTTCTGGATGACCAGGGGCTGCAGCCATTGCCTCAGGAACTGATGCCCGGCCTGGTCGAAGCCTACGTCTCCCCTCTACTGGAAGATCCTCCGGCTCTGATCGACGGGGCCAGGGAGATACTTCTCCACGCCAGAGCCAAAGGTCATAAGGTCGGGCTGATATGCAACACCGGTACCACCCCCGGAAGCACCATCAGAGTGCTGCTTCAGCGGCTGGAGATGATCGATCTTTTTGACGTGACAACCTTCTCCAACGAATTCGGCATCCGCAAGCCCGATCCCCGCATTTTTCTCCATACTCTGCGTCAGCTTGACAGCAGACCCCAGAGTTCGGCGCATGTGGGAGATTTAATCGACGTCGATGTCCTTGGGGCAAAGAACGTGGGCATGATCTCGGTGCACTATAATCCGGAGCTGATCCCCTCAGGGGAGATGAGCCCTGACCTGGCCATCACCGAGTTGAGAGAGTTGAGGTTGATGCTGACCGATTTGAAATAATCCCGAAAGACTTGACATCCGACGTTTTCCCCTGCGTATAGATTTAGACCACCCGGTCGTCGTCCTGCAGGAATGAAAGTAAACAGAAGAATTGACGACAATAATAGGGGGAAAGGGGCAATTCAGGGCCCCGCTGGACCAAGCTAATTAAAGGAAAGGGCAGGTGAAGCTATGAGCAATAGAATCGGAATCTTGACCGGAGGGGGAGACTGCCCCGGTTTAAATGCGGTCATCCGGGCGGTGGTAAGGAAGTCCGTAATCAACTATAATTACAAGGTGTTGGGCATTCTCAAGGGATGGCTGGGACTGATGGAGTATGGGCTCACCGAGGAGTTGAATCTGGATAAGGTCTCCGGAATCATCCACCGGGGGGGGACCATACTCAAGACCTCTCGCACCAATCCTTTCAAGGAGAAAGATGGCGTAAAGAGAATCATCGAGAAGGTGCGAGCTCTGGAGCTATCCGCGGTCATCGCCGTGGGCGGAGAGGATACCCTGGGAGTCGCCGCCAAGCTGCACGAGGAGGGCGTCAACGTGGTGGGTGTACCCAAAACCATAGACAACGACATCTGGGGCACCGACTACACTTTCGGCTTCGATACCTCGGTGAACATCGCCATGGACGCCATAGACCGGATCCATACCACCGCCGAGTCCCACAACCGGGTCATGGTGGTGGAGGTGATGGGCCGTCATACCGGCTGGATCGCCATAGAGGCCGGAATCGCAGGCGGTGCCGACTTCATTCTGATCCCCGAGAAGCCGGTCGACTTAGACAAAGTATGTGATGCCATTTGCAAGCGACATGAGAGAAGGCGAGACTTCAGCATCGTGGTGGTGGCCGAGGGAGCCAAGATAACCACGCCCGACAACGGCACCACCAAGGAGGTCGAGATAGTGCAGGACGAAGAGAAGGACGCCTTCGGACATGTGAGACTCGGCGGTATAGGAAAGGTGTTGGCCACCGAGATACAGAAGAGAACCGGTTTTGAAACTCGTTTTGTGATCCTCGGTTACGTTCAGAGGGGCGGAACGCCCACCGCCTTCGACCGCATGCTGGGAACCAGGTTCGGCATCGCGGCGGTCGACCTCGTGCACCGGGGAGAGTTCGGAAAAATGGTCAGCCTCAGGGGTAACACGATCGGTGCCATAGACTTAAAGGAAGCGACCTCCAGGACTAAACCCATCGATGATGAGCTGTACGAGATCGCTCAGGTGTTCTTTGGTTGAAAACTTCGCGATCATCGGATCAAACGGTATTGCCGACGGTTCCGTTAAATCTCTTCAATCGGTTGACGACACGGTTTTCATCCGTTCGATCCGTTGAATCCGTTGACCGATTGGCCTTTATCCGTTGAATCCGTTGACCGATTTACTCACAGGCTGCCTCACAGATGAAGAGACTCATACTTCTTAATTTATTGGCCTTGAGCCTCCTCCGGACAAGTTCGTGTCCGGCTGCCGACCCGAGTTCCGTCCACATGCTGGGGGTGCGAATGGGATTCTGGAACGCCGTCAACGCAAGGGACGTCAAGGCCGCTCCGGGAGAGGAGATACTGAGCAAGGTTACCGCCCCCTATGGCGAGTTCTTTGGAAGCGTGGGACTGACCAAGGGATTCGCCCTCGAATTCTCCTTGGGCAGCAACTACCGCGGCGAGACCAGATACAAAGACCCTGACGGATACTACTGGAAACGAGTCACCATCTATCCGCTCTCAGGCCACCTGACCTACTATCCCCTGTTCTCTGCTGAGAAGTCCAGGTGGCAACCGTATGTGGGCGCCGGTGTCGGCTTTGTATCGGGTGTCGAAAACCTGCGTCTGGGGGAGTATGCCGGCCCGCTGGTATCCGTGGAGAGCGGCACCAACAGCTATCTCACCTTCGGATGGCACGCAGGCGGGGGAGTGGGCTTCATCCTGAGTCGACATCTGGTCATCTGTGCGGACTTCAAATACCGGGGGGTGAAATTCGGCGACAAGGTCGGCGGGCTGAAGAACTTCAGCGGACCGGAGGCCGCATTCGGGGTGGCCTACATCTTGAAAGGGACGTAGACCGGACTCGCCTATCTTGGTTTCGCCGCGGGGTCGGACCGACTCGCAACCGAAACATCTGTGCCGTTCTGACGGCGAAAACTCCATCCAAAATTCGTTTGCGTTTAGCGGAAGTTCGTTTTATATTCCTCCATCGCTCAAACGACCTTTCGGCCGATAAGAGATGGCGGATATAGTCCCAACTAACTCTCAAAGAAGGAGGAGAAGATGCCGGTGAAGGTTGGCATAAACGGTTTCGGAAGGATCGGCAGGCTGGTCTATCGGGCTGCCATGGATAATCCCAGCTTGGAGATAGTCGCGGTGAACGATATCACCGATGCCAAAACCCTGGCTCATCTCCTCAAGTACGACTCGGTCCACGGAGTGCTGGAATCGGAGGTCAAGGCAGAGGGCAACTCCATTTTGGTCGATGGAAAGAAGGTTGAAGTCTATGCGGAGAAGGACCCCGCTTCCCTGCCGTGGAAGAAACTCGGCGTTGAGTTGGTTGTAGAGGCCACCGGCAAATTCCGCAGTCCCGATGATGCCAAAAAGCACATCACTGCCGGAGCCAAGAAGGTGCTGATTTCTGCACCGGCCAAGGGCAAGGGCGGTCCGGTCCTCAACATAGTCCTCGGGGTAAACCAGGATCAGTTCGACCCGGAGGCCCAGATTCTCACTATTGGGTCGTGCACCACAAATTGTCTTGCTCCGGTTGCCAAGGTCCTGAACGACAACTTCGGGATCGTTCGAGGATTCATGACCACCGTACATGCATACACCAGCGACCAGCGGCTGCTGGATGCTCCTCACAAAGACCTGCGAAGGGCAAGAGCAGCAGCCACTGCAATTATTCCGACGACAACCGGAGCAGCCAAGGCTCTCTCCCTGATCCTGCCGGAACTGGCCGGTAAGCTTGACGGAGTTGCCCTGAGGGTGCCGACCACAACCGGTTCCATCATCGACCTGACCTGCGAGCTATCCAAGGAGGTCACCGTCGAGGCTGTAAACAACGCCATGAAGCAGGCGGCCGCGGGTCCCATGAAAGGAATACTGCAGTACACCGAGGATCCCATCGTCTCCACCGATGTGATTCACAATCCCTATTCATCCATCTTCGACGGGCTTTCCACTATGGTTATGGACAAGAACATGGTCAAGATATTCTCCTGGTACGACAACGAATGGGGCTTCTCGGTCAGGATGGTGGAGATGCTGCAGCTCATGAGCGAGCGCAAGCCGGTTCCGGCTGCGTCATAAGCCCTGAAGCGCCGGATTGTGAAATCATCGCCTTGCTTCACGTCAGCACAGCTCACTTGGCTTGGCAACGAACGAGGCTTAGAGGCGGATGTCAGAGGTTTGTGAGAGTCGAGTACTAAGAAGTCAGAGGTTTTTGATTGGAGGGGGACTGAAAGGTGTTTGGTTTGTTGAATAGAGGGTTTTGCCGTGGCCGTTTTAGCCAGGGGAGGTACCAAAATGGCACAAAAGAACCTCCTATGGATGTTACTTGGAGTAATCCTAATCCTAGTCGGGTGCTTGTCCGCCTTGGTCATTCTGTTGGTCAAACACAACGTGGATCTCAGCCCGCTATTATGGGTTCTCGTTGGTGCACTGATCTCAGTAGGGATGGCGATGATCATAGTACCCCTCACCAGGCCCTGAACGCAGCTGATAAGAACTCTTGAAGGCGCATTGAGAACGTGATCAAGAACTGGCGAAGTGTAAAAAGGTCGTTGGCCGTGCCTCCGCTCGTGTGTCAGCTGAAGGCCTCGTGCGGCCGACAGTGCCGGTAAGGGCCCAAACTGGAGGAGTCATGGAAAAGCTGGCCATTGATGAGATAAAACTGAGGGACAAAAGAATTCTGGTCCGGGTTGACTTCAATGTGCCTCTGGACGAGAAAGGCGAGGTGACCGACGATAAGCGCATTGTCGCCTCCCTACCCACTATCGAGAAGATCATGCAGGATGAAGGGAAGGGGATTCTGATGTCTCATCTCGGCAGGCCCAAAGGAAAGAGGGTTCCGGAGATGAGCCTGGCGCCTGCGGCGCAGAGGCTGGAGCAGTTGCTGGGCAAACCGGTCAGGTTCGTAAACGACTGCATTGGGCCGGAGGTTGAAAAGGCTGTCTCGGAACTGAAAGCTGGTGAATGCCTCCTTTTGGAGAACCTGCGCTACTACAATGAAGAGACCGACAATGATGCCGAGTTTGCCAAGAGGCTCGCCGCTCTCGGAGAGGTCTATGTCAACGATGCTTTCGGCACGGCTCATCGAGCTCACGCTTCTACTGAAGGTGTGACCAAGTATTTTGACCAGTGTGCTGCCGGCTACCTGATGCAGAAGGAGTTGAAATATCTGGGCATGGCCTTGGCCGATCCCAAGAGACCTTTTGTGGCCATCTTGGGTGGCGCCAAGATCTCCGGCAAGATCGACGTGATCTCCAACCTGATGGACAAAGTCGACGCAATTTTGATCGGCGGCGGCATGGCCTTCACCTTCTTCAAGGCCATGGGCAAGGAGATCGGAAAGTCTCTTTTGGAGTCAGACAAGATCGACTTGGCAAAGGAGATTTTGACCAAAGCGGACAAGAAGAAGGTCAACTTCATGCTGCCCCGGGACGTGGTGGTGGCGCCGGAAGCCAAAGAGGGAGCAGCTACACAGATAGTAGGTGTAGACGCTATGCCTCCCGACCAGTTGGGCCTGGATATAGGTCCGAAGACCGTGGAGGCATTCTCCGGAGAACTGGCAAAGGCAAAGACGGTAGTCTGGAACGGACCCATGGGAGTCTTCGAGGTCGACGAGTTCGCAGCGGGCACCATAAAGGTGGCGGAGGAGTTAGCCCGCATAACCGAAAAGGGAGCGACCACCATTGTGGGCGGTGGCGACTCGGCCTCTGCAGTGGCCAAGGCCGGATTGAAGGATAAGCTCTCCCACATCTCCACCGGAGGCGGAGCTTCTCTGGAATTCCTGGAGGGAAAGACCCTCCCCGGTGTGGCTGCATTGACAGATAAACAACCCGCTCTATCGACCGATTAGATCATAAACTAAAGGACTTTAGCTGCGGTCGACGGACTTGTCCTGAGCGAAGCCGAAGGACCGCGGACGACGGACGAATCATGCGAATTCCTATCATTGCCGGCAATTGGAAGATGCACAAGACAGAACAGGAAGCTGTCAACCTGGCATCCGATCTGACACAGAGACTGGAGGATACCAGCGGGGTCAGGGTGATAATCTGCCCTCCCTTTACCTGTCTGTCACCGGTGGCCAAAGCCATCAAAGGCTCGAAAGTCTCGCTGGGTGGTCAGAACATGCACTGGGAGGAGAAGGGGGCTTACACCGGTGAGGTTTCGCCCACTATGCTGTTGACAGCAGGGTGCCGATATGTTATCATAGGGCATTCGGAGAGGCGGGCTCTTTTCTCCGAAACCGACGAGGGCGTGAATCTGAAGACGAAGTCTTCTCTGAAATTCGGCCTCTCCCCTATCATCTGCGTGGGAGAGAGCTTGGAGCAAAGAGAGGCAAACGAAACCAGGCAAGTTGTCGAACATCAGGTGAAAGGAGCGTTCAGGGATCTCAATTCGGAGGATGCGGGGAAGACAGTTGTAGCATACGAGCCGGTCTGGGCCATCGGCACCGGAAAGACCGCCACTCCGGATCAGGCAAACGAGGTTCACCTTTTCATCAGGGAACTCCTCTCTGCGGAGTTCGGCAAGGGCTGTGCTGAGAAGATCAACATCCTGTACGGAGGATCGGTCAAGCCCGAGAACTCCGGGGAGCTTCTGGGCATGCCGGAGATCGACGGAGCCTTGGTTGGCGGCGCAAGCCTGGATGCTCAGTCCTTTGAAATGATCGTAAGAAGCTCGATAGGAGAATAAAACTCGCCGAGCACGCCTGGCATGCGCGCAAGGCGATCTCGTTTGAGAATCGAAATCACCATAGTTGTAGGGAGGTATCTTTGATAGCAGTTTTGACCGTGCTTCACGTGATTGTCTGCATCGCCCTGATCATCTCGGTCTTGATGCAATCCGCCAAGGGTGAGGGTCTGGCAGGAGCCTTCGGAGGTTCCGGTGTCACCGGCGCCGTCTTCGGAGGCCGGGGAGCAGCAACCTTTCTGTCCAAGGCAACCACCGGGCTGGCGATCGCCTTCTTCGTAAGCTGCATGATCCTAAGCTTTCTTTCTCCGAGCACCGGAGGTGTGACCGGCGATTCCAGCGGGATACAGCGAGAGGCAGAGAGGCGAGCCACCGAGGGAACGGCACCGGCAACCAGCATTCCGGGCACCGCCCCGCAGGAGCAAGCGCAAACGCCACCAGGGCAGTCAGAGGCTCCAGCCGAGCAGCCGCAGACTCCTCCGCCCACCGAAGGCGAGTAGAGGCTTACACCCCTTTTTGCTGACCTCCTTGCCGTTTCTGCTGATTGCCGCGGAGTGAACCCTGCTCAGCAAGCCGGGATTCTCCGAAATTCACCGCAAGGAGTCATCATTAACTTGGAATAGTAATGAATGCGGAAGTGGTGGAACTGGTAGACACACCATCTTGAGGGGGTGGCGGCCAAAAGCCGTGCGGGTTCAAATCCCGCCTTCCGCATTTTTGAGCGTTTGACCATCAACAACTCCCCTTCCGCTTCCGCCCAATTGTTACACGTTTATTTCAATGTTCCCTGAGAGATTCAACCCTTCAATAGCTTCTCACGGGGCCTTTTTCGGGCTTTTTTTCTCTCATATTCTCACCGGGGCTTTTGCCATTCCAGGTGACCCGGGTGGGGGGATGGTGTCCCGGGGCCACATGGATCACTCCCAGTCCCAGTCCCAGCCCAAGTCGGGCTGCACGATAAGAATGACAACAGTAGCGAGAACAGCAATGTCGACCGCAACGCCAAGGCTAAGCAATACCCACCTGCCGACACGCTTGCTTTTAGCCTTGAATTCCACGCGTTCAATCTCCTCCACAGGGATCAGCTTTGTCCCCCGGGGATTCCGAATGGCGACCGATGACGCGAGGGGAATCTGACCTTCAGACGTCAGCCTCTCTAGTGTCTCTATATCCACCGAGTCTCCACTGTCCAAGACGATGCCCCCGATCATGGTAAGGGGCCTCATGCTGTCTGGCCTGTTTTCCCAGCTTCCCACTATGACAGAGATCGGGATCGGCTTCAGGGACGTAGATCCGGCGGGGATGAGCTGGTGGTCAAAACCCAAGAATTCTCGCCTCATTCGAGCCCCAGATTTCAACGTGACGGTAACCATGTCGCCAACCGCCGGCAGGAAAAGCTCTGGCTTACTCGACTCACGGTAAGTCTCATACCTCTTGACGTATTGCTCCCGAGAAACCCTCTCGGTGCCCGCGTATTCTCCGCCACCTGGCTTCCGTTGTTCAGAATCACCCTTACCTGATCTCCCTCCTTCACCGTTTTCCTGCTGGATCGTTCATCAAGTTTCTTTCCTAGGTTGTACCCAATGACGGAGCAACCATTCATGGCGAGTGCGATCGCAAGAATGCCGAGTACCATCACTCTAACGCACGAACTGCATCTTAACATCTGTTACCTCCTTTTGTTCAAGGGCAGTTGGCAGCTACCCTACGCCTCAAAGGATTCCTTTCCCCGGCTCCTTAGCGCGCTTCTGGCTCCCCCATGGCGCCTGGAACTAGGCTTCAAGGCTCATACCGCTCCTCAAAACTTCTCAGCTCATCTGCCCAAGCGTCCTCGAACAAGGCTAGAAAATCGTAGACCTGGTTCTTCAGCCGATTATCATTGAGACGAACAGCACACTTCCCCAGGAGCAGGTGCGCCTCCGGACTATCGACATCCGTGCACTCGATGATATCCAGACAGATCGACTTCGTCCTTTCGAGATTCCCTCCGTTGAAAAACTCCTGGGCTCGCTTCAGGAATTCGTCTTTGATCAGCATCTTAGTACTGGAGAAGACCGCCCAGATCTGAATCACATCGTCAGCGCTCTTGATATCAGTCAGCGCTACTACGGTCTGAACCTCACAGGACACGCATTTATCGAAAGTCACTTGCTCCACTCCGCCTTGGACGAAATGGTCAACGTCGTCGGCTATGTCGGAGGCCGAGAAGACTCTTACCGTTAGCGGTTTGTCGTATCCAAGAACTTCGGAACCATAGTAATTGGTGCGGATAGGATTACTGAATAGCAACAAACATGACCGACCGGCTGCGTTCTGAATAGTGAGAAACGCGTCTTCTTCCACCAGGATCGCGTAGAACATCTCCTCATCGTCTGCGGGTCTCCTCACTCCCGAGTAGAGTTCCGCGAACAGGGTATCATGCCGCCGACCGAATTCGGACTGATCGAAATCGGGCTGTTCCGAACACCGCTGTTCGTACGGTCGTGCAGGGGTATACTGCGGAAAGTTGCGGTAGTCACTTGGCCTTCCGGCGCACGACATGCCGACCATCAGCGCCGTAACCAGCAAAATCATCGCGACTAAGGCGATAAGATCCAGGTCATCTACTTTCATGAGCCCTCAAATCATCTGTTTAGTAACTTGACAGGATTAACCTAACTAATTGCTCTCGGTCAGTCAACCTTTAATTCACGATGCGACACAACTTTTCGGGGGCGGTCTTGTTATCCTTGTGAGGGGGCCTGGGGGGCGGCTGGGTTTCCTTCTAAGGGGACAATATTTTTCAGGTATTGTGAGTGGGTTTTTTTCACTTTCCTTCGAGGGGCGTGGTGGAGGATGTTTCCCCCCCCCTCTTTTTTCCCAAAAGAATCTCCGTGTGGGCCTCTTCCCTCCAGCCACGCAAGGAAAAGGGGACTACCCCCAACGGATTCCTTTGGATCATTCCGTGGAGGCCGCTCGCGGCCTCCCCCTGGCACCAAAGATATATAGTGAGTCGAGCAGCAGTGTAAACACGCTGAGGGTCAGGCGGTCAACGCAGGACGCCTCGCCCTTGCCTGTTTCACTTCTGTTTCAACTAAGGTTGGGTTTAGGTGAAGTTCTATGGGTGTGGAAGGGCTCTCACGAAACCGACAACTCTATACCGCTGCTCACAATAGCGCATCCATCAACAGCTTCTATGCAAGTTCCCAAAGAGGTTCAAATCCCGTCTTGTGCACTTTTGACCGCGGCAACCTGCTCCTCCGGCGCTTTCCCGACTACGCTGCGGCTTTTTCGGCTGGAGAGATACGTGTAGAGCGCAGGTATAATAAACAGTGTCAGACCCAGAGAAAACAGAAGCCCACCGATAATCACAATTCCTATCGATTGACGACTCTTGGCCGCCGCGCCCAGTGCCAGCGCTATGGGCAGAACTCCGAAGGCCGTGGCCAAGCTGGTCATCAAGATCGGTCGGAAACGCTGCGACGCCGCGTCGATCACCGCCTCCCCGATGGATAATCCCTTGGCTCTGCGTTGATTGGCGAACTCCACGATCAGGATGCCGTTCTTGGTCACGATGCCAACCAAAGCGATAATGCCTATCTGGCTGAAGATGTTCAGGGTCTGCCCGAACAGCCACAGCGACAGAACCGCCCCGGCCAGCGCCAGAGGCACCGTAAACATGATTATCAGGGGATCACGAAAGCTCTCGAACTGCGCCGATAGAATAAGATATACCAGGATCAATGCCAGAACGAAGGCGAAGATCATGGTGTGCGAGCTTTCAGCATATTCCTTGGCCGTCCCGGCCAGGCTGGTGGAATACGATTCGTCAAGCGTGGCGGAGGCGATTTTGTCCATCTCCTTGATTCCGTCCCCCAGGGTAAAACCCCGAGCCGTGGAAGCCGACACCGTGGCAGAAACGTAACGGTTGTAATGGTAGACCTGGGGCGGGTTGCTGCGATAAGAGAGACTCACCATGTTGTCCAGCTGAATCAATTCTCCCCGCCTGTTGCGAACGTATATGGAGCTCAGATCGAGCGGTTCATCGCGATCAGACCGGTCGGCCTGCACGATCACGGGATACTGTTTCCCGCTCATCACGAAATCTCCGTACTGTTGTCCGCTGAAGAAAAGCTGCAGGGTCTGGGCGATATCCCTGACCGTGACGCCCAGTGCCCGGGCCCGCTCTCGATCGATTTCCACCGTCAACTCCGGCTTGTTGAATTTCAGGTCCAAATCCCCGACCCCGAATACCGGATTCGTCTGAACCTTATCCATGAAGAGCGGCAAAACCTCCTTCAACTTTTCCAGGGTTGGCGCCTGGATGACGTACTGCACCGGCAGATGCCTGCCCCGGCCGCCTCCGATGGTCTGTTCCTGGGTCACGTAAGTTCTGGCGAAAGTATAGCTTCTCAGGTCCCGGCTGAGTGCATCGGCAATCTCCTGCTGGCTTCGCCTGCGGGCACCCGGAGGCACCAGGCCCATCCTGACAAAGCCGCTGTTGACCTGGCCTCCAAGTCCGGTCACCGAAACGATCAACTCCTTCTCCGGAAGCGTGTCAGCTACGGCCAGTATCTTCTTCATATAGTCGTACATGGCCTCATATGACGTCCCCTCCGGGGCCGTGGACCTGATCATCAACCTGCTCTTATCCTCCATGGGCGCCAGCTCCGAGCGCAGCAGTGACCCCAATCCGAAGATCATGGCCAGGGCGACCCCCATGATCGTCGGTGCCAACCATCTCCTTGAGACGAAGCGGCGCAGAGCTCTGTGATAGCCCGATACCAGCCGGTTGAACCACCTCTCGCTCAACTGGAAGAGTTTGCTCTCGTGCTCGGTTTTGTGGAGAACCCGCGCGCTCATCATGGGAGTCAGGGTGAGCGACACGAATGCCGAGATCAGCACCGCACCGGCCACCACCACCCCGAACTCCCTGAACAGCCGCCCGGTAAGTCCCTGCAGAAACATGATAGGCAAAAAGACCGAGGCTAAGGTGATGGTCGTGGATATGATCGCAAAGTAAATCTCCCTGGACCCCTCGAATCCGGCTTTCAGCGGATTCATCCCTTTCTCGATCCTCTTGTAGATGTTCTCCAACACCACGATGGCATCGTCCACCACGATGCCGGTGGAGAGCACGATGGCCAGCAGAGTGAGGATGTTGATGGAGAAGCCGGCAATGTACATGATGAAGAAGGCACCGATAAGCGAGATGGGAATTGCCAGCATGGGGATGATGGTGGTTCGCCAGTGGCGCAGGAAAACGAAAATCACCAGCAGCACCAGGAGGAATGCGATCAGAACGGTTTCCATCACCTCGCTGATGGCCTTCCGGATGCTGGTGGTGACATCCATGGCAACGGTGATTTTAACGTCCTCGGGCAGATCTCTTTCTATCTGCTTCAGTCGAGAGTAGAACGCGTCGGCGATGGCTATCTGATTCGCCCCCGACTGGGGAACCAGAACCACTGCCACCATGGGAAGGCCGCCGCTGCCCAGCATAATGGAACGCTCGTTCTCTGCGGTGAGCACGGCCCGGCCCACGTCACGGAACCGGACCACCGCCCCGTCCGATTCCTTGATCACCAGCTCATTGAACTCCGCGGGAGTGGACAACCGGCCGAACGTGCGGATGGACAGCTCCGTATTATAACCTTCGATGCGGCCGGAGGGCAGCTCGACATTCCCCCGAGTTAGGGCGTCTCTTACGTCCAGCGGCGTCAATCCCTGCGAAGCCAAGCGGGCCGGATCGATCAGAAGCTTTATGGCGTATTCCTTTTCGCCCCAGATCCCCACATCACTCACCCCTGGTATGGTCTGCAGGCGCTCCTTTAGAACGTCCTTGGCCACAGCCGAAAGCTCAAGCAGGCTGCGCTTGTCGCTGTAAACGGTCATGAAGACGATCGGTCTGACGTCCGCATCGGCTTTGGAGACCCTGGGGGGATCGACGTCCGAAGGGAGATCGCGCGCCGATCTCGATACCCGGTCGCGCACGTCATTGGCCGCCGCCTCCATGTCGACCCCCAGCTCGAATTCGACCGTGATCCTGCTTCTTCCGTCGCTGCTGGAGGAGGTCAGCGAGCGAATCCCGGCGATGCCGTTGATCGACTCCTCCAACGGATCGGTTATCTGCGATTCGATCACGTCGGCGTTGGCGCCGGTATAACTGGTGCTGACAGTGACCACGGGAGGATCGACGTTGGGATACTCGCGCACCCCCAGGTAGGAGAAACCGATTACTCCGAAAAGAACGATAAGCAGAGAGAGTACGATGGAGAAGACCGGACGATTGATGCAAATGGAAGGCAGGTTCATTGCAGGCTATCTTCAGTCGCTCTGTAGGTTCTTTATCTGAACGGCCCTGTCATCCGTCAGCTGAAGCAGACCGGTTACCACTAGGGTATCCTGCGGATTAAGCCCTTCTGTGATCTGTACCCCGGTCTCGGTTCGGATGCCGGTTTTAACCGGAACCGAGCGGGCTTTACCGTTCACGCAGATGAAGACCTTTTCCCCGCTCATCTCCGGGATGATCGATTCTGCGGGGATCACTATCGCATCCGGCAATCGTTCGAGGGTGATATCGACCTTGGCAAACGAGCCGGGAATCAGATCTCCGCGGGGATTGGGGATCTTAGCGCGCGCTTTCATGGTTCTGGTGGCCGGATCTATCTTGGCTTCCACCGCATAGACCGAGCCCTGGTACTCCTCCTGGGAATCGCCCACCCGCACCTTGATTTCGCTGCCCTTGTTTATCTGCTTGGCATACTTCTCCGAGACCGAGAATTCGACCTTTACGGGGTCTGCATCCTGCATGGTTGCGACCAGCATGTTGCTGGTGACGTAACTCCCTTCGCTGACATACCTCAGCCCGACCATCCCGTCGAAAGGCGCGACGATTTTCGTTTTGGCAAGCTCAGACCTGATGATTTCCTTTTCAGCCCTTACCATTCCGAGAGCGTTGGCCGCCCTATCATATTCCTCCTGGCTTATCCCCTTAACTTCGAGCAGCCTGCGCATCCGGGCCTCTTTGTCCGAGGCCTGCGTCTCCTCGAACTCTTTTCGTTTCAGCTGCGCTTTCAGTTCCCGGTCATTGATCCTCAGCAGCACGTCTCCCTTTCTCACCCCGGTCCCTTCGGCAAACGAGATGCTGGTGACTCTTCCCGAGATTTCGGGCCGCAGCGCAACCTCCTCGTTGGCCAGAAGAGTCCCGGTGGTGAATATCTTGTTGTCGAGAAGCTGCGGCTGGAGGACAACCACATCCACGGGCACTCCGGCCGCTGCCATGCCCGATCCACGCCCCGACGAACTGTTTTTCCCGTCGCTGCAACCACCGATCAGCAAAATTGAGAGTAAGAGCGGCAGCGGTGAGAACTTCAGGCGCATCGTATGTCCTTCCGGAATGGTATCGAAGTCCCTGTGAATCGTCTTTTCCATCATTTGCCTACTATAGACGGTTTTCACGTGGTTACCGTTTGGTCCCTGATATTGCTGACAGTTCCCCTTTCCAAGTCCCTCTATCCTGCCTGCGTGAGGGAGCATGTTCTCCTGCTTCCGAGACGAGGAGGCGTATCTTTTTGGTCCCCCTGACAAGGGGGAAATAGGGGGTTATTGTGTTTGTCCCCCTGAAAAGGGGGAAACAGGGGGTTCTATCTTAATTTCGTAGCATTTCCCTTGACTTCTACAGGTCTGCGAGCTATAATATTCGTTGCTAAGAGAGAATACTTATGCAGGAGGCAAGCCTGCGCATATCGGAGCTGAGCTTGGACTTCAGATGCCATTATCGTCTGTCAGTCACGCCGATGAAATCAAGGCCATTGCATAAGTCGCGACCCACTTGCTCGAAGCCAGTTGCTACATCCGAACCATCAGGGGACTTGTGGACCATAGGGACGTTAAGACGACGATGATTTATACTAATGTTTTAGAGCGGGGTGGGCGTGTTGTGAGCAGCTCAATCCACTCTTTATAGAAGGAACACGACGGAATGTCATATAGAAACCATATAACACTCCTTGCGGATCAGGTCAAAGGGGTTAGCTTATTAAAAGAGTAGGCTTAGACCTCATTGCATTACGGTGTGTTATGCCGCAGCTTTGCGACCGATGGGTCTTATGAAGAAACCATATAAACAATAGTTAGGTTGAATAAATATGGAGGTTAAAATGAAACACTTTTGCTCAATACTCATGATCATTTTCATTGTAAATAGTGGATATGCGTTGGAGAGAAAAGAACTGATTAACGTAAGCATTGACGAATTCATGAGTGACTTACAACCTAATGTGATTGCCCCTAATGACCATCTGGCTGTCATCTGGTTAGTACCCATAGAACATTGGGAAATTTCATTTGAGTCTGACCAGTCTATGTCAGAATCAGAGAAACAGGAATTTCTGAATACTCTTGATCCCTATTTTTTAATTGCGATATGCCAAGCTGATATATCCACATTTGGTGCATTCAAATTCTATACAAAAAAACAAGTTGAAAAGAATTTAAATGTTGTACTATATAAAGATTCCGATGATTCATTGTCCCTATTTCCCACAGACGATGTATCTGAAGATGTAAGCGTATTACTTGCAATGTTAAGGCCAATGTTTGCCCAGGCTGCGGGAAATTTAGGTGAGAATTTTCATTTTTTTGTGTTCAAAAACTATGATCGAAATTCAAATCCAATTCTTGATCCTTATCTCATAAGCAATTTGAATATAAGCATTAAGACAAAGAAAGATGAATTTTTGGACTCAATTATCGAATTTCCTCTAAACTCATTATACGTTCCAAGGATGTGTCCAAACGGCAAACCGGCTCATGTTTCATGGAAATATTGTCCGTGGACCGGAAGTGAGTTAAACGAATAACTATGGTTTATATTCAACCTAACAAAGCAATGTAGCCGACGCCTTCAGCTACCGCCTCAGGCCGGTGGCTCACAGCTCTGCCGTGACATAGTTGGGTGCGCTCCACTCAGTCCCCTTAGCCTGTCGTTCTAACACCCACGCCCTCCCGTCTTCTCCCCGAGAGACTGGATGAACCATAGCTTCTGTGGTAAAGGGGATAGCTTCCCTGTGTGTAGGAGAGAACATCTTTGAGTTCCCCCTTTAGTAAAGGGGGATACAGGGGGATTTGTCTTTGGCCAAATCTCCTTCCTTTGCCCGACACGGGAGAAGTTCCTCTTGTCCCCTTCCGGCAGTGGGAGACGATCAGACGAGCCCGTGTGGGCGTCCGAGAGGATGAGCTCGAAGATCACTCCGAAGGCGGCGGAGAGTGCGAAGGGTTCTTCCTTTCCCCTGGGGGAGTCGAAATCCCGTCTCCGAAGACTAAGGTGAGGGGGTCTCTTGCTACTGCCCTATCTGGTATTCCTTGATCTTGTACAGCAGCGAGCGATAGCTTATGTCCAGAAGCTGGGCGGCCTTTCTTCGGTTCCAGTTGGTCTTGGTCAGGGCGTCGCTGATCAGAGTTTTCTCCTCTGTCGCTATTGCCGCGCCCACCCTTTTCTTGAGGGAAAACGCGTTCTGATCGGAATGGGAACCGGCCAGGACGGGTGCGGGGGTTAGTTCGCCCCGCTGACCCTTGATCGTGTCTAAGACCAGGTTCTCGTCCTCCCGGACCACGATCTGCTTGATGATATTCTCCAACTGCCTCACGTTGCCGGGCCAGTCAAAGTTCTGCAAAAGCTCCTGCGCCCTGGGCGATAGGGGACGGTATTCTTTGTTATATATGGGGTAGTACTTCTGCAGGAAATGCTCGATTAGAAGCGGGATGTCCTCTCTCCTATCCCGCAGCGGAGGCAAATTGATGGCAACCTCATTCAAGCGGTAGAACAGGTCCTCCCTTATGGTCGCATCTTTCAGCGCCTTCTCTAAATCCCGGTTGGTGGCGCAAACGATCCTGGTGTCCACCTTGATGGTCTTTACCCCTCCCACCCGCATGAATTCGTACTGCTCCAAGACCTGCAGCAGCTTGGACTGCAGTTCCAGGGGCATGTCGCCTATCTCATCCAAGAAGATGGTGCCCTTGTCGGCCAACTCGAATCTTCCCTGCTTGGCCTTGTGCGCCCCGGTGAATGCTCCCTTTTCGTGGCCGAAAAGTTCGGCTTCCAAAAGTTCCCGAGGAATGGCAGCGCAGTTCACTTTGGCGAAAGGTCCGCCTTTGCGACTTGACAAATTATGAAGCATTCGCGCCACGATCTCCTTGCCGGTGCCCGACTCGCCCCGAATCAGAACGGTCAACTCGCTATCCGCCACCTGCTCGATGACCGCCTTGATCTGCAGCATGCCCGGGCCGTCTCCGATCAACTGGTCGTATTGGGACTTCGCCTTGAGTTCTCCTCTTAGTTTCTCCAACTCCTGCCTGAGGCGGTTCTTCTCCAAAACGTTCTGGATGTGGATCTCCACCTCCTTGACGTCGAAGGGCTTGTTGATGAACTCGGAAGCGCCCTTCTTGATCGACTCCACCACGTTCTTGGTCTCCCCGTGTCCGGAGAGCATGATCACCTCGGTGGGCCTGTCCATGGACTTGATCTTCTCCAGGACCTCCAACCCCTCCATGCCGGGCATCTTTATATCCAGGAGAACCAAATTGGGGCTGGTCTTGGAAACCATCTGTATTCCCTCCAGCCCGTCCTTGGCCGAGACGATATCGTAGCTGTCGCCCAGGCCTTCGCTCAAGATCCAGGAAACCTTGGGGTCATCATCGATGATCAGTATCTTTACCTTTTCCTTGTCCATGCTCCCCCTCTATCAGCAAGATTTATCGGATTCGATTCAGCGTTTTCACGGACTACCTCTTCTATTATCGGCATCAATCAACCTTTATGCAGAAGGTCGATTTCCGCCCTGCCCTTGTTTGACCGAGTTCACCCGACTCTGAATTCACTCCTCACACGGCAGGCAGATCCACCAAGAAAGTCGTGCCTTTCCCTTCTTCGCTCTGAACGGAAACGGAACCTCCATGCGCCTTGACTATTCGATCGACGACAGCCAGTCCCAGGCCGGTCCCCTCCTTCTTGGTGGTAAAGTAACGGTCGAATATCCGGGAGAGCTTGTCTGCAGGGATTCCGCATCCGGTATCGCTAATCTCGACCCGGATGAACTCGATTTCGCTCTTGGGGTCCTTATGGTGACTGTTGCCTACCTTAAGCTCTCCCCCTTGCGGCATGGCATCCACCGCATTCAGAATCAGGTTCAGGAAGATCTCCATCATCTGATTCTTATCCACCAGCACGGTCTGTCCCTGCCTGAACTCCTTCTTCAGAATAATGTTCCTGCTGGCTAAGTCTCGCTGCACCAATTTCAGCGCCCGGTCTAGCACCGATACGATGTCCCGCTTCTCCATCTCGTATTTGTATGGATTGGAGAAGCTGACTATCTCCTTGACCAGCCCATCCAGGCGAAAGATCTCCTCTTCCACCAGGCTGAAGTAGCTCTCCTTGTCGTCGGCCACGCCGCATTTCTCCTGCAGGAGCTGCAAGGTCCCTCTGATATTGGTCAGCGGTCTTTTTAGGTCGTGAGTAATCTCCGACACCAAGTTCCCCATGGTTATCAACCTGGAGGCGTTCAGCATGGATTTTCTTTTCTCGTAGACCGAGGCAAACTGCGAGACGATGATGGAAATCAGGCGCTCCTGCTCGTCGGACAACTTCTCCCCCTTGCGGTTCCCCAGCGAAAGCACCCCGTGGATGGTTCCCTCCGCGATGATTGGGAACGACACCAAGGTGTCCAGATGGGGCGAGAGATCGAAGTCACCGTTTAAGTTTTCCCTGATCTTCCGGTTGAGCTTTTCGATTTCGGAGACCTCACCCGGGTCCAGGGAGATGGCCAGGTTCCAGCCAAGGTTTCTGCAGCCGTGCAGCAGGTGCAGTACCAACTCCTTTGCGGATTCGCTCCACTCGAACCAGAGGGCGAACTCGATCGGCACCACGGTCTTTATCTTCTCAAAGACAAAGCCGCAGACCTTCCTGAAATCCTCCACCGAAGAGAGCTGTGTGGCGATCTCGTAGAGGGCGGAAAGCTCCTTCAGCTTCTTGAGGTTCTGATTGAAATGGTCAGCGTCGTCTATTGCGATGGCGGCCTGAGAGGCGAACGTGGTAAGCAGCCGAAGGTCGTTTTCGGTGAAGGAGCGCCCGGAGGTCTTGTCGCTTAAGTTTATGACTCCCAAAATCTTATCTTTTACCCTTAAAGGAACACATAACAGGGACCTGGTGGCATAATGTTTTCTGCCAAGGTGGCGGAAGCGGGGATCTTTCTTCAGGTCTTCGACTATCAGAGGGGTCCCCTCTTGGGCCACCTGACCGGCGATGCTCGAGCCGAGTTCAAGCTTGGTGCGTTTCACGATCTCGGGGCTCAAGCCGATGGCCGCTTCTATGGTCAGGACCTTCTCCGGATTCTGAATGAGCATGATCGACCCGGACTCCGCCTCGATCACTCCGGTTGCCAGCGAAACGATCTTGTTGAGGAGAAGCCTGAGGTTCTGGGTGGTGCTCAACGACATGCCGGCACTGTAGAGCGCATTCAGTTCTGCAACCTTCTTATTTAACTCCGTGTTCTTGTGCTGCAGTTCGGTCAGAAGATCGGCCTTTTCCCTATCCGCCTTGCGCTTCTCCAGTGCCCTTTGGATGGTGAGCTTGAGATCGGAGAATTCTATCGGCTTCAGCAGGTAATCGTAGGCCCCCTGGTTTATGGCGGTGATGGCCGTTTCCAGCGAGGCGTATGCAGTCATCAAAATAACCAGGGCGTCTTCATTCTTGTTCCGGGCCGCCTCGAGGATATCCATTCCTGTCACCCGGGGCATCTTTATGTCAGTGATCACCAGGTCGAAGTCTCTCTTTTGTATGGCCTTGAGCGCCTTTTCTCCATTCTCCTCCGATGTGACCCTGTAACCTGCTTTGGAAAGCAGAGCGTGCAGGCTTTCACACATTCCCTTTTCGTCGTCTACCACCAGTATCTTAGCGGAGTTTTGCGGCATGGTTTGCCTCATCTTGCAGGGACGAAGGATTCCACTCAATCTGCTGCTTTGGGCAGAGAGATCAGAAAACTCGTCCCCTGTTTCCTTTTCTTGACCTGAATGGTCCCGCCGTGTCTTTGCACTATACCGTAGCATATCCAGAGCCCCAGACCGGTGCCCTTTCCTTGCTCCTTGGTGGTGAAGAACGGCTCGAAGATCTTGCTGAGGTACTCGTCCGGGATGCCGGGACCGGTGTCAGAAAACTCGATGGTTACCGCCGAATCGCTGTTGCGCGCGCACAGCTTGACCTCTCCCCCCTCAGGCGTGAAGTCCCGCGAGTTGACCAAAAGGTTCAGGAACACCTGCTTGAGTTGATCTTTATCTCCCATCACCGGCCACAGGTTGGCGCATATATCTTGTTCGATTCTAATTCTCTTTTTCAAAAACTCCTTGCCGACCAACGACACGCACTCTCTTAGAATCGATGAGGGATCAAGAAGGACCTTGTCCTCTTTCTCCGGGCGGGAGAAATCCAGCAGGCTTCGTACGATGCGGGCGATGCGGTTGACCTCATCCTGGATGGTTTTGATATTCTTCTGCTCCGGATCGCTTTCCTCCCTGTTCTCAGATAGGATGTGAAGGTAGTTCTTGATGATCCCCAGAGGATTGTTGACCTCGTGAGCCAGTGATGCGGAAAGCTGCCCCAGGGCAGCCAGTTTTTCGGACTGAACCAACTGTCTTTGGGTCCGCCGCAGTTTTGCGTTTATGCTCTTCTGATTCTCGTAGAGGATGGCATTCTCCACCGCTACCGTCAGGTGATCCGCCAACACGAAGATGAATTCTAAGTCGCTGTCGGAGAACCGGAGATCTGTCTTCTTGGAACCGAGGCACAAGATCCCGACCAGTTCCTCTCTGCTGATCAGAGGGACACAGAGCTTACAGTCCAGATCCTTGAGTATTCTCATCTCGGCATTGTCGGGGTCTATAAGACTTCGTATCTCCTCCAAGAACAGAGATTCCCTTTGTGACAGGAACAGCCGGTAGAGCTCCCCCTTTGTGCTGATCTCCCAGTGTCTGGTCTGCTGCGACGGTCTGGGTGTGGTTCCTTTAAGCTTGAGGAAGCGAAGCTTGTCATGTTTCGGGTCCCTGCGCAGGAATATGGCTATATTCCTGATGCCTATCTGATCCACCAGGGCAGACAGCATCTGGCTAAGCAGATCGTCCAAGTCGAGCACCGAATTCAGCTTGCGGGACAGCTCGAAGATTGTATACAGATCGAAAATCTTCTGCTTGAGGCGCTTGTTGGCTTGGCCAAGACGATTGATCTTTTCCTCAACCGCGCTTTTAAAAAGGCCCACCGACTCTAATATCCTTCTCTCCGTCTGTATCCCGATCGGGTTCGGATGATCGGACGGATTTCTGGAATCGGACATAAGCCTCTCCCAGGCCGTATCTGGCTCAACTCTCTTTTCGTTCACCCTTACACCTCTATGCTTCCCGCTTAAGTGCCGCCAATTCTGATCAAGTCTCTGCCCAATGGAGTCGAGGGCAGTTCCGTCCCACGAGCAGCATCTGCGGGCCGATTCTTTCTATCCTTCTTCTTATCTGGCCTGCAAGAACAGAAGAAGGCTGCGAAACAGACTTCGAAAACGGGCAAGCTGCACTTCAACTTGCGTCTTCTCCATCATTCTTATGATCGGCAGGATGGAAGGCGAATTTACCAGAATCTGCAAACCTTTGCAGATTCGGCCGGGACCCGGCGAGGGACGTGCGCCCGGGATTTATGCGAGAAAAAGCCAGAACCTAACTCAAGTTAGGTTCTGGCCAACGACATCAGATTTCGGAAACATTCAACTTTGCAGCAGCGTCGCTTTCGGGTTCGAAGGCCCTCTCTCTCCGCCATCAGAACCGGAAGATCGCTGCTCAACAACATATTTCAGTCATTGGCGGACGACCCGTTTCTTTCCCACTCGTAGAATATGCACCTCCCCAACTCCGGTGCATATTCATAGCATCTCTTGTAGCTTCCGAAGGGAGTCCGCCCGTCCAGGGCAAGGCAATCTAAGTCCATATCCTTGCAGGGAATTTCCTTGAAGTCGGCCAGTCTCCTTTCCTCTTTGGGGAGATCCGACATCGACTCATGTATTCCTCTCGCTTTCATGGCGTATCTCTAAGACGACTCGCCGAACTTGAAATGTAGGGCCTCATTCGCCCTTCTGCTTCCCAGCAGCGTCCTTCAACCCGTATTCGTGCAGCTTATTGCGCAGGGTGCGAGTTGAGATGCCCAAAATCTGGGCGGTCTTGGTCCGGTTTCCCTCCTGTGCGTCCAGCGTCTTTAAGATCAGCTCTCTCTCGGCCTCGTGGATGCTGGGGCTGGCCTCAACCTCCCTGGACGGCTTTCTTATCCGGCCGAAGGTCAACTCTCTGGGAAAATCACGCGGGGTGAGGATTTTTCCCTTGGCCGTTACCACGGCCCTCTCGATGTAGTTCTCCAACTCCCTCACGTTGCCTTGCCAGGAGTAATCTAAAAACAGCTCGCTTGCCTTGGGCGAGATTCCCGCTATCTGCCTGTTGTTTTCCAGGTTGTACTTCTCCAGGAAATGCTGGGCCAGCGCAGGGATGTCCTCCTTCCTTTCCCTCAAGGGGGGGATGTGAATGGGAACCACGTTAAGCCGGTAGAAGAGGTCCTCCCTGAACTTCCCCTCTTCTATCCACTTCCTCAGATCTCGATTCGATGTGGCGATGATTCTGACGTCCACCTGAATGGGGATCCCCGAGCCAACCCTTTCGAACTCACGTTCCTGGAGGACCCTCAGCAGTTTTCCCTGCAGGTGGAGGTTGATCTCGCTTATCTCATCCAAAAGCAGCGTGCCTCCGTCCGCCAGCTCGAATCTTCCCCTGGATTGGCGAATGGCTCCGGTGAAGGAGCCCTTTTCGTGGCCGAACAGTTCGCTCTCCACCAGACCCTCGGGAAGCGCCGCGCAGTTGATCCGGATGAAAGGCCCCTCGCGGCGCGAGCTGTTGTAATGTATGGCTTTGGCGATCAGCTCCTTTCCGGTCCCCGACTCTCCGGTGATCATGACCGTGGCCTTGGTGTCGGCGACGGTTCGCACCAGTTCGAATATCTTGTCCATCTCCGGCGTCCTGCCCACGATGTTCTCAAAACCGTACTTCTCCTTCACCTCCGACCGGAGAAGCTTGTTCTCCTGCACCAGGCGTTTGTGATCCAGCGCTCTCTTGATGACCAGGTCGATCTCATCCACCGAAAGCGGTTTGAGCAGGTAATCGAAGGCTCCCAGTTTCATCGCCTCCACTGCGTTCTGTATCGTGCCGTAAGCGGTTACCATGATCACCTGGGCATCCGGGAGGGAACCCCTGGCTCTCTTCAAAACCTCCACTCCATCCATATTGGGCAGCCGAACGTCGGTCAGGATTATGTCGTACTCTTTGTCCGCCATTCTTTCCGAGGCCTCTTCTCCGCTCGAAACCGAATCCACCCGGCAACCGGAGCGATTCACAGCCTCGCTCAGGAAGTCTCGCAGCAAGGGGTCATCATCAACCACCAAAATTCTGTTTTCCGTCACCTGCTTCTTCTCCATTATCTTCTTTTATGCCGGACGAACTACACCGGCTTAATCACATGTGGGCGGTTTTGGACCGCTTCTTGAACGGGTTGGCGTTCATCTACAGGACTCTGGGCAGCTTAAGTGTTACGGTCGTTCCCTTGCCCGGCTCGCTTTTAACCTGAATCTCTCCTTTGTGCGCTTCCATGATTTTCTTCACCGTCGAAAGGCCCAGGCCGGTGCCATCCTGCTTGGTGGTGAAGAACGGCGTAAAAAGCTTCTCCAGGGTGTCCTTGCTCATTCCGGTTCCGGTGTCCGAGATCTTCAGGAGAACGGACTCATCCGCCTCCCCGGTACCACCACCCGCTGTTTGGGCAGGCGGACTCAAATCGACGCTTATTTCGCCCCCCTCCGTCATGGCCTGCGCGGCATTGTTGAGTATGTTTAGAAGCACCTGTCGAAAGTGTTCCCTGTCCAGATGACAACAGACGTCCTCCTGATGGTAATTCCTGGAGATGCGGATATCTGATTTTGCTTTCGAGTTCCCCATCTCAAAGAAGCTGATGGCCTCGTCAATCATTCCGGCAATCTCCACCTTGCGAGGACTCAATTTGACCGGCTTGCTGTAGTCAAGAAGGCTTTTGACCATTCTGTCCATGGCCTCCACTCCCTGCATTATCTTACGCACTGACCTTTTTCGCCGGTCTCCCTCCTCCAAGTCTCTATCCAGAAGTTCCGCAAAGCCCCTGATACCCCCGAGGGGGTTCCTCAGCTCGTGAACCACCACAGCAGCCATCTCCCCCAAAGCGGCCAGTCTTTTAACCCGCAGCATATCCTCCTCGGTCTGCTTCAGCCGGTGACGCAGATCCTCTAAAGCCGCCTTCAGCTCCCCGTAATCTGAAGGTACGCCGGAACCGGTCTGGTCGTCCCGAACCTCTGCGCGCCGTTTCTCTTTCATTAAAAACCCCGGTCTGATGAGTCAAATAGCTGCCTGCCCGTTCAGAGGCAGACTCCATTTGATCGTCCGATCAAGATGCAATTTAACCCATCATACAGATTATGGCAAGACTTTTCTGCCGGGAGGCCCGGGTGAGGGCATTAGCGGAAGATTTTACTTGACAAATGAAGGACTCTCCACTATGTTAGGGACGACATTCAGAGACATTCAGCGCAGAACATACGTTTGTCCAAAGAGCAAACTACAGACAGTTTCTCGGCAAACAGGAGGTGAACATGCTACACACGCTGAAGAAGGCCAGTGCCACGGTGTTCTTTTTGGGCCTTATCGCCCTACTGTGTCATTCAGCCCACTCTACGCAGCGAGAGTACTGGATGAAGCGGCTGTCACCGCATGAAAAAGCGATACTCGAGGCCATGAACGGGGAACGAATCTCTAAGGACCTTCCTTCCCTCTTGCTCAACGGGGAGCTGTCGGAGGCAATGGGGCAAGAATTGGCGAAATTCACTGAGGCGGAGCAGGATTCTCCGTCCGTAGGTGACAGGATCAGAGAACTCTTCTCAGGTTTGCAGCAAGATGTGTACGTTCTGACTGATACGACCACAGAAGAAGCGGTTGCGCGTCTCAAGAGTGCAGGGGCATTGAGGAATCAGATGCTTTGTCGGGAAAACCGATCGGTCATAATCGCTACCCGGGAAGCAGAAGGTAGCCCGTCTCACACCTGCATCTACTTCTCGAAGTATGTCTTAGATTTCATGCTGACGGATGAACTTCAGATTCTACCGGGAAGCGACACTGGCCGACTGGTCTCACAAGAGATCAAGGGGGAATCCAATGCCAAGTTCCTGAAACTCCTCTGCTATCAGGGAGCAAGACTTCCCTTCTTCCTGGGGACTGAGGAAGTCTTTGAAGAGGAGGTTAGCCTCCCGGAAAACGGCCGAATCTCTGTCTCCGTACCTGTAGAGAGATTTGGGAAGGAAGTTTGGAGGGTTGCCATTTTCGTTAGAAACAAACCATCGGAGGTGTATGAGTTGGTGACGTTCTTAAAAAGAGGTGAGTAGTTTCCTCAAGACCTCCAGTCAGAGAGAACCCTCACAAGGGGGAAAACATGAAGAAGCTCATTCTGTTTTCCGTTGTTGTTTCAATCGCAGGGCTAATACCGGGCCATGTCGTCAGCTATAACAACGTGATCAGCGGAATAATCGGCACTGCCCTGGACGGAAGCGACCACGTGAAGGTCACGGTCTACCAGACAGGAGGTGGAATCCAGTACCTAAGGCTGAAAAGCTTCCACTATCCTTCTTACGAGAATGACCCAATGTATCAATCTATTGAGAATTTCAACTTCGGGTATGCCCCTTGGATTACAAGTTTTGAAGATCACACCGACGCAGACGCTAACCAATATAGGTATTCCTTTTGGGGTGACCCTAACGTTGGCTCACCTCAGGTGGGGATCGGGGACTACGTTCTCACGAACACATTCGAATGCTGGTCTTCCGTAGACTTGGACGGCCTCCGCGACAGCTCAACTTACCCTATCTCAGTCACCCTACCCCCGGAAGTGGAGAGATACCTCCAGGCCACAAGCTCGATTCAGTCTGACAATTGGGATATCCAGGATTTTGCTCAAAATCTGATATCAGGTTCCACTCGAGAACACAAGGCGGTGACGAAAATCATGGACTGGATCCGGGACAACATGACGTATGGACGCGGGCATCCCGAGAATGCTCTGTGGATTTTTCAGGATCCACAGCACAGGGGCGATTGTACCGGTTTCGCCCTGTTACCGATTGCTTTTCTTAGGAGTGTGGGAATCCCAGCGAAGTTCGTGACCGCTACGACGATCGACAGCCTGTTTTGTGTCCCCAAACCCGGTGGTTACCAAGACTGCCACCGCTGGGGTCGTGGTACACACGCTTGGTTTGAAGTGTACTATCCGCAGTCAGGCTGGATACCTTACGACGGGCTGCTTTTCTATCACTTCGTGAACACCTTTAGGTATAAAATGTCACAAGGTTTGGATGAGCAATACTGCGCGACAGGGGTGAGTTATTCGTATTGGTATCCGCCGCCGGTGTGCAGCATCTTCTATTCTTCCAACACAGGCGTGGATGACCATATTTATGACTTCGAATTCGTCGATACGCTCCCGACCCCTCAGAAATTCAGTATTTCGGAAAAGATCATTCCGCTCACTGGGATCGAGGACGAATTGGTGGAGAACTCCAGCTCACCCGAGAGGTTCCGCCTCCTTCAGAACTACCCGAACCCTTTCAACCCTGAGACTGTTATCGAGTATGTCTTGCCCCACGGGCCTGGCAAAGTGCGATTAGTCATTTACAATCTCCTGGGTCAGGAAGTGAGAACACTCGTAGATGAGGACAAACTGGCAGGGACGCATAGGATCCATTGGGATGGCACGGACGATAAAGGGAAGAGGGTGGCAAGCGGCATCTACTTCTCGCGCGTCAAAATAGGCGATTTTTCGGAGGCCAAGAAGATGGTTCTGTTGAAGTAGGGAGAAGGAGGGAACCCCTAACCTGAATCAAAAGGAGCATACTGTGAAAACGAAAGTTCTATTATCAATTCTAGCGATAATCGTCTTTTCCTGCAATCTATGCCTAGGCAACCTCACCTCTGAAGTGTCGTTCTCTGTCTCAGACGTCGTCATCACGGCAAAGGGCGAGTTCACCTCGGTCAGCCTGCCCGGATCTTTCCACACAACCCAGCCCGGGGCGCCGGACATTCCCCTGGTTTCTACTTCGTTCGTGATTCCGCAGGACGTTCGGGTCACGGGGGTGAGAGTCCTGTCCACGGAGAGGGAGGCGATCCCAGGTGATTTCTACCTCTATCCGGCCCAGCAGGAGGTGCCCATTGGTTTCACCGCCCCCTTCGCTGAACCGGACGACGCGATCTACGAATCGAAAAGCCCTTACCCCGGCAAGGTCATCGAAGTGGCTGGCGATGGTTTCATGGGAGGGTATCACGTTGCCGGTCTGTTCATTTATCCTCTTGAGTACGTCCCGAGCGAACGGAGGCTTTATTTCTATTCAACGATACGATTAGAACTCCAGTATGAGCCGGCAGAGAGGCAGTACGTTGCGCCCCCTTACGGCGTGAGCCGGAGTTATGAGGACATACTGAGACGTAACGTAAAGAATCCTGAGGACATCCGACTGCACACACCCTCTCCCACGCTCGCCAAGGTGGTCTCACCACCCGACGATTCGATCCCATTCGTGATAATAACGAACGAAGACATGCACACCTCGTTTCTCACTCTGGCCGACTGGAAGACCAAGAAGGGAACCCGAACGGAGGTAAAAGGTGTCTCCTCAATCGAGACTGAGTACCCGGGCATCGACCTCGCCGAGAAGATTCGATCTTTCATTCAGGACACTTACCAGAATCGGTATACCCAGTGGATCCTCTTGGGAGGAGACGTGAGCGTAATCCCGGCCAGATACGTTTGGATAGACAAGTACGGAGGCGTGCTTACTGATCAGTACTACTCGTGCTTGGACGGGAACTGGAACTTCGACGGAGACACTCTCTACGGAGAGGTGGAGGACAGCGTGGATCTGTTCCCCGAAGTCTACGTGGGACGCGTGCCTGCCGTGAACTTCAGCCAGGCGAGTCTTTTCGTGAGCAAACTCACGAGTTACGAGAGGGACAGTCCCTACCATGATTACCAAACAAAGGCCCTGTTCCTTAGCTCCCACATGTGGGATGAGATCGACAACCAGCAATTCTCGGATTCTCTGTCACGCATTTTTCCTGGTCACTTCTCCAAGACCTCCCTCTACGAGTACGGTTCAGAGACCGGGATGGCTTACATGGACTCTGGCTTCGGCATCATAACGAATTACTGCCACGCGCAGAACTCGGGGAATTTCCTCGCCCAACACAGTGGGGGGCTCGATCCCATATGCAACGAAGACATCGACACCCTCCAAAACACTCAACGGTTTTCTGTTGTCTTGAACGTCACGTGTTGGAACAATAACCTGGCTGAGGATTGTCTGTCGAAGCATTTCTTCACGTGCCCCGCCGGGGGCGCTGCTGGTTATATTGGCAGCAGTTTCTTCGATTTTCCATATACGACCCGGGGTATGCACGTTACCTTCTTTGACAAGCTGTTCAACGAACAGGAAGTCCACGTTGGAAGGACCTTGGCTCTGGCCAAGCTCTCCTATGGTTGGTTTCTGAACTGGTTTGTGACCAAGAACAACAGTTGGAGGTACACCTACTTCTCCTACCTTCTATTAGGTGACCCTCAGATGGAGATATGGACGGAAGAGCCTCATTATTTGGCTCTTTTTTATCCTTCATCTCTAGATGTGGGCTACAACTCCTTCGACGTGAAGGTAGATGTGTGCTGGTTCGGTGGGGAATGCACCGACCTGCCCAACGCGCTCGTGTGCCTGCGGAAAGATGACGAAGTCTACGAATTGAGACGTACAGATAGTTACGGGTATGCCCATTTTGAGGTGGATTTTCCTACTTCGGGGACGGCGACTGTCGTAGCGAGCAAAGCCGGTGTTCTTCCGAAGGAAGTTTGCATAACCGTCGGTCCCCCTCCACCGGGATGTCCCTATGTTTCGGTGTGGAATGGCGCAGGATTCGAACGAGACAATGTGATTCTAACGGCTTCTGAGGACGACGGTCGGGACGAGGTGAAAGTCGTTGACTACTGCCCACTGCGAAGAGTCATCGTACCAAAGGATGATCGGTACGTGTTAGAGATAAGCGAGTTCGAAAACGAGACATCTTACCTGGATCATTTCAGCCTGATTGTAGCTGATTACCCCGCGAATCAAAGAATAGGAGTGACCCCCGAGGGCAAAGTGGTGTCTTTTCAAAACCCGATCTCACCAGTCTCGTGCTTTGATCAGAACGGCGCAGACTGCCTCGGTCAGATTCTCCACCAGGACGGAAGCGCTTTCGAGAGTCTCACGAAGGGTTCCCTGACGATCAACTTCGGTCAGCTCAGCACGGCCGGGTCAAGAAAGATCGCGGCCAGTCTGGGCGAAGGTGGTGGACCGGACCTTCCTCAGCCCCCAAAGAACCCGCTCAAGATAAGCGCCTGGCGACAGACGCGGCCTCAGCCGAACATACTGTACGTGGACGTCGTGAACAGGACCGGTGAATGGGAGAACGTAGGCAAGGTCTATCCCAGAGCCACTTCCATGACCAGGTTGCTGGATCTATCCCAGCACGTCATCCCCTCGAGAGACTTCAGAATGCGGCTTCGGTGGGAGCGTTCCTTTGCCGCCGACCACATTGCCTACTATACATTCAGTGCCGGCGAGATTGAAGTGAATACGTTGCCCCTGGCTTCCGCTGTGCACTCTGCGCAAGCCGATGTCACGAATGAGCTCGTTCAGGTCGACGACGATGTCGCCCTGCTATCACCTGGTGAGCGAATTCGGCTGTCCTTCGCGACATTAGACCAGGACATGTCAAAGAAGCGAATGTTCATCCTGGCTGCAAGTGGCTATTACGAGAGTTCTGGAGAAACACCGACCGCACAGCCGGGCTCGGCCCCCTTTGGAGAAAACCCGGTTCTTTGGCAGAACTACCCGAATCCGTTCAATCCACAAACGGAGATCAAATACGTCTTGCCCAATGATTGTCGGGTGAACCTCGCCGTCTATAACGTCCTTGGTCAGCGAGTGAGAGTTCTGGTTGATCGATTCGAGGCCTCCGGATACAAGAGTATCAACTGGGATGGAAGGGACGAGTTCGGAAACGAAGTCGCGAACGGCATCTACTTCTGTCGCCTACGAGCCTGTGATTTCGATGAGGTGAGAAAGATGGTGGTAGTCAAGTAGTCTCTTGTGGCCAGGTGTGGAGACCAAATACAAATCATACACTTTTTAGAGAAACAGATAGGCAACGCCCAAGAGAGATGGTATTTTTGAAGAACGCCAAATTCTTCTACTCTCAAGGAGGTTGCCTATGCTATTTG
>Ga0180436_10000154_pt1 | contig 72255 bp, 60 predicted proteins | sample SS_ome_2_FD_132434 | JGI IMG/M metagenome (GOLD analysis project Ga0180436, IMG submission 132434) | Hypersaline lake sediment archaeal communities from the Salton Sea, California, USA - SS_3_S_2 metaG | ecosystem: Environmental > Aquatic > Non-marine Saline and Alkaline > Hypersaline >...
CAACGTCATCTCGGAAGAACTCGGCGGCTTCAGCCGCGGTGATGGCCGGTGGGTAGCCGGAACGGATGGCGCCGGACATCAGCAATCTGCCGCCGGCGCGCTCCAGCAGCGCCAAGAGCGGGGGGTGGTTGGGCACGCGAACGGCGATGGGCCGCGTCCGGTAGTCCAGGGGTAGCTCGGCAGCCGGTGGGAGGATCAGCGTCATCTGCCCCGGCCAGAGCTTGTGCGCCAGATGGTGAGCCGCGGGTGTGACGCGGACCAGACCGTCCATCTCGTCAATCCCCGCGATCAGGAAGGGGAGGGCCGGCTCCTGCGTCCGTTCCCGCGCGCGGTAGAGACGCTCGATGACGCCGTCGAGCCCCGGCAGCGCGGCGATCCCATAGATGGTGTCGGTGACGACGATGATCAGCTCTCCCAATCGGAGGCAGGCCACGGCTCGGTCCTGGGCTTGGGGGTCGCGGATGGGGAGGCTGGGGGCGCCCATGTCGTCTACTGCATAAGCAGGATTGAGACGACGGCGGCCCAGAGACCGCCCAGGACAGCCAGGAGGCCGCTCCACAGGAAGTAGGAGATGGGCCGCTGCCGCCGGTAGAGGAGCAGGCCCAGCCCACCATTGAGCACTGTGAAGGCGGTTCCCAGCAGTGCGAAGTAGAAGATGCGCGTCCTGGCGCCGATGAGGAGGATGTCGCCCGCCGGCGCGGCCTTGAGCGCGATCTCGGGTGCCAGGAAAGGGAAGCGCCAGCAGAGCAGGCCCACCAAGAGCACGAGGAGGCCGAGGCAGCACCCGAGCATCAGCAGGGCCCAGCGGTCGCGCCAGAAGGGCCAGTCGAGGAAGCCGGGATGGCTGGAGCTCTCCTCGATCTCCTGTGTCGGCCCCATTTCGAGGCGCTCGCGGAGCGCCACGAGGAAGGGTTCGGTTTCGGCGGGCGAGATGGCGTAAGTGACGCCCTCGGTGCGCAGAATCACCTGATCCTGCCTTGGCGCAGACGCGTAGAAGAGGATGGGATCCAGCGCCGTCTCGGTACCCGCTTCGAGATCGTCCTCGCCAGGGGCGACGGTGGCCTTGCCGATGGCCACGGTGTAGCCCGGCCAGCGCAGGCTGGGCCGGATGCGGAGGTCCTTAAGCCGGGCGCCGGAGATCACATCGCGGATGCCGCCCATGGGAATGGTGTGCTCGACATAGCCCCAGTGGATGGTCAGGGCGTTGCGGTCGAGTTCATAGCTCGCGTTGATGAGCCCCCAGAGTTGGTAGAGCACGCGGATGACGAGCCCAAGCGTGAGGCTGGCGGCGAGGCCTAACAGGAAGGTGCGCAGCGAGAGCGGGCTCACGACGGCGGCGACGACCAGTCCGACGGTGCCGCCGATCAGGATGACGGCCAGTGCAAGGCCGAGGATCCATCCCAGACGGATGTTGAGGCGCCACGTGTTGTCCATAGCGTGTCGAGGTGCGTGCGCCTCGGCTAGAGCTCCTGCCGCGATTCCAGCGCGCGGGAGAGCGTGGTGGCATCGGCGTACTCGAGGTCGCCGCCCACGGGCAAGCCGCGTCCAAGCCGGGTGATGCGGATGCCCAGCGGCTTGAGGCGCTGGACGAGATAGGCCGCGGTGTAGTCGCCCTCGCTGGTGGGGTTGGTGGCGAGGATGATCTCCTTGAGGGTGCTTTCCCTGGCGCGCGCCTCCAACTCCGCGATGCGCAGGTCCTCCGCGAAGATACCCTCCAGCGGAGAGAGCGCGCCGTGGAGCACGTGGTAGACGCCCGGGTAGTCCTCGGTGCGCTCGAGTGAGAGGAGGTCCATTGGCTCCTCGATCACGCAGACCATGTCGTGGTCACGCGCCGGGTCCGCGCAGATTGGGCAGGGGTCGCCCTCGGTGACGTTGTAGCAGGTGGAGCAGAACCGGGTGTTTTCGACCAAGCCCCGCAGCGCCTCCCCCAAACGCAGGGCCAGCTCGGACTTGCCGCGCAGCAGGAAGAAGGCCAGCCTGGAGGCCGTCTTTGGACCGACGCCCGGCAGCTCGGCGAAGGTCTGGATGAGCTCCGTGACTGACTTGGGAACCGCCGCGTTCGGCATCGCTGGGCCTCGGGTCTAGAGTCCCGGGATGCCTATGCCGCCGGTGAGGGCGGACATACGGTCAGACACCAACCCCTGGGCCTTCTGAATGGCCTCGTTGGTGGCGGCCAGGATCATATCCTGGAGTATCTCCACGTCCTCTGGATCGATGACCTCGGGGTCGATGGTGATGGACTGGATCTCCAGCGCGCCGTTGATGGCGACCTTGACCATGCCGCCACCGGCCGTGGTCTCGATGACCTGTTGGTTGGCCTCAGCCTGGATGCTCTCCATCTGCGTCTGCATCTGCTGAACCTGGCGCATCAGGTCGTTGGGGTTGATCTTCATCTTGCCGCGACCACCGGCACTGCTTCTTCTACGAGACATAGATACTCCTTGTGTGGGTGTAGATCAGTTGTTCAAGCGGGCTACTGCCCCGAGTTCCTCTTGCGCGCGACGGATGAGCTCATCTTCCTCCACGGGAATCTCCGCGGCCTTGGCGCCGGCGTTCGCCGCCGGCGTCGGGTCCTGCCAGGCCGATCCCAGGAGGCAATGGATGGTGATGGTCTGCCCGAAAGTCTCGGCGACCGCCTCCTCGATGCGGCGGATGTTGGCCGTCTCGGAGACCTTGGCACAGTGGAAGTCGTGCTGGAAGGCGAGGACCAGACGGCCCTGACTGTCCAGGCCGCCGACGTGGGCGTCGCGCAGCAGCGCGCCGAGCCCCACGGGTCGGATGGCGCGCAGCAGGCTGGGCCACTGGGCCTTGATGGTCACCAGGAACTCCGGGTCGGCCCGGTCATCGGGCAGCGAGGCCGCGGGCGTTGAGGGAGCGGCGGCGCTCGGCTTGGCCTCAGCACGCGTGGCGGCGGGCGCCGGCTCGCTCTTGGGCGGCGACGCCTTGGTCACGGGGGTGGGGGCCGGTCGGGTGCGCTGCCGGACGTTGAGCCGGCTGGGTGTGCTGTCGGGTGCGGCCTTGGCCGGCGCCGGTCGTGTGGCGGTGGTGGCGGGCGCTGTGATGGCGACCGCGGGCGCTTCCGGCGCCAGACACGCCTCGACAAAGGCGAGCTCCAGCGGGAGCTGCGGCTGCCAGCCGGTGCGCTGCTTGGAGGCGACCTGGCTGAAGAGACGTATCGCCTCGACCAGGCGGTCCGGGTTGGTCTTCCGGGCCAGCGCGGAGAGGGATTCGCGTTCGGCGTCGGTGGGATCCTGCCAGGTCTGGCCCGCGCCGAGGCGCATCAGCAGCAGGCCCCGGAGGAAGTCAGCGGTCTGCCGCGCCAGCTGGCGGGGATCGGCGCCACCATCGATGGCGCCGTTGATGATCTGCAGGCCCTCGGCAAGGTCCTCCTCGACCCAGGCGCGCAGCAGGCGCTGGACGACCTCGCGCCGCTCCGCGCCTAACATCGTGCGCACGTAGTCGGCGGTGATCGTGCCGTTGGCTGCCATCTGGTCGAAGAGGCTGATGGCGTCGCGCATGCTGCCGGTGGCCGCGCGTCCGATGAGCTCGAGCGCCTGCGGCTCGGCCACCACGGACTCCGCCTCGGCGATGACGCTCAGCCGGGCGATCAGGGCATCCAAGGGGATGCGCCGAAACTCAAACCGCTGGCAGCGGGAGAGGATGGTCTCGGGTATCTTGTGGGGCTCGGTCGTCGCCAGGACGAAGATGACGTGTTCGGGGGGCTCCTCCAGCGTCTTGAGCAGCGCGTTGAACGCCGCCGTGGAGAGCATGTGGACCTCGTCGATGACGTAGACCTTGTAGGTGGCCTGGGTGGGGCGGAAGCCCACCTTCTCCAGCAGGTCGCGGATGTTGTCGACCCCGGTATTGGAGGCCGCGTCGATCTCGATGAGATCCATCAGGCGGCCCTCACCGATGGCGACGCACGACTCGCACTTGCTGCACGGGCGCTCGGCCGCGGGGGCGAGGCAGTTGACGGCCTTGGCGATCAGGCGCGCTGTCGTGGTCTTGCCGGTGCCGCGGGGCCCAGCGAGCAGGTAGGCGTGGTGGATGCGGCCGGTCTGCAGGGCGTAGCGCAGTGTCTTGACGATGGGTTCTTGTCCCACGACGTCATCGAACGTCTGTGGGCGCCATTTGCGGTAGAGCGCTTGTGGCATTATGCCTCCCATGGTGAGGGGAGTCTATCACGGATGGCATGGGGGACAAGCAGAAGCGGCGCGCTCGTGGTTGAGCGCGCCGCTATGTTCTTAGAATAGATAAACCGGGGGTGTCCCAGAACCCCCGGTTTACCAGAAGGAGGAGAATCTTTGCACGGCCCCCGATTCCGTACACTCACAATATACTGATTTCCTACCTGATGCGCTTGACGTGAACCTGACGCTTACCTGACGCTCAAGCGGATTCCTGACGTTTTCTGGCACGAAGTTGCCCGCAGCCGGCCTGGATGTCGATGCCACGACGCAGCCGCAGGGTATACGAGATGTGCCGTCGGTCGAGTGTCTCGGTGAACTCGGTGATGTGCTCGTCGGTGGAGGGTTGGCCAGAGAAGCCCTCGGTGGGGTTGAGCGGGATCAGATTGACGTGCACCAGCATCCCTGCGACGCGGGCCGCGAGGGCGCTCGCCTGCTCCACGGTGTCGTTGACGCCGTCGATGAGGGCCCATTCCAGGGTCACCTGGCGGTTGGTGCGCCTGATGTACTCCTGGACTGCGGAGAGGAGGGCATCGAGGTCGTGGCGCTCGTTCACCGGCATCATCTTGCCCCGGAGCTCGTCGGTGGCGGCGTGGAGGGAGATGGCCAGGTTGACCTGGAGGCCCTCCTTGGCGAAGCGGCGGATGCCGGAGGAGATGCCGGCGGTGCTTAGGGAGATGCGCCGCTGGCCCAGGTTGAGGCCGTTGGGGTCCATCAGCCGGCGGATCGCGGCGAGCGTGTGGTCGTAGTTGAGCAGCGGCTCGCCCATGCCCATGAAGACGACGTTGGTGACGCGGCGGTTCTGCTCGCGGAGGACGCGCTCGAAGTGCAGGACCTGGGAGACTATCTCACCGCTGGTGAGGTTACGAACGATGCCCATCTGCCCCGTGGCGCAGAAACGACAACCGACGGCGCACCCGACCTGTGTGGAGACGCAGACCGTCCGGCGGTCGATATAGCGCATGAGCACCGCCTCGATCTGTTCGCCGTCGTGCATCTCCAGCAGGTCCTTGCGCGTCTCGCCGGTGAGGGACTCCTGCTGCGCCAGCACCTTGGGCGTGTGGAGGACCGTTGCTTCGTCCAGCTTGGCGCGCAGGGCTTTGGGCAGCGAGGTCATATCCTGGATCTCGGTGGCCAGTTGCTTGTGGACCCACTGCCAGACCTGCCTGGCGCGGTAGCGGGGCTCGCCCATCGATGTGAGCAGCTCCTCCAGTTCGGTGATGTCCATATCCAGGAGGTTGGGTCGCTTTGCCATGTGCTTCTCCTACTCGTTGTCCGTACGCACAGTGTCCGGCGCCGCGCAGGCCGCGCGCCAGGTGCTTGCCAATGTGGGGAGGTCTTCGAGGACCAGGGACGGGCTGATGGGTGAGTCCGCGAGTTCATCACGCTGGGAGATGCCGGTGAGCAGCAGCACGGTGGGCATCCCCAGGCGGACGCCGCCGAGGATGTCGGTGTCCAGGCGGTCGCCAAGGACGAGCGTGGCCTCGGGCGCGGTCCCCATGCGCTCCATGGCCTGCCGGTAAAGGGGTGGCGCGGGCTTCCCGGCGATGACGGGCCGGACATCGGTGGCCTCCGCCAGGGCCGCGGTTTGGGCGCCGTTGCCTGGGGCGAGACCGTGCTCAAGCGGATAGGTCTTGTCGGGGTTGGTGCCCACGAACGTGGCGCCATCGTGGATGAGGCGCGTGGCCGTCGCCAGCTTTGCCCACGTGAGCTCTCGATCCCAGCCGACGATGACGCAGTCGGCGGCGTCGAGGTCGAGTTCGCTGTGATAGTCCAGGCCGTGTGCCAGCGCGGCCTCACGCACGCCGGGCCCGCCGATTCCGAAGACGGTGGCGCCGGGCTGCGTGTCGCTGACGTGGCGTGCCGCGGCGGTGGCGCTGTTGAGGACGTGATCGGAGGTGGTCTCGATGCCCATCCCCGCCAGTTTGCGGACGTATTGCGCGGGGGTGTTGCTCGAGTTGTTGGTGACCAGTTGGTACTCGAGGTCGAGATCGTCGATCAGCCGGAAGAAGTCGCCCAGTCCGGGCAGCGGCGTCTGGCCTCGCCAGAGCACGCCATCCATGTCGCAAACTAGGCCACGGATGCCGGCCAGGTCCAGCCGACCCTGCGATGCGCCGGCGGTGGACTTCAGGGCTGCATACGCCTCGGGCGTGTCCACGTCGGCCATCCACGCGGGATCCGCCGTGTGCAGATAGGCGATGTCATCCGCGTTCCGGGCGAAGAGCGCGCGGCCCCCCACGTCGCCGGAGAGGCCGGAGAGTGCTTCGAAGTGCCGGCGCGCGAAGAGCACGGGGTTGCCGCGCTGCCCGTCGGCTGTCTGAGGCACGATGATGCCGGCGCCGGACTCCTGGAAGCGGTGGATGTAGCGCTGCAGAATCGGCGGTGTGAGGAGGGGCTGGTCGATGGGGAGGAAGAGCGCGGCGTCGACGTCCTCCGGTAGCGTGGCGATGCCCAGACAGAGGCTGTCGCTCATGCCTGTCTGCCAATTGTAGTTGCGCACGATGCGCACGGGGCGTCTCTCGATTTGGGGCACGACCTGATCGGCGTGGGCGCCGACGACGACCACGACAGGATCCAGGCCGGCCGACCACGCGACATCGGCGATGTGCGCGACGAGGGGCTTGTCGTGCCACGGGAGAAGCTGTTTGGGTTGACCGAATCGTGTCGAGCCGCCGGCGGCAAGGATGACGGCAGCGACTTTGGGGTGGCTTGGGGTCAAGATGGTACCTCACAGGCAATTTGATGTGAGGGCATTGTACCGGAGAAGAGACCCCAAGCCAGTGGGGTATGGGTGGGCGCTATTGGGCGACGAAGTACCCCTGGCGGTGGCGAACCTGGACATAGCCTTCGAGCTGGAGCATGCGGATGGCGCGTCGAGCGGTGCGCCGGGTGATGCCGTGTTCGGCGGCCAGCCGGCGCTCGGAGGGCAGGCGACTGCCGGTGATGAGTTCTTTGTTGTCAATGGCTCGACGAAGTTGGTTGCAGAGCTGTACGTGCAGGGGCGTTGGACTGTTTGCCTGTAGCATGGGGACTCCTTCCAATGGGGACGTTATGTACTCCCATTTAACCTCACTTGGCTAACAGCCGCCTGATGGATGTTCGGGGAACCTAACGGAGAACTTCCAAGCGTGGCGGCGGGGACCGGTGGACTGTTGTCCACCTCGAGCTGGAGCGGGGTCGGTGCATTGATGTTGGTCGCTGGGGGTGCTATACTTTGGGCAGACCTTGGGGAGAGACGGGGGCAGGGATGACAGAGCAAGGACCCACCAAGACGGGCGAGGCATCACCGAGAAAACAGCCGCTGAGCCGGCGCATCTCCTGGTTGTTGTGGGGCGGACTGGTCGCCCTCGTCGTCGTGATGGGCTCGGCGTTTACGAGCGCTTGGCAGACCAACACGGCGCTCAGGGCTGAGCTGGCGACGTTGGAGCCGATGGTCACGGTCGCTCAGATGGAGCAAAATGCGCTCGCCTCGCGGCTGCTCTACGTACAGAGCGACGAGTACGTGGAGGACTGGTCGAGGTCCCGCGCCAAGATGGCGCTCCCCGGCGAGGTGCTGGTGGTCAGTGTCGCCGTGACGCCCACGCCAACTGTGCGTCCGCTGGCGGTCCCCACGGCGACCCCGGAGCCCACACCCGAGCCGTTCTGGGTTGGTCTGTGGGAGTGGGTGACGGGAGAGTGAGCCTGCACTCACCCCGGCTCACACCCGAGGCCACGGTCAAGACGATCATCGACATCGCTCATGAGGCAGGCGGCCAGGTGCGCGCCGGCTTCGGCGTGACGGGCCGCGTGGACTACAAGGGAACGGTCAATCCGGTCACCGAGACCGACAGGGCCACCGAGGAGCTGATCGTCTCACGGTTGCGGCAGGCCTTCCCCGGATGTCACATCCACGGCGAGGAAGCCGGCAGTCGGGAGGGCGAGGACGGCGGGCGTGGTCCCCGACCGGTGTGGCTGGTCGATCCCCTGGACGGCACCAACAACTTCGCCCACGGCTTCCCCCACTTCAGCGTCTCCATCGGCCAGGTGGTGGACGGTCGTGGGCAGGTGGGCGTGGTCTACGATCCGCTGCGAGACGAGACTTTCTGGGCCTCGCGTGGCGGCGGTGCCTTCCGCGATGGGGAGCGCATCCACGTCTCCGCCGTCAGAGAGCTCTCTGACGCGTTTCTGGCGACGGGATTCCCCTACTCGCGACGCGTGGTAGCGGACAACAACAGCCGCGTGCTCGACTACTTCCTGCGCCGGTCCCAAGGGGTGCGGCGGGTAGGCTCGGCGGCGCTGGACCTGGCCTATGTGGCCTGCGGTCGCTTCGATGGCTATTGGGAGCCTGGACTGGGCGCCTGGGACGTGGCAGCGGGGCTGCTGTTGGTGGAGGAGGCCGGCGGGCGGGTCTCCGACTTCGATGGTGGAACAGACCGTATCCTAACCGAGGGGGAGGTCGTCGTCTCCAATGGCCTGATCCACGGGGAGATGCTGCGCGTGCTCCGGGAGGGCGCGGGGGCGCCGCACCCGGATTACGGTGTGATGGCGGGGCGGTAGCGCGCCAGAGGGCGATGCATCGCTCCTACAAGGCGGATAGATCCCTGCGCGGGTCGGGGTGTTCGGCCAGCCAGGTCTCCAGCGCGCCGGCGATCTTGCGGTCGGTGACGGCCATGGGCAGATCGCGTACCTCGGCGAGGGACGCCCATCTGTGATCCTGGCACTCGATGCACACCGGCTCGCCCTCGATGAGGGTGCAGAAGAGGGCGTGCAGGGTGATGCGGAAGTGGGTGTAGGCGTGCTTGACGACCGTGAGGGTGTCGCCCACGGCGACGCCGATGGTCATCTCCTCGCGTAGCTCTCGGACCAGCGCCTCGGCCAGTGACTCGCCGGATTCCACCTTCCCACCGGGGAACTCCCAGAGACCTCCCAGCATGTCGTCCTGCCTGCGTTGGGCGACCAGAACCTCGGCACCTTGTTCGCTGGTGCCGGCGCGAAGCGTGACGGCTGCCACCACGTCATAGTGTGGGATGATCTTCTTGGGCTTGGGGGCCGGATAGGTCTCTGGTCGGCCGGTCCGGCGTGCCCGGCAGAGATCCTGCCACGGACAGAGCAGGCACTTCGGCACCCTGGGCGAGCACAGCGTGGCGCCCAGCTCCATCAGCGCCTCCGTGAAGGCGCCCGCGGCGTCCGCCGGCATCCACTCGCCGACCGCGCTCGCGAGCAGCGCCTGGGTGGGTGATGGCAACGCCAGGACGCGGGCCAGGACTCGGCGCACATTGCCGTCCACGGCGGGGGTCGGGATGCCGAAGGCGATGGACGCGACGGCGCCGGCGGTGTAGGGTCCGATGCCGGGAAGACGCCTCAGGGCGTCGACATCCGCCGGCAGGCTGCCGTCGTGCTCCTCGACGACGATCCGGGCGGCTTTGTGCAGGGATCGCGCACGGCTGTAGTAGCCGAGGCCCTCCCAGAGCTTGAGCACGTCCTCCTGCGGCGCCGCGGCCAGCGTGGCCACATCGGGGAAGCGCGCCAGGAATCGGGCGTAGTAGCCGCGCACGGTCTCCACCTGCGTCTGTTGGAGCATCACCTCAGAGACCCACACCTGGTAGGGCGTCGGGTCGTGGCGCCACGGCAGGTCGCGCGCGTGCCGCCTGAACCAACTGAGGAGGCGCGTCTGCGCCTCCTCACGTGTGTCGACCAGGAAGGTCCGGGTTGCGTCGTCTAGGGTCACTGCGCGGCGAGGACGTTGGACGCAGGCGGCGTCATGTGCACGTAGACCCAGGTACCGGGGTCGCTCTGCTTGCTGTAGACGAGCTCCACATCGGCGGGCGCGTAGGGCGTGGTCCAGCCGTAGAGCCACCTGGCGTCGGAGATGGTGAGGTTGACGCAGCCGTGGCTTCTGGTGAAGCCGAAGCTGTTGTGCCAGTACGCCGCGTGGAGCGCATAGGCCTCAAAGAAGTACTGGGTCCACTCCACGTCCTCGAGGTAGTACCAGAGTGGGCTGTCGTTGGTCACGTCCCGGTTGATCATCGGCGTGGTGGGCAGCTTGCCCCAGATGCGGGTCAGGCCATTGGGGGTCCAGGTGCCCGTGCGGCCGGTGGAGACCAGCGTGGCGAAGACCATGCGGTCGCCCTCGTAGGCCGCCAGGGTCTGCTCGAAGGTGTTGATCTCGATCCACCTGTCGTCGGGTCCCACGCCCTCGGGCCTGGGATCGACGTCCACGCGGGCCGTGGTGGATTGCTCTATCCATTGGTCGGGCCCCACCATGTACCAGAGCTGGCCACCGCGCGCCTCCTGTGCGAAGAGCGTCACGCGGCTGTAGCGCTTGAGCAGCACGTCGCTGCGTTGGGCGCCGCCGGGCGCCGAGGCTGCATAGGTATCCCGGTTCATCCAGGCGAAGGCATACTGCGGCTGCTCACCGAGGACGACCCCGCTGAAGCCGGAGGGGTTAGTAAGTGCGATGTGGTCCGCGAGGATGAACTCACCGGTGTTGATCTCGTACCAGGTCTGCTCGCCGTACTCCAGCGTGCCCACGACGCTGACCCAGTTGTCGCCGGCCAGGAACTGGCGCCGGGGCGGAATGCCTGCGTAGGCCTCCTCCGGGTGGCCGTAAGTGGCCGCCGGCAGTGGGCGGACATACGCGAAGGTGTAAGGTGTCAGCGCACCCTCGTCGATCTCGATCTCCTCGACCGAGAGCTCGGGGAGCGGGGAGGGCAGTCGCGCGCGCAGGTAGTCCAAGCGGGCCCGGCGCGTTCCGGGGCCGTAGGGGGGGCATCTGCCCGGATCTCGCTGCATCATCTGCCGTGAGCAGATGTAGGCGCCGTCGACCTCATCGGAGAAGAGCTCGAGCCCGGCATCCTGGGGGCCCAGGGCCGACGTCGGTGCGGCCAGAACGGGCCGGTGGGAAAGGCTGAGGCTCAGACCGAGGCAGAGGACAAGAGCGGCTGTCGCGACGAGGCTCGCCCGCGCTCGATGTGTCACGCCTCTGCGGGGCGACAGGGATTTCCGATACAAGACTTTGACCAACACAGTATTGGGGTATCCTATATAGGTACGTGGGCGGTCGGTGTCGCCACTGGTTCATGTGCCCGGAGATTGACGCGGATTATACCATAGACTTCTTCCATCTGTAACGTCCTTGTCACCTACTTCCTTGTATCCTATAATCAGATCGTCAGTCAAGGTATATGCATGCGTACCCTCAATGAAGCTATCCAAGTCATAACGCAGCCACCGGGCGACCTCGTCTATTTCCTGGTTGCGCTCTTTGCCCTCCAACAAGCATTCGTCTCCGCACTCTCCGGCCTCGGTGACAAGACGATGGCGTCCCTTGCCCGCCGGTGGGCGTGGGTCTCGGGGGGCATGCTGTTGGCGCGTGGTATCGTCACCGCCACGGGGCTTGCGGGCGTCGCGGGTCTGGTTGTACCCACCACCCTGATCCCTCCTCTCGAGCGATGGGTCCTCTATGCCAGCATCGTGGGCATGATCTGGTCCGGTCTCCTGGACACCCGGTTCGATCACTGGCGCACGCCGTTGATCCGAATCCTGGTCATCGGGTCGCTACTGGCGACGCTGGGATTCTTTGGATACCACGCCTTTGTCCCGCCAGACACTGCCGGTTTCTTTGCGCCCTCGGGGGGCGCGGCACAGGTCGAGCTGATCCTGATCCTGGTCTCACTGCTCGCCTTCGTGGTGCTAGCTGCCTATATCCGGCCTGTCGAATGGGAGTGGGGTCTGGGGGTGGCGCTCTTCTGGGCGATCGGCACGCTGATGCAGTTGGGCTTGCCGGACCCGACCACGGCGGTGGACGGCTGGCTGCGGCTCTACTCGCTTGTCTCGCTACCGCTGCTCTCGATCTGGGTGCACCGGCAGTTGCTGCCCGCGCCCGTCCAGATGGATGCCTCGGCCGGACGACTCAACGCTGCCCGGCCGCTGATCGAGCTGCTCCAGAACGTGGGGGCGTCGCGCGAGCTGGAGTCCTCGTTGATCGTCGCCTCCTCTCGTCTGGCCTCTTTCCTGGATGTGGAGATGTGCGCCGTCGCGCTGACCTCTAGGGAGGCCAAGGGGGCCGTGCAGGTATCTGCGATCCATCCGCCCACGGCGGCGCAGGTCGCGCCGCCGCAGCTGCCGCTGGCCGCCTATTCGGGATTGGAGCGGGCGTTCGAAGAGCGACAGATCGTGGTGGCGGCTTCGCCGGCGGATGACGGCTGGCTCAAGCCGCTCTATACCGCACTGGGTTTTGGCGCCGCCCTGCCCCTGGCCGTCCTTCCGCTCTATCATGCGGGACGCGTGCTGGGCCTGCTGCTGTTGGGCGGGCCGGCGGACGGCGATGAGTGGAGCAGCACAGCGTTGACGACGCCAGTCTTTGTGAGTGATAGGCTGGCCGGCGCCGTCGCTTCGGCGCAGAGCGTGGCCTCGGCCCTGGCCACCGCCGAGATGCGCGTTGTCGAGGCGGCCCCGCCGCCGGTCGACGCGGGCGCCGACGAAGACCGCGAGCGGCTTGTGCAGGCGTTGGAGCAGGCCAAGGTCCAGTTCCAGGCGCTCAACAAGCGTATCCGCAGCCTGATGCAGGAGATCAAGTCGCGCGACGAGGAAATCCTCTCGCTGAACAAGGAGCTGGAGAGCCGCGGCCCCGTGATCTCCGAGACGGAGCTGTCCATCTGGCAGAGCGAGGTACGCCAGATGGCCGATGACCGTGAGGGGTTCGAACGCACCATCCAGGAGCTGTCCGAAGAACGTGATCTGTTGCTCGAGGAGCGCACGCGGCTGACCGGCGTGCTCACCGAGACCAAGACAACACTGGAGCAGGTCGAGGGACATCGCGACCGGCTCGAGGAAGAGGTCGTCGCGATGGGTGCGCGCCTCGAGAACGCTGAAGCCACCCCGGTGGCGCAGCCGGCGCCCGTGGCGACAGCTCAACCAGCCCCGGCTGATGTGGCCGGGGGCCACGTCGGTGCGCTGGGACTGGTGATCGCGGACCAGGACGGCCAGATCACGATGGCCGATGCGCTCGCTCGCCGGATGCTGCGACTGCCCGAGGGCCAGGTCGCCGGATTGCCGGTGGACGGCGCGTTTGCCGATCCGCGATGGTCGAGCGCAATCGACGACCTTCTGGCGGGTCCGGAGGGGAGTGATACGGAGCGGCTGCACCTGACGTTGTCACCGGACGGCGACACCGTAGTCGAGGCCGATCTTGCCGCGCTGCGTGGACGCGACGGCGAGGTGGACGGATTGGTGATCACGCTGCGTTCCTCCGAGAGCGAGGCAGAGAGATACGAGGCGCTGGTGAGTCTGACCAGCGATTTCCGGACGCCGATGACGGCGATCACGGGATACACCGATCTGCTGCTGGGCGAGCAGGGCGGCATCCTGACCGAGATGCAGCAGCAATTCCTGGAGCGGGTCAAGGCGAATGTGGAGCAACTGGCCTACCTCCTCAACGATCTGATCAGCATCGCCTCGCCCGACAGCCGGCCGATGGAACTCTCACCGCAGCCGATCAGCCTGGTGGAAGTCATCGAAGAGGCGATCATGGGCCTGGCGGCGCGGTTTCGGGAGCGCAAACTGGCCGTGCAGCTGGATCTCCCACCTGAGCTGGCCCTGGTCCGGTCCGACCGTGACAGTCTCTACCAGATTATGCTGCGGCTACTCTCCAACGCCGTCCTCTGCTCCAAAGAGGGGACCCAGATCGTGGTCAGCGCCGATGAGGTGGCCAACCCGGACGACGGGCACCATCTGCAGATATCGGTCGCCGACACCGGCGCCGGCATCCAACCCGAGGACTACCCACGGGTCTTCCGCAAGTTCTATCGTGCCAGCCAGCCGCTGGTGCAGGGCCTGGGCGAGACGGGCGTGGGCATGGCGATGGCCAAGACGCTGGTCGAGGCAAACGGCGGTCGGATCTGGGTGGAGAGCGAGGAGGGTGCCGGGAGCACCTTCAGCTTCATCCTCCCGTGTGAGATCGGGTCACAGGAGTAGGGGGTGCTATGAGCAGCGGCAAACGTTTGATTGTGGTGGGTGTCGCCGGCGCCCTCGTCCTGGCAGCTGTTGTAGGCAGCATCTGGCTGACCCAGGCTGACGTGCTGATGAATCTGCGCGAGCAGGCGCCTCGTTTCAGCTTGCCGACGCCCACGCTCTTTCCCACCGATGTGCCAGAAGATACCGCTGTCGCCAAGGCGACACCGGAGCCCGCCGGAAAGACCCCTACCGCCACTCTGACGGTGATCCGCACAGCGGTGCCGACCGTGACGCCCGAGGGCGTCTGCGAGACGCCGTCCGGCTGGGTCGCCTATGTGATCCGCGAGGATGACACCTGGGCCAGCCTCGCGCAGGCCACGGGTGTGGACATCGAGACGCTGCTGACGGGAAACTGCTTGAGCCAGGAGCTGTACCTCAAGGACGCTTCGTTGCTCTATCTGCCCTCTTCGCCACCCGCGGCATCTGGGTCGCCGACACCCGGATCGGTCACGGCTCCGGTTGTGCCGCCGGCTCAGCCACCGACACCGCCGCCGACACAGCCGCCCGCACCACCGAGCCAGTGTCAGACGCCACCGGCCAGTTGGATCCAGATCACGGTGGCCCCGGGCGAGACGTTGTGGGCGCTGGCGCGCCGCTATGGCACGACGACAACGGCCCTGAAGCTCTACAATTGCCTGGCGAGCGAGGCGATACAGGCTGGCAGCCGGCTGTGGGTGCCGCCGACGGTCGTGGTCCCGCCGACCGCGACGCCGGGTGCGCCGACGGCAACACCGGCCCAGACGCTGGCGCCGACGGCGACGCCCACGGAGACGCCGATACCGACCGAGACACCAGAGCCTTCGCCGACGGTGGTGCCCACGGAGACGCCGGTGCTGGTGCCCACGTGGACGCCGATACCTTGGCCCACGGCGACGCCCGTCGGTCCCTCGCCAACGCCGGTACCTCCGACGAGCACCCCGGCGCCGCCGACGAACACGCCGGTGCCACCTACGGCGACGCTCACGCCCCCGCCGGGGAATGGGTAGATGGCGGCAGCACATCAGATCAGACACGAGACGCCCCGAAAGGGGCGTCTTCGGTTTGGCAGGGATGGGAAGAGTTGGGGATGTGTGTGCTTTAGCCCTACGTCAACACAACAGGCCCGAGTCTGCGATTGCGGACTCGGGCCTGTTCTTATGAGGCTGTCGCGGCTAGTGCTTGACCCACTTCACCGCATCGAAGCCGATCAGTCGCGTGCGGTAGGCCTCGTAGGTGACGTCGGAGAGTGAGACGTAGTCGAGGCTGGTGCCGCGGAACTTGAAAGTGCCCAGCCAGACCCAGTCGCCGCCGTGGATGTCCTGATTGACGACCCGGAGCGAGTAGCCGCCGGCGTGGCTGACCCAGTAGCGGGCCTTGCTCGTCGTGGTGTACAGGTCCGGGATGTGGACGTAGACGTCGTACCAAGTGTAGGCTGCCAGGTTGGGATACCAGCGCGCCCAATTGTAGTAGGGCTGCACCGAGTAGTTGTTGTAAGTCCAGAGCATAGTGCCGTTCTGGCCGCCCGAGACCGAGCGCCATCCCCCGGCCGCGCCGCCCTTGACGAACCCGGCATCCGAGTTGTCGACGACGACGGTGCCGGCGGCAGGCGTCGGCGTTGTGGAGCCGGCGGCCCACGAGAGCTTGGCGACGGCGAGGCCTGTCTTTTCGAAGTACTGGAGCTCGACAGGCACCGCGCCACCGGGCAGATAGATGGACTCGGCATAGGTGGTGGCGGCCTGTTCCTTCCACGTGTCGATCAGCAGGTGGCCGTTGACCCACAGCCGCGCGCCGTCATCGACAGTGAGTGAGAAGGTGTAGGTGCCGGCGGCCAGATCCAGGCTACGCGTCCACTTCGCTGAGAAGTTGTCGACCTGCACGCTGCCGTCGGGCGAGCCGGATCCCCAGTTGTAGTTCACTGAGGCCTCGTTGCGGGTGAGCACCGGCGATCCGCTCATCGCGGTGTTGTTGTAGTACTTGGCGGTCCAGTCACCAGTTGCTGGTGGTGGCGACGGGGTCGGTGTGGGGGCGGGTGCCTGACCCTGCGCGTACCAGTCCACCTTGGCCGAGGCCAGGCCGGTCTGCTCGAAGTACTCCACCTTGACGAGATGGTGTCCCGAAGGCAGGTAGATGTCGACCGAGTAGGTGGTCGCCGGGTGGACGGCCCACTGGTCGATCACCAGCTGGCCATTGACCCAGAGGCGGACCCCGTCATCGGCGGTGGCAGCGAAGGTGTAGGTTCCGGCGAAGACGTCGATGTACTTGGTCCAGCGCGCGGAGAAGTAGTCGGTGTTGACCTGGGCGTCCGGCGATCCGCTCGCCCAGTTGTGATCGAGATCGTTCTCGGCGCGGATCAGCGCGGGGCTCCCGGAGAGATCGGTGTTGTTGAAGTAGTAGGCCTGCCATGTGGGGTCCGTCTGCTGCGGCAGGACGGGTGCTTGGGCGCCCACGGGGACGGCCAGGGCCGCAAGGGCCACCAGCACCAGACTCAGGATGAACAGTTTACGAGTCATAGGGTAACCTCCTCATTGCGTACCGACCACATGGCCGGTCTAGGGTTGGCGTGTAGACAGCCTCTAAGGTATGGACGACCACGCCGCAGCGTTGGTTCCAGTGCGTACCCCTATCATCGTTAAAAGCGCGTTGCATGTGGGTTAAGACTGGGTAACGCTTGTGTGTCGGAGGCGGCGATGGGCCGGGCTGGGATCGGGGCGGCCTACGTGAGACCCTCGAGGACAGCCACCGGATCGAGGTCGATGTAGGGCACGCCGGCCTCGATGCGCTCTCGCCTACCCGGCATGAAGGACGAGACCCAGAAGTCATCGTCATCGGGCGAGTACCCGGGCGCGAGGAGTGCGTAGTAGCTGATCTCGAGCAGTTTGAGGAAGTGGGGCAGTTGTGCGAGCCAGAAGGGGTCGATGGCTCGATCGGTCCGGTACCCGCGCAGGTAGCAGGTGAGGAAATGCCGGGCGAAGGCCGCTCGGTCCGGGCCGTCGTAGAGCACCAGTATGTCGAAGAGCTGCGTGGCCGTGTCCATCACCGGCCATCCGTAGCCGCAATCATCGAAGTCGAAGACGGTGATAGCATGGTCGTTGTCGGGATCGACGAAGAAGTTGCCGAAGTGGAAATCGCCGTGGATCATCGTGAAGTGATCGTCAGGCTTGGGCAGCGCGTCGATCGCCGCAAGGACCTCGAGTTTGCGGGCCTTGATGGCCGGCGCCGCTTCCTGATCGGGTCCGAAAAGATCGCCGATCCCCAGCATCTCGGGACGCCGCAGCCGGGGAAGCGGCTGGTACCCGGGGGCAAGGGCGTGCAGCTGCCCCGCGGCTCTGCCGATGGCTTGGAAGAAGGTGTCAGTCCACTGGTCCTGGGTCAGCGTCTCTGCCAGGATGCCGCGGGCCTTCTCGGTGGCGACGGCGGAATACGTCAGGCCCTCCTGATCGATCTCCACGACGCGGTGTCCGTCCTGCGAGGTGAGGGGCGCCGGCACCGGCGCGCCGTGGCGGGCGAGGTAGGCGACCCACGCCCCGATGGCTCTCACGGCGTCGGGCGGCGCCTCTGCCTCGGGTGGGATGATGCGCAGAACACAGAGTTCACTCCCCCGTGGAGATTTGCCGACGGCCTCGCGAGTTTGCGCAGATGCAAACTCGTAGACGTGGGTGGCGTGGCCGCCGGAGAGGGGCATCAGCGCCTGGGCTGTCGTGCCGAACGCGGCGGCCGCCTGTGCGATGGTGCTGGGGGCGATGGGCATGGCGATCCTCTCGGGCCTATGGTGTGGTCAGCTTGAAGGAGGCCAGTATCTCGTCCAGCTCGGCCCGGATACCGGCGGAGAGCTCCCGCACCTCCTTGGCGACGAGGTCCGGGTTCTGGCTCAGCTCAACGGTGATGAGCAGGGCGTCATCCGAGTAGCTCACGAGGACGTGGGTGAGGCGCTCGTCGTCGACGAGGACCATCCTCGGCGCCGGGCGTCCCATGAACCAGGCCGTGCCGGCCTCGATCAGCAGGCCCTCGTCCACCTCGGGTGCCAGCAATACGGTCTCGTCTCCGGTGACCTTGTACTGAACGCGCAGGATGTGGTCGTCCCGTGCGAGAAGGGCGAGCGCTGCAGCGGGGCCGTTCTCGGCTTCGGTGCCCGGCTGGACCTCTGTCAAGGTCCAATCGGACCGGTGGCGGAACGAGAAGCCGAGCCCCGGCGCGATGTCGTCACTCACGTAGGTGGCCCATCCGGGGTATGCGTCCTGGCTTGCCTCCGGGTCGGTGCGCTGCAGCGTGGCGAGGATCGCGTCGAAGTCGGCGCGTGCTGATTCGGAGACGCCATGTCGGGCGCCGTCTACATCGTCGTCGGCGATGAGCTCGACGTAGACCTCGAGGTCGGCGAAGCGATCTCCCGCGAAGATAGCCAGGTCGGTGTCCCCATCGAAGATGACCTGGCGGGGCACCTGACGACCGAAGAGCAAGATCGTGCCGCGCTGTTCTGTCCGGCCCTCGGGTAGGGTCTCGGGTCCGATGATCGCCGCCTCGTCGCGCGCCTTGAAGGCGATGCGGAGTCGGAGCGCCTCCTGGCTCAGCAGCACGCCGCGCGCCAGAGGGTCACCGCCGTCAGGCGCGTCCTGCTCGGTGAGCAGCTCGATGGTCCAGGTCGGTGGATACCGGAACGAGATGCCATCCCTCAGGCTGGCGTATCTGGGCCAGTTCTCCGCGGGGTCAGGCGCCGCAGTGGGGACATCGGTGGGGATGGGGGCTTCCGTCGACGCTTCGGCCTCCGGCAAGGCGCCGGTACAGCGCCAGTTGACCTCGGCCGTTTGGCTGACGATGTCCACCGCACACGCGGCATTGCAGTCGTCATCCTCGACGTCGAGGTCGATCCACCACGTCCCGGTCGCGCCGTTGCAGACACGGGTTGCCGCCAACGAGCCGTGCTCGATGCAAACACTGGACTCGGCGATGGCGACAGCTTCGTCGTAGGTCATCTGTACTTCTGCGTTCTCGTCGACGCAGACCTCAACGACCCGTGCCTCGTCCGTGGCAGCCGGCTTCACGTCGTCCGCGTTCTGACCACAGGCTGCCAGGACGGTGATCACTGTGACCGCCACGACAAGCGTGCGCATCGACTTGACTAGGATCTTCATTGCCATCCTCCCGAGCAACCTGCGATGTCGCCATGATAGCCTCCCAGGTCCGATGCGCAACCACGACGGTGACTTGAGCACGGGGTGCTCGGTGTTACAATGTTCGTCGTAGTTGTCACCGGCACCCGAGGTGAGAGGGCAGAGCAGGGGTGCCGGTTTCCCGTGTGCGGCAGATCGACAGAGGCGGTAGCGTGACGAACTCAGATGCGCGTGTGGACCATGTATCGGTAGACTTGGAGCCTGTGGGGCGGCGTGCCACGGTGCCGGTGGGGACGACATTGTTGGGCGCTGCCCAGAGCGCGGGTGTGGAGATTGCCGCCGTCTGTGGTGGTGCGGGTACGTGTGGGAAATGTCGGGTGCAGTGCATCGCCGGCGAGCTCTCCGCCGCGACCGCGGCTGAGGTGCGCTTCTTCAACGAGGCTGAGCTTGCCGCAGGATACCGGCTGGCCTGCCAGGCCGTTCCGTTGAGCGATGTCAAGATTGACATCCCTCCCGAGTCGCTCAGCACGCCGCAGCGACTGCAAGTCGAAGGCCAGGAGGCTGAGATCACGCCAGCGTCCATCGTGGCGACCGTGGACGTGGACCTGGTCCCGCCGACGTTGCAGGACCTGCGCTCAGATACGGTGAGATTGACCGATGCGCTGGCCGACCAGGGTGTGAAGCGTCCCTTCTTCGGCCAGCCGGTGTTGCGTTCGCTCTCGTCCCAGCTTCGTGCGCAGGACTGGTCCCTGCGACTGGCCCTGCGCAGGCAGGAACCCACCCAGGGTCACACTAAGGTGATGCCGTGGTGTGAGGTGGTCGGCGCGATCCGCCGCGACCAGCCCACTGTGGGCCTGGCAGTGGACATCGGCACCACCAAGATCGCTGCCTATCTGGTCGATCTGACCACGGGGCACACGCTCGCCAAGGCCGGCCTGATGAACCCGCAGATCGCCTATGGTGAGGACGTTGTCAGTCGTGTGGCCTACACCAACGAGCACGCCGATGGCCGGCGTGTGCTGCAGGCCCGACTGGTCGAGGGGCTGAACGACCTCGTGGGCAGCCTCTGCGCAGAGATCGATCTGGACCGCGAGCAGATTGTCGACGCGGTGGTGGTGGGCAATACTGCCATCCATCACCTATTTGCAGGTCTGCCGGTGGAGCAGCTGGGCGCCGCGCCCTACATCGCCGCCGTGAGCGAGCCGCTGGATATCGAGGCCGATCACCTGGGACTGCAGATCGCGCCGGGGGCCAAGGTCTACCTGCCTCCCAATATCGCCGGCTACGTTGGCGCCGATCACGTCTCCATGCTCCTGGCCACCGAGGCCTACAAAGCGGAGACGCCGACCATCGCGCTGGACATCGGGACCAACACGGAGATCAGCCTGGCAGTGGATGGAAAGCTGCTCAGCTGTAGTTGCGCTTCCGGTCCCGCCTTTGAGGGTGCGCACATCCACGCCGGCATGCGCGCGGCCCCGGGCGCCATCGAGTACGTCCAGATCGAGGGCGATGAGGTACGCGTGCAGACCATCGCCGGCCGGCCGGCCGTGGGTATCTGCGGGTCAGGTATCCTGGACATCGTCGCCGAACTGCGTGGCGCGGGCATCGTGGGCCGCACGGGCCGGATGACCAAGAGCCACCCGCGCGTCGTTCCCTGGGAGGGCGGCGGCGCCTTTGTCCTGGTTGACAAGGCGGACACCCACAATGGGCATGACCTGCTGGTCACGCGCCGGGATGTCAACGAAATCCAGCTGGCAAAGGGGGCGATCCGCGCTGGGGTCGAGACGTTGCTGACGGCGGCGGGGCTGACACACGACGACCTGGGTGGCTTCATCGTGGCCGGAGCCTTCGGGACCTATCTGGATCTGAAGAGCGCGACCCGCATCGGCATGTTCCCACCGATCCCGCTGAGCCGCTTCCGGCAGGTGGGTAACGCGGCAGGGTCGGGCGCGCGACAGATGCTCATCTCGGAGGAACGCCGTCGCACCGCCGAGAGCATCGTGGATCGAGTGACCTATATCGAGCTCACGGCGCACGAGGCGTTTACCGACATCTATATGGACGCAATGGTGTTGTAGAGTCTATGTCTGAGGTGCCCATCATCGCAATCACGTTGGGTGACGTCGCCGGCATTGGTCCGGAGGTCGTCGTCAAGGCCCTGGCCGATCCCGACGTGCGCGCGCTCTGCCGTCCGTTGATCATCGGTGACGCACGTGTCCTCGCCGACCCCAAGTTTGCCGCGCCACTTCCCGATGTGAAGGTTATCGCCGACCCTGACGAGATTCCATCTGACGCGAGCTTTGTGGCTCTGCTCGATCTGCACAACCTTGATCCGGCCGACATCTCGATGGGCGAGCTGAGCCCGATCGCAGGTCGCGCCGCGGTTGAGTATGTGCTCAAAGCAACCGAGCTGGCGTCCGCCGGCAAAGTCGCCGCTATCGCTACAGCGCCGCTCAACAAAGAGGCGATGCGCTCCGCCGGCTACCACTACATCGGCCATACCGAGATACTGGCCGAGGTCACCAAGACGCCGCGCTGCACCACGATGCTGGCCACGCCGGGCCTGCGGGTCACGCATGTCACGCGACACGTGCCCTTCCGTGAGATCGCCGACCGGCTCACGGCCGAGACCATCCTGGATACCATCGTTATCACCGACGAGGGTATGCGAATGCTGGGCTATGGTCATCCCCGCCTGGCCGTGGCCGGTCTCAACCCACACAATGGTGATGGCGGTCTCATCGGACGCGAGGAGATCGACGCTATCGCTCCGGCGGTTGCTGCTGCGCGGGCCCGTGGCATCGGCGTCACCGGCCCAGTTCCCGCCGACTCCGTTTTCTTCCAGGCGATCCGTGGCGACTACGATGTCGTCGTCTGCATGTACCACGACCAAGGACACATCGCGGTCAAGACACACGGCTTTGAGGAGTCGATCACGATCACGTTGGGTCTGCCCGTGATCCGTACCTCAGCCGACCACGGCACCGCTTTCGACATCGCCGGGCAGGGCATCGCGACCGAGCACAGCATGGTGGCGGCGATCACCGAGGCCGCACGCCTTGCCTCTCCCCGTTTCGCACGGATTTGACGCCTTTCCGCACCAGTATACACTCAGGCAACCAGACAACGCGTCAACACACTACATTGCAGCCAACTGTGCCTGGACTCCAATCGCCGGGAGCATAGGATGGCCAACGAGAGCACTAGGGAACCGACACGCCAGATCCTGATCGTCGACGACTCTCCCATGAGTCTGAAGTTGCTGACGCACATGATCTCGATGCAGGGCTACCGGACTGAGTCCGTGACCTCGAGCACGGAGGCCCTGGCCTCCGCCCTGGCGTCCCCGCCTGATCTGGTCCTTCTGGACATCATGATGCCCGAGATGGACGGGTTCGAGGTCGCCCAGAAGCTCAAGGCCGACGCCAGGACCGCCGATGTGCCCATCATCTTCATCAGCGCACTGAGCGACGAGAAGTCGAAGGTGAAGGCGTTCACCGCCGGTGGCGTGGACTACGTCTCCAAACCTCTGCACGTGAACGAGGTATTGGCCCGTGTGGGTACCCATCTGCGGCTCCGTTCGACAACGCGCCGTCTGCAGCAAGAGCTGACGGAGCGGGAGACGCTGATCGCCGAGCTGGATGCTGTCAACGATCAACTGAAGTCGGAGATCGAGGAGCGCGAATCGGCTCAGTCGCAGCTGAGCAGCGTGCTCGCCAGGACCCAGGCACTCTACCGGATCACGCGCTCGCTGATCACCAGCGAGGGCATCCCCGATATGCTGGCGACGGCGACCGAGAGCGTGGTGCAGGCGCTCTCGGCAGATCGTGTGATGACCGTGGTGCTGGACACCGAGACGGAGGACGTGACGCTGTGGGCCACGAGCGGCCCAGGTGCGTCCTCGCTGCGGAAACCGGTCTTTGACGACCTGATGGAAGGCCTCGAGGGGTGGGTGGTCAAGCGCGTCCAGCCGGTGATCTCACTGAACGGGCTCCCCGATCCCCGCGAAAGCGGGGCGGCTCGCCGACGGCGACGGGAGGACAAGTGTGGCGCCATCGTGGTGGCTCCCCTCACCTACCTGGGGACTATGATGGGCACGGTGACCGCGATCAACCGCCCCGACCAAGGCGACTTCGAGGGCGAGCAGTTGGCTCAACTGACCGCGATCGCTGGGCAGATCTCAATTGCGCTGGCGAACGCGCGCCTCTCTGACGAGACGGCCTACCTCAAGGAGTTCAACGAGGGCATCGTCCAGGGCGTTGCCGAGGCGATCCTGATTCTGGACGACGAGCAGCGGGTGACCTTCGCGAACCGTGCCGCTGTCGCGCTGCTGGGATACGACGTCGACGACCTGGTGGGGCAGCCGAGCTCGGTTGTCTTCCCGGAGGATGCGGCTCTGTATGCCGCTGCTCGGATGCCTGTGCCTGAGTCCGGCACCCTGGCCAGGTTCGAGACAACGGTGGTGCGGCTCGATGGGCAGCGTATTCCCGTTCTATGCGGCATCAGGCCGCTGTTTCAGGGTGGCGAGTTGACCGGCAGCCTGGCAGCTCTGACCGATATCACGGCGATCAAGGAGGCCGAGAAGCAGCTACGCCAGTACGCAACGGATCTCGAGGCACGCAACGCTGAGCTGGACGCCTTCGCCCATACCGTGGCGCACGACCTACGCAGCCCGCTGACCGGGCTGATCGGCTTCGTCGACCTGTTGCAGGCGTCGGCTGGGGACCGTGGCGATGAGGAGTACGTGGAGTACGCCCACTACCTCTACCGCAATAGTGTCAAGATGAACAATATCATCGACGAGCTCCTGCTGCTCGCCAGCGTGCGCGAGGTCGATGATATCGACGTCGACCTGCTGAATATGCCCAGGATCGTCAAGGACGCGTACGACCGCCTGGACTATCTGATCGATGAGTACGGGGCGGAGGTGTCAACGGCTGCAAGTTGGCCCCAGGCGCTAGGGTATGGTCCTTGGGTCGAGGAGGTATGGGTCAACTACCTCAGCAACGCCGTCAAGTATGGCGGCGATCCCGATGCGGGCAAACCGCCCAGGATCGAGCTAGGCCACGATGACGCGTGCGCCGAGGGGTTCGTGCGCTTCTGGGTCCGTGACAATGGCAACGGGCTGACCACCAAGCAGCGGAAGCAGCTGTTCACACCATTTGAGCGCCTCCACAATGTGCGTGCCGAGGGCCACGGTCTAGGGCTTTCAATCGTGCGCCGGATTCTGGAGAAGCTGGGTGGCGAGGTCGGTGTGGAGAGCACGCCCGGAGAGGGCAGTACCTTCTACTTCACGCTGCCGGAGGCGGAGGAGCTCGACTGACGTCGACGCGGTGCGCGCCTACTTGCCGAAGCAAGAGCCGCTTGGGGATTCGTCCTCGCGCTGTACGGTAGATCCACGCCGTCGGTGCGCACAGCTCGCTGGGTACCTGTCACATCCACCGCACGCGACTGGATCTCCTGATCCACAGCCTGTGACGTCGCGATCCCAGCTGCGCACCCTCCCTGTCCGTCATTGCATGCCGTAGTGCGCTTGGTTCCAGCGTTTCCCCTCGTCCAGCATCGCCAGGTAGTTCCGGAGGGGGATGTAGTTGGCCACCGAATTGCCGGTGCCCAACACGTAGTGCCCGCCGGGCGCGCAGGCGTCGAGAATCTGTCGGGTGCGTGCGCGGACCTGGTCCTCGCTGTCCGACGCGAGCAGGTGCACGTCTACGCCGCCGATGATCGCCACACGGTCGCCCCATCGCTCGTAGGCATCCTCGACCATCAGGACCTTGTCCTCGAAGCTGTGCTTGGCGTCAATGCCCAACTCGCAGAGATCGTCCATCACGGCGTACATGTCGCCGCAAGAGTGGAAGAGGAACAGTTTCCCCGCACTATGGACCAGGTCCCCGATGCGCCGGGTGTGGGGCAAGAACCTGGTCCGTATGATCTGCGGTGAGATGATGGTCCCGGAGGCATATCCCAGGTCGTCGCCCATGAAGATGCCGCCGATCTCACTCTCACTCATCAGGTCCTCAACCACGGCGTAGACAGTGTCGGCGACCTTGCCGATCACGGCTTCGACGAGATCGGGTTGGTCGCGCAGGGCGTAGCAGAAGGGCACCAGGCCCATCAGCCAGGTGGTCCACTCGAATATGCCGCCGGGGATGACCATCACCTTCATGCCGTCGGGCACCCGCTTTGCCATCGCTCTGGAGAGCAGGTTGATTGTCTCAATGCTCCGCGGCCAGGGATAGCGTTCGAAGTCATCCCACGACCCGATTGGGCCGTGGTTGTCGTCGATCCAGTATCGCCGACGCCCCTCACCGCCGGGCAACGCCTTGAGCTCTGCGGAGGTTTGGTCGGCCAGCTGGAACGCGCTCCCGGGGAAGGTGATCGAGCTGGCGCAGTAGGTATAGTCCCAGCCGGTGTCTAGGCAGAAGCGGATGGTCTGGTCCACGTAGCGAAGGGCATCCCGGACCGCGCCGATGCTGATCTTGTGGTCCGGATCGGCCGCGATGGGGGCCTGGTCGAAGACCCGCTCACCCAGATAGGTACCCACGGTCTCGGGGTCGGCAAAGAGGTCGCCGATGGGCACGGGGCCGGGACAGCGGCAGGTGATGGCTCGCGCGAAGCGCTCGAAGTCCGGCCTCCGTCCGCGGGGCCTGCGCATCCGGAGGACCTCGCGCAGGAGGTCCACGCTAAGCCCTCAGTTCGCTCAGCAGGGCCAGGACTACGCGGGCAACCTGGCCGGCGTACTGCGGGTCGCCGACGATGGACAGGTGCGAGGCGCCCTCGACGACCGTCTGCGTTCCACGGCTGGAGAGCGTCTGAGCTTGCTCGCGCTGCCGGGCCAGGTGGGCGTAGCTCAGTTGCTCAGGGGGCAGTCCGCCAAGGGCTCTCTGGCCCACTAGACCGCTACCCGCCGTGACCACGGCCAATCGCACGTCTCCCGGCGCGGGTTTGAGCACGATGGCTGGTTCGCCGGCACCGGTGACCCACGCGTGTAGCTGGTATCCTCCGATATCATAGTGCCTGTCTGGCATAGCGGTCTCTGTCATCTCTTTGCCTCGCCCGTCAGCCCAACATCTCATCCAGCCACGACACTGCGCAGCCTCGGGTGGCGCTACCTGTTGCAGGCCGAGTTGCACATCCTGGTGGACCTGTTCGCCGCATTCCTGGGCCTGCGTTCCCACTGGGTGCCCGTGGTCGGCCGGGCACGTTCGCCGCGATGAACACGCCGGGCGCCCTGGAGGGCTACACGGCCCTGATCCCTCCGGAGACGGCGTGGCCGAACCGCGTGCCGGCGCGCAGCCTGTTGACGTTCGCTTTCTACCGGCCCGTGCGCTTTGCCCCGCAGGTGACGTGTCCCACGCTGGTCATCGCTGGGGAGCAGGCTGCCTTCCTCAGGCAGCCTGCTCTCTACTCGATGACGACTGTGACCCCCACCTCGGCCCAGTCGTAGAGCGTCTGCGCAGCGGGAATGCCGAGAATGATGCAGCCGAAGGACGCCGGGCTGCCAAGGTTGCCCGCCCATAGCCGCGCGCCGCTGGCCAGGATCGGCAGTTCGTGGAAGCCGTTCTCCACCCCGCCGCCGGCGGGGTAGACCGCGATGAAATAGGGCATCCACAGCTCCCACTGCGAGGCGTAGGCCTCCTCGTGCTTGGCCAGCACCTGAAATGTGCCGCGATGGGTGGGAGACTCCTTGATGCCCGTCGAGATGACCCAGTCGTAGATAAGCCCGCCGTTCTCATAGACGCGGACGCGTTGCTCGGCCAGACTGACCACGATCCTCTTCCCCTGCACGGGCATATGGGGCATCAACACGTCCTGTGATGGGATGCGCACGATCTGGTCGATCGAGAGCTTATCGATGTCAATGTCGCGATTGGCCTCGGCGACCAGGCCCGGCGGCATGCCGAACTTGCCCGATAGACTGGTGAGGGTGTCGCCGGCCTGGACGGCGTAGGTCCGCTCCGGGTGGGTCAGATAGAGCCAGACCGATGGCTCCTCCGCGTCAAAGGCCTCGAAGACCTGACCGGCGGCCTCGTCGTAGCGGAAACCTCGCCCGTCACCCAGCGCATCGGCCATCTCGATGAGCGTGTCGCGGATATCGTACTGGTTGACATCGACGGTGGGCACGCCGCCCTCGCCCCGGATGAGATGCAGCCAGCCGGCGATGTGATCGCGCGCCAGGTTCCATGAGAGCGTCTCTTCGGTGAGGGGGTCGAAGGCCAGGACGGTGACCTGCCGGGCCAGCAGTGCCTCGGCGCGCGCCGTGAGCTCGGCCGTCTCCAACGTGGCCGGCTCGAGGGTCTCGAAGACCAGGGGTATCTCCAGGCGATAGGGGGATCCGCCGACCTCATTGAGGTGGGCAAGGGTGTTCTCGATGTCCAGCACCCGGCCCGCCTGTCCGGGTGTGAGCACGACCTCGCCCTGGTCAAGGTGGATCGTGGGCTCGATCACGGGCTGTGAGGCCACGGCATCCAGCTCTTCGAGAAGCGCGCGGGCCTGTGAGATGTCGAACATGAACCGCGGCGCGACATCGTGGTAGTTGAGCCAGACATTGGCCTTGTCACGCCACGTGCCACCCCGGCCCACGGCAAAGGCCGCATCGGCGGTTCCGTTCACGTCCACCTGCAGGCCGGCGACCGACCAGGGATACGACCAGCGATCCTCGCCGTCGGTGAGGACCAGCAGGCCGGTGTCCACGTGATCGGCGACCTCGACGAGGGCGAGCGCGGCCTCGTCGGCCCGCATGCCGCCCAGGTCGGCGCCCAGCGCATAGACGTGGGGATAGATGGTGTGGCGGTAGAGGTGCTCCATACGCTGGAGGAAGACCCATCCGCCAAACGCGGTGATGCCGCCAAGGAGGAAGAGCAGCGCCAGAGCCAGAACGGCTCGGCCCACGGCAGAGGGGGGACGGTGTGGTGTGGGTGTGGTCATAAGTGTGTCCTTGGTCGGCTCTCCTAGGTCTTCAAGTCCCCTACGTTTAGGACGTGGGTGGTCCTGTCTGGGTTCCTGTGCTATGTGCGGCAAGTGCGCAGCGGCGTGCTACGAGTGCGCGGGTGGCTGCGTGCGCGGTCGGACTAGACAGTCCGGCCTACATCATACTTGGCCTGTTTCTCCGCGTGGAGCGCGAGTACATCGCGTTGCTGTACCGACAGCCTCTCACCACGCAGCGGGAACCAGCGTAGGATGAGCGCGCCGAGGATCATCGCGACCCCGGGGATCAGGCCCAGCAGCATCTTGATGCCCCAGAGCGCGCCAGTGGGCTGATCGAGCATGATCTGCCCCTGGTTGGCCTCGCGGGTGATGAAGCCGGTGGCCTCCAGGATGAAGGGCGAGAGCGCCAGCGCGACCGATTGCGCCGGCTTGGTGAGCAGGGCGTTGACGCCAAAGAAGGCGCCCTCACGGCGGACGCCGGAGCGTAGCTCGTCCTCGTCAGCGACCTGGGCAAAGAGCACGTTGGTCAGGGTTTGTGGGCCGGAGAGACCGAAGCCGGCGAAGGCTAGACAGACAGGGATCAACGCGTTGGGCACCACCACAATCAGCAGGAGGGCGATGCCGGCGATCAGCAGCAAGACTTGCTGGGCGCCCACCACGCCCAGCCGGCGGCGGATCAGCGATGTGATGGGCACGCCGATGATGAGCGGCACGAAGAGGCAGGCGACCAAGATCATCGAGTTCATCTGGAGGACGTAGTCGGCGGCGTAGAAGAGCGCGCCGAGGAGCAGCGACTGCATCAGGATTGACATGAAGTTCTGAGCCACCAGGATCAGGAAGCTGCGACTGGAAAACGTATATTTGAGCGCCGGTCCGAGCTTGAGCGGTTCGTCACCCTCGCTGAACTCGGGGCGCTCCTTCACCTTGAGCGTGGTGATGATGATCATGGCGGCGCTGAAGATGCCAACGATGACCATCGAGACCTGCAGCGGCGCGAACGATGGGGCGGCGCCCGCCTTGGGGCGGAACATGTCCGGGATGACGAAGCCCAGGATCATGCCCAGGAGGCCGAAGAGCGAGGACGATATCTGCAGCCCGTTGCGCTCCGCGTCGGACTCGGAGACCTCGGGCAGCAGAGAAGAGTAGGTCAGGCCGATGATGGTGTAGCAGGTATCGTAGAGCAGCATCGTCCCCAGCATCCAGCCGAATAGGGCGCCCTGGCTCGCCTTTGGCGGCGCGAACCAAACGAGGATGAAGGTCAGCGCCAGGAAGGGCGCCGTGAAGCGCATGTAGGGGATGCGGCGCCCCAGGCGCGAGCGCGTGCTGTCGGTGATATAGCCGAAGAGCGGGTCGTTGAGCGCGTTCCAGATGGCGTAGAGGGTGGAAGCCAATGCGATCCAGCGGGCGGTGAGACCCAGGTAGTCCTGATAGAAGATGGGCAGGAGCGCGCCATAGGTCCCGGAAACAAGGCTGGTACCCAGGGCTGCCACGCCCCACAGGACCTTGTAGCTGCGGGTCAGCTTGACTGGGCCGGATGGTGCCGTGTCTGTCATCGATCTCCCTCCGTCGTGGCTAGAGTGATGCTCGCATCAGGTCACGCAGTATGCGCCAGGTGATGATATGGATGCCTTGCTCCTCGACGAAGTCGCGCAGCTCCGGCTGCATCAGGAGCTCGTACTCGGTGACCCGCGTCTGCCATCCGCCGGTGATGATCGCGCGCAGTTCCGGCGTGTCGATGGACGGGTGGGTGATGAGATAGGTCAGGCCGGGTTGGAGCGCGGCGAACGCGGCCTTGGCCGCCGCCATTGGGGAGACGCCGTCGCTGAAGCGGATGCCGGTGTGGTGATCGAACATAGGAAGACCGCGGGCCTCCAACGAGCGCAGCATTTTGTCGACCTCGGCCACATTGTCGCCGACATCGGTGTGGCCGACCACGGTGCTCGCCCGGCGGATCAGGTAGGGTGGAATGCTGTGTTCCAGAGCGATCTCCACGTAGGCCCGACCGAACCTCGGGTCGAATATGCCGCCCATGTGGCTATCCATATGGGTGACATCGATGCCGGCCTCCAGCGCTCGCGTGACCTGCGCCTCGATCTCGACCGCGACGGCCTCCGGCTTGGCGTTGGCGCGCACCTCGGCGGTGGTGCGGGGCATGAAGCCGTCGGTGTCCATCAGGCCAGAGGCCGGGTCACGCGTGGAGACGGGCCCCCAGCGGTATCCGGAGTCCCACTCGCTGGTGAGCGTGACGTGGACGCCCATGTCGGTGGTGTCGGGGTGGGTGAGACAGTGTTGGGCCGTCGCAAGGAACCACGGGCATGGCACCATGACGGAGCCGGCGGAGATCAGGCCGCGTTGGCTGAGGTCTGCATAGGCCGACAGGGAGGCGTGGCACATCCCGATGTCGTCGGTGTGGATCAGCAGGGCGCGGCCATCGGGCGGGAGGCCCAGGGTATCGAGCACGGGGTTAGGCGTCATCGCAGTCTCCGGTCGGCAGGTGTGGCGTCTCATAACGCTCTACTCATTATAGTCAGGCTGCACCGCGTGTCATTCGCGCTGCCGAGCAGCGCGCCGGGCGCAACGACCCGGCGCCCATCTGCGCAGTCAGCGTGATCTGTGGATCCCATCAGGTGGGCAGATGGGCGCTCCCGTGGTAGAGTGACGACCACACCCGATTAAGGAGCACGCTATGCGCATCGTACTTGCCGGTCACAAGGGACAACTGGGGAAGGCCCTGATGGCGCGCCTGGTGGAACACCACGACGTGCGCGGCGTTGATCTGCCCGAGCACGACATCACGGACCGCGACACCACGCTGGACATGATGCGCGTCACCAAGCCGGACCTGGTCATCAATTCCGCGGCACTAACGAACGTTGACGGCTGCGCTCGCGAACCCGAGCTGGCCTACCGTGTCAATGGGATGGGCGCTCAGAACCTGGCACTCGCCGCCGCCGACGTGGGCGCCGAGCTGATGCAGATCAGCACCAACGAGGTCTTCGACGGCGCCGCGACCGAGCCCTATCATGAGTGGGCGACCCGAGCGCCGATCAACGCCTACGGGCGCTCGAAGCTCGCCGGTGAATGGTACGCCCAGCATCTACTCACGCGCTTCTACATCGTGCGCACGGCGTGGCTCTACGCGGTCGGCGGGCGCAATTTCCCCCACCGGATCATCGAGCTAGCCGACGAGCGCGGGGCTCTGAGCGTGGTCTCGGACGAGGTCGGCAGCCCGACCTACACACCCGACCTGGCCGACGCCATCGTGAAGCTGGTGGAAACACATGCCTACGGCATGTATCATCTGGTCAACGAAGGGGGTGCCTCGAGGTTGGACTTCGCGCAGGCGCTGATGACGCACAGCGGGCGCGACGATGTGCCGCTCACGCCCATCTCCTCCAGCGCCTTCAAGCGTGACAGCACGCCGCCGCCCTATGCCCCGCTGGCCAATAATGCGGCAGCAGCACTGGGCATCCGCCTGCGCCCGTGGGAGGAGGCCGTGGCGGCCTTCATCGACGACGCCGGCTACCATCGCGCATGAGCGAGGGCCAGGCCCCCCGCGTCTCCATCATCATCCCCAACTGGAACGGCGCGCACCATCTGCCGGTCTGTCTGGACAGCCTTCGAAGTCAGTCCTTCACTGATCTCGAGACGATCGTCGTCGACAACGCCTCGCACGATACCTCGTTAGAGGTCCTGAAGCGCTACCCGGAGCTCACGATTCTGGCACAGCGCAGGAATCTCGGCTTCACCGGGGCGTGCAACGTGGGTCTGCGGGCAGCCCGGGGCGAGATCCAGATCCTACTCAACAATGATACAGAGACGCACCCCGCGTGGGTCTCAACCGTGGTCGCCACCTTCGACGAACACCCCGAGGCCGGCATCGTGGCCTCCAAGATGCTGCTCTTCGATCAGCGCGACGTGCTCCACACAGCTGGTGACTACGTCACGCCCGACGGGATGGCCCACAACCGCGGCGTGTGGCACAAGGACCTCGGGCAGTACGACCGCCGCGTCTACGTCTTCAGCGCCTGTGGTGGGAGTTCGGCCTACCGCCGCGAGATGCTCGATCAGATCGGGTTGCTGGACGGCGACTTCTTCTTCTCGTTCGAGGACGTAGACCTGGCGTGGCGGGCGCAGCTCGCCGGCTGGCGCTGCGTCTTCAACCCCGATGCCGTCGTCTATCATAAGCTCAAGGCCTCGGGCGGGGGGAGGACCGCGTCCTTCTACGATGGGCGTAACCGCATCTACACGCTGGTGAAGAACTACCCCGCCGATGTTTGGATCGACCACGGCAGGGAGGTTCTGAAGGCGCAATGGGGCCTGGTCTGGGCGGCGCTCAAGGCCTGGCGGGGAGCCGAGGCCCGCGCCACGCTGCGTGGTGTCGCTGCAGGGCTCCTGGGGCTGCCACGGATGCTGCGCAAGCGCCGGGGGATCCAGGCCGCGCGTAGAGCTAACCGCATCTATCTGGAGCGGCTGATGCAGCCGCCGTATGAGATTCCCGTGCGGAAGGGACGAGGGAAAGGGGCTTTGGTCTAGGGACGTGGAGACAAAAGCCTTAGGGTCTTCTGAGACCCTAAAACTTTCAGTCGATCTCTCCCTCGCGCAGGCGCGCGTGCATCGCGCGGCAGCGAGCCAGCCAGAGCACCTCGTAGTCAGCCGGGGACACTACACGCTCATCCAGGTTCATCACCGACCGGATGCCGACATCGCGGCACCAGGCTACACAGATCCGGTAGGCCGCCCAATCCAGCTCGTCTGTGTCCCACACGATGGGGATGGTACCGTAGCCCGCCCTATAGGCCGCGAAGGCACGCGTGTGCCCGTCCGTCGCGACGATGGCCCCGTCAAGCTCGACGACCGGGATTGGCGTCATTGCGCCAAGGTCGGCAGCATCCCACCACGCTTCAACCGCGGCCAGCTTCGTCTCGCTGATGTAGATCTGGCTGGGCTGGATAGAGGCTAGCGGCAGCAGCGGCTCAGGCACCGATGTCGGTCGCGGAAAGCGGGACCTCGGAGGAGGAGGCTATCGCGACCTGGCCGGCCCGGCGCACCAAGCCGACGCCAGTGACGGCTATCTGAAGCGACTGCTGGACCAGCAGCGTTAGGAGCCACCAGGAGAGGGGTATCCAGCCGGAGAGGGTGCTTGCGAGGATGGCCAGGAGTGCCCGGGTCGCCAGCGTGCCCGCGGTCAGGATCGCCAGGGGCGCGAAACGTCTCCGGAAGATGCGGCCCGCACAGCGCAGCGCGGTCCGAACATTGCGGTCCCCGGCGACGACGGCGGCGGCCCTCGTCTGCTGCGCAACTGTGTGTACGGCGATCACGCCTAGGGCGGTCAGTGCGCCGACGACGATGCCGGGCCACTGCCACGGCAGCAGTGCACCGGCCGCCGCCACACCCGCAACGCCGGCCACGACGACGCCGCCCGTCACCAGTGACGTGGCCACGCCGATCAACAAAAAGCTCGCGGTGTAGGTGATGCATGCCTGCAGGAACTGGCGTGCCGTAGGATGGTCCGGCAGCGCGTAGGTTGCGAGCACGCCGCCCTCGAGGAAGAGCCAGACCAGCTGTAGTCCGCCCCAGACGATTGGGGTCAGGACAAGGCCGGCCAGAAGGACCGGTCCGCCGTCAAGCCCCTCCGCCAAGTCCATCAGCGCGTCCACCAGCAGGTCCAGTGACCGTGTCTCGAAAGCCTCAGCCACCAGTGGGTGTGAAAGCCAACCGCGCAGGGGCACCACGAGCAGCGCAGCCACCAACAGGGCGGGTACTACGGCGCCAAGGTAGCGCAGCACCCAAGGGATCGGGCGCCGTAGGACGCGGCCGGCTGCCTCGCGGATGGTGAGTGGCCGGGTCATCGGAGCCACCCACCGGCAAACGGTGATTGGAGCGCGCGAATGGTCCGCACCCATGCCCCCAGGACCGGCGCCCAGGCCGTGCGTGCCTGCGCCACGTTGTTGGCCAGGTTGGGGTCCAGCAGGTTGGTGCGATCCGGATCGATCTCGACAGTGAGCCAGTCCCCGTCGATCTCCAGCGGGCCATCACATGGCCAGGCTATTGACGTCGTGCCCTCGGCCGTCGTAACCTGGACCGGAACCGGCACGCAGAGATTGCCCTCCCGCGTGGCGGCGCTCGTTCCGGTGTTCGTCGGTGTAGCACGGGCGTCCAGCGTGTCCGCGGTGCCCACGGCACCATCGAAGAACCACGCCGCGTGATCCTCGCCGAGCGTGTCCACCATCACGGTCCGCACATCCTCCGCGCCAGGATGCTTGAAGGCATAGGCGTCGACGTAGGCCCGCAGGAAGGCGATCATTGCATCGTCGCCGACGAGCCGCTCGAGGGTCGAGAGGGCCACGACGGGCTTGGCGTACGTGGCGATGCCGTAGTCCATGGCGCCGAAGTCCCAGGCTCTGCCGGCCATGGGCGACCTGGGCATCGCTATGTATGACATCCGCTGCATACCCAGGTAGGACAGGGTCCAGCCGCCACACGTGACGACATCGCCGCCCGTAAGCTCCCGCATCGCGCGAGCCGTGCTGTAGTCGGCGAATCCCTCGTCCAGCCAGGGCTCCTCGGCCTCGTTGGTGGCGACCATCGTCTGGAACCACTGGTGCGCCAGCTCGTGAACCACCTCTACCTCCAGTATCCTGATGCAGCGAGGCATCCCCGCGCCGGCGTACGCGCCGACGGTGAAGAGAGTCGGGTATTCCATCCCACCGGCGCCGCCGGCGTCCGGAGGCACGACCACCACGGTCAGCGTGTCGTAAAGCCCCTGTCCGTAGGGACCGTACCAGGACCCATATAGCTCGAGAGCCTCCAACGTGGCGACCATCGCGCGCCGTGCCATCGACCGCTGTCCGCGTGGGTAGACAAGGGTGATCGTCACGTCGCCTGCTTGCCTGGTGAGCGTGCGGAACAGCGGTGAGGCACTCCAGGCGAAGTCGATCACGTGGTCGGCGTGGAAGGCGTGCGTCACGGTTCGGTCGTCGTTGGTCAGGGGGACGCCAACCTGGGCCCCCGTGCCCGCGATCCGCCATCCCTGCGGCAGCGTAACCGTCACATCATATGCGCCGAAGTCAGCAAAGAACTCGCTGTTGGCGTGGAAGGGATATGCGTTCCACATTCCAACTTCCGCATCCGACGCGCTACCCTCCCACACGCCGAACTTGGGGAACCACTGGCCGGCCATCACGAAATCACCGTCGGCGGCCCAACCGGTGCGTGCGGCGATGCGCGGGAGCTGTGCCTCGAAAGCGAGCTCGATGGATATCTCGTCGCCCGGCGGGACCGGTGCATCCAACTCAACCCGGATCAGTGTGGCATCCGCGTCGATGGGCTCCCAGTCAAGGGGCGTGCCGTCGGACAGGCGCATGGACTTGATCCGACTCCAGCCGGGGTGGGCGTCGTCGGCACTGAAGCCGCGGTGCCCGGGGCCTGCCTCGCGCATCCACAGGGTGTCGTCGCTGCGGAAAGCGTTGAGGTAGAGGTGCAGCACCAGGTCGGGGATGGCGACGTCGGTGCGGTTGACGTAGGTCGCCGTCTCGCTCGCAGTAATCGTGTGCGAGACGGGATCGTAGGCGGCCTCGATCCGGTAGGAGGCGATGTCGGGCGGCGGCTCGGCGGCGGCGACGGGTGTCGTTGCCGGCCCAAACAGCATTGCGAGCGCCAGAGCCGCACCTAGGATGTGGGTCTTCACAGCGATCTGAGTGTGTTCAGTCCGCGTTGTAGCCGTGGGGATGCGATTTGTGCCAGGCCCACGCACCGGCGATGATGTCGCGCAGGTCAGGTGTCTGCGGCTGCCAGCCCAATATCGTACGGGCACGCGTCGCGTCGGCGACCAGTGTCGGCCCGTCACCGGGCCGACGCGGCGCCATGACGGACGGTATCTCGTGTCCGGTGACCTCGCGTGCCGTCTCAATGACCTCTTTGACCGAGTACCCCTCGCCGTTGCCGAGATTGCAGGTCAGGGCGGCGTGGTCATCCAGCGCATCTAGGGCCAGGATATGCGCCGAGGAGAGATCACAGACGTGAACATAGTCACGGATACACGAGCCGTCGCGCGTGGGGTAGTCGTCACCGTAGACGTAGACGTGCTCGCGCTGCCCCAGGGGGACCTGGAGCACCAGCGGGATCAGGTGGGTCTCGGGATCGTGGGCCTCACCTCGATCTGAGGAGGGTGCTCCCGCCGCGTTGAAGTAGCGCAGGGCGCAATAGCGCAGCCCGTGGATCTGGTTGTACCAGGCCAGCGTCTCCTCGACCATGCGCTTCGAGTGCCCGTAGACGCTGACGGCGCCCACCGGGTCGTCCTCGGTGATGGGCGTGTCCTTGGTGCCGTAGACGCCGGCGGTGGAGGAGAAGACGACCTTGGGCACGCCGTGGGCGACAGCGGCCTCGATGAGCGTCATGCTGCCGGTCACGTTGTTGCGGAAGAACTTGCCGGGTGCCACCATGGACTCCCCGGCCTCGATGTACGCTGCGAAATGTATCACGGCGTCATACTGGTCGTCGCCCAGGACCCGGTCCAGGCCGGAGCGGTCCAGGATGTCGCCTCTGACCATTTCGGCCCCCGCTGGGACCGCTTCGACGTGTCCCTTGACCAGGCTGTCGAAGACGGTGACCTCGTGTCCTGCTTCCAGCAACTGTTCCGCGACCACGCTGCCGATGTAGCCCGCTCCGCCCGCCACGAATACCTTCATGACACCCTCCCCCTTGGAGACCTCATCCCCGCGCGACGACGACCCCCTCGGTCGCCGCCACTCGATCAAGATTGTGATCGAGACCCCAGTAGCGTGATGCTCCCCGTATGCTCTCGGTCAGGGCCGCCCGCTCGTAGGCCCCAACAGCGCCGTCAATGTCCGGCACGGTCCTGTAGCTGCCGGAGATGATCTCGGCGACAATGGCCTCCAGATTGGCGACGGGAACCCGCATGCGATCCGCGAAGACCTCGGCAGTCTGGACCCCGGCGGATCCGTCCAGCTGCTGGGCCAGCCAGTCACGCCACTCGACCAGCGCAGCGTCCGGCGCGAAGGGCAACCAGCCTGACGGCACCGTACTGCGCAACCGGAGCGCCAGTTCCGGTCGGTCCGGCAGATGCGAGAAGGCAACGCGATCCAGCCAAACCCGCAGGGCGTTGTGGTGGATGAAGAATGACCTGCGATCGGGCCAGTGGGTGCCCTCCAGGTAGTAGGGTACGAAGATATCCCACGCCCAGAGCTCGTCCCATGCCAGGTGCACGATATAGCCGGTGACGAAGGCGGCGCGTGCGGGTGTCAGTGTTCGGGGATCGACGAGCGCAGGGAACTGTGCCAGCATCTCGCCTGCAGCCGATCCGTTCCGTCCTTCTGAGATGGTGTAGAAGTGTGTGTCGACGCGGTGCTGCCCGGTGATGGTCTGCACATCCGCCGCCGTCGTCCCCAACAGAAACGGACCAATCTGCTCGTACAGCAGGTCTCGCAGCTGCTGTGGCAGGTAAGGATGGTTCAGAACACGCTCGGCGTAGTGTAGGTGCTGGAATGGCGTCGGCACTCGCGTATGCTAACGGCATCCCAATATGGGGCAAGTAGGAGTTGGCTCCAGGCGAGAGCGAGGCACAGACCTCGGCCATCTCAGCTCAGGAGCAGTGAAAGGATCAGGGCCAACGCAAAAAGCCCCGCGAAGCCGCCGACCATTGCCTTCAGGGCCTTCGAGTAGCCCGGAGGCGTCATATGCCCTTCGCTGTCGAGAGCCCTCGCGATCGGCGACATCCGCCAGAAGAAGGACAGAATCGAGAGGATCAGTGCGACGACGGTCCATACCTTGGTCGTCTCGCCGGTAGTCAGCAGGATGACCGCGAGCAGGGCCACGAAGATGAGCTTTGTGCCCGCGACCCAGAAGACGAGATACTTCACGAGCTGGTGTAGCTCCGGATCGGACTTGGACCTCTCCCAGGCGTTGAAGACCCCGACGCCATTGGATCGCTGCGATCCGGGCCAGACGTACAGCGTTATCACATTCAACGTTTCAATGATGCCAAAGACCAGGATCGCGACGGACAGCACACTCATATGCCCCACTCCTTATTGGCGACGCAGACTCAGTCCCGCACCAGCGCCCAGACGTGGGGCCCGCCCTTCGGGACATCGCCCTCACTGATGACCCTGAACCCGTGCTTCTCGTAGAAGCGCACGTTCCTTGTGTTGTGCGTCTCGAGATAGCAGGGGGTCCCTGAGGCACTCGCCTTGGTCAGGACCGGCTTCATCAACGCACTGCCGATTCCCTTTCCCTGGCTCGCGGGGTCAACGCCGATTGCCCAGAGGTACCAGTGGTCCTTCGGCGCATGCTGTCTGTGCATCTTGTAGACATAGGCCTGGTTGATGTCGAATCGACGGTACGCCGCCAGGCCGAACCGGACCGCAATAGGTGTCAGACCGGTTCGGAGCACCCCGTACGGCGTCAGCTTGTTCTTGCCGGGCGCAACCCAGCAAACCACGCCCTCCATTGCCGGCGTCGTGTGAACCTCGCCATAGATCGACGCATAGACCAGTACTCTGCCGAGCATCCAGGTGAGTACCCTGGCGCGCTTGTCGTCCTGGGGTATGGCGTACCTGAACAGCGGATCGCCCCGGAAGGCTCTGGCGAGCAGGCCGGCGGCCTGGTCTCGCCGAGAGCGCTCCAGGGGCATGATCCTGGGATTGGTCATTCTGGGGCGCCTACCTCGGGAAGCGCCGCAGTACCTCGATCTGAATCGGCAACGGAACGCGATCGCCCTCCTCCAGCTTGTCGTGGGCCTTGGGCTCGCGCCGCGGCTTGACAAGCACGTTTAGCTTTGTGCCGGAGCGCCGATGCTCGCTGCGCACCAGCGCCTGACCCAGCAGGAACCCGTCCGTGTCAATGGCACAGCTGGTCACGCGCCCGATCACGCGCCCGCGTCCATCTACGACGGGATCAAGCTGCTGCGGCATCGGCTTTCCCTTCTCGGGCACCTTGAAGCGCACGACGATGGACGATCGCTTCGCGTCGCGCTCGATGTAGGCCTCTCGTCCGATGAAGAAGGGCTTGTAGGCCTTGGGGTAGGTTCCGAAGCCGGCCTCGGCCATGGTCAGGTTGAGCGGCCCCTCCATCTCGTGGCCATAGAGCGGTAGCCCGGCCTCGATGCGCAGGCTATCGCGTGCCGCCAGACCACACGGCTTGAGGCCGCGGGGCTCGCCGGCAGCAAGAAGCGCGTGCCATAGGTCAACGATGCGATCCGGGTGGACGAAGAGCTCGTAGGCAACGCGTTCACCGGTGTAGCCGGTGCGGCTCACGATCAGATCGAAGTCGCCCAGCGTCACCCGCGCGATCCCGGCCCACGCCATCTTGCGCACCGTGGTGAGGTCGGCGTCACTGCCGCCCAGCGCCAGCAGGATGTCCTTGGACTTGGGCCCCTGGATGGCCAGCTCGACGCGCTGGTCCTGGCCCGCCTCCGTCCGTCGGAGGTCACGCAGGACCACGCTGCCCTCGGGGCCGTGCCACTTGACCCAGGGCCGGTTGGGGTCGATGAGCACTTCACCCTGGAGCACACCGTTGACCCAGGCCCAGTCTTTGTCATTGTTGGAGGCGTTTACGACGACCAGGTAGTGATCGTCGCCCATCCGGTAGACCAGCAGGTCGTCGAGCGGCGTGCCATCGACGTCGAAGAGCGCCGTGTATTGCGATCTGCCCACACCCAGTAGGGTCACGTCGTTGACCATCACCATATCGAGGAAGACCGCCGCTTCGGGGCCACGCACGTCCCAGCAGCCCATATGGCTCACGTCGAAGAGGCCGGCTGCCTTGCGGACGGCCTGGTGCTCGTCCAGGTTGCGCGTGTACCACACAGGCATGTCCCAGCCGCCGAAGGGCACCATCCGGGCGCCCATCTCTCGGTGGGTCGCGTGGAGTCGTGTCTCGCGAAGCGGTGCGTCGTGGGCCTCGGACCACGTGAACTTGGGCAGTGCATCGCCGGCAGCGTCCTTGGAGGACCAAGCGCCGACGAAGTACGGTTTGGACCAGGGCCCCCTCTCACCCTCGATCCTCTTCTCGGGGGCCGGGGCCTCGCCCAGGTCGCGCACGGCATCGAGAAAGGGCAGCCGCCCGAAGGCATCGTCGGTGGCGACGTAGCCGTCCACCAGGGCCCGCAGCCAGGTCATCACACGCGGGGCATCCGCCGTCGGCACGTCCAGGGTGTAGGCCGTCGCGCCGGTCCGCGTGAGCAAGCCCGCTGACATCGGTTCGCCGTTCGCCTCCAGCAACGTGATGGGGCGCGCCTCGCCATCGACCATGCACGCCGTATCCGACGGCGTCAGCCAATCGACAAACGACTTGACCTTCTTGCCCTCCAGCGAGAGTCGCTCGTGGGTGCCGGCGCCCCTGGGCTTGTCGGTGATGAAGTAGAAATGGGGGTAGCCGGTCTCGGTCGCGACGTCGTAGGGATCGCCGGCCTTCGCCGCCAGCTCCCCGATGGTCAGCTTCGCGCGCTCCAGCACGTCGAAGTCGACACGGGCGCGGTAGTCAAAACGCGGGCGACGCTTGGGCACCACGTAGGGCACTGTTGCCTCGAAGACATCGTCGATCACCTTGGCGATCACGGCCATATCATCCTCGTCCAGCCCGCGCTGCGTGATCCACGGCGTGCCCAGCCGAACACCCGAGGGATAGAGTGCGGTCCTATCACCGGGGATGGTGTTGCGGTTGGCCACGATGCCGGCGAGGTCGAGGATACGGGCAGCCGGATCGCCCATCAGCGCCGTTCCCCAAGGCCCGACGACAGACTTGCAGTCGATCAGCACCATATGGGTATCCGTGCCGCCATAGGCCACGCGGACGCCCTCGGCCATCAGGGCGTTGGCCAGCGCCACCGCATTGGCGACGGTCCGGTGCTGCAGCTCGCGGAACTGGTCCGTCATCGCCAGCTTGGTCGCCACCGCGATGCCGGCGATAGTCTCCATATGCGGCCCGCCCTGGAGCCCCGGGAAGACGGCGCGGTCGAACTTCCTGCCCAGCGCGGCATCGTGGGTGATGATGACGGCGCCGCGCGGCCCGTTGTAGGTCTTGTGCGTGGTATAGGTCACCACGTCGGCGATGCCCACAGGGCTGGGGTAGGCGCCGGTGGCCGCCAGGCCGGCGACGTGGGCGATGTCTGCCAGCAGGTAGGCTCCCACCTCGTCGGCAATGGCGCGGAACCGCACCCAGTCGGGCGCCCAGGGATAGGAGGTGTACCCGGCGATGATCACTTTGGGCTTGGCCTCGACCGCGAGCCGGCGAATCTCGTCGTAGTCCAGGCGTTCGCTCTTCTCATCTACCGTGTAGTGTACTACGTTGAAGGTCTTGCCTGAGTACGCCACCTTGGACCCGTGGCTCAGGTGGCCGCCCACGTGGAGCGCCATCGACATCATCGTGTCGCCGGGCGCCATCAGCGCCCACTCGACCGCGGTGTTGGCAGGCGCGCCGGAGAGCGACTGCACATTGACGAAGAGATCCCTCGCCGGGATGGCGTCGGTGGCGAAGAGCTCGGCGATGCGCCGACGTGTCAGAGACTCGAGGACGTCGGCGTACTCCACGCCCTTGTAGTAGCGCGGGTCGGCGTAGCGCCGGTAGTGCCCCAGCTCGGATTCGTAGTCCAGTATGCTCGCCTGCGACATGCGCCGCGTGCGCTCATCCGGATAGCCCTCGGCGTAGATATGGGAGAAGGAGGAGGCCAGCGCCTCGTGGACCGCCGGGGGGGCGATCGACTCCGATGGCACCATGACCAACTTACGGGCCTGTCGCTCGGTCTCGTACCCGATCAGGTCAGCCAGCTCGGGGTCCAGCTCATCCAGTGACTCTCGGAAGAGGAAATCGCTCATCTCACACTCCTCGTGGTGGAATGTTTAGCAGATGGTCAGCGCTCAAATTGTACAGCCGGCTCCGGGAGTGCGCAACTGCACAGGGACAGCGCGCCGGCGGACGAATGTCCTGTGTGAACCTGGGCGCCGGGCACCGCAGCGCTATACTAGCCTCACGGTTGAGGCTAGGTGCGCACACCGGGGCGAGGAGGCGGCATGGACGTAAGGATGATGCGACGTGCGCTGATCGTAGTGCTACAGGGCGCTCTGCTTCTGTCACCGGTCGGACTTCCCGGCGGCGGGCCCGTCCGGGCCAGGTCGAGCCAAGACGTCGGCCCTGTCCACTCACCGATCGTGCCGGGTGAGGTTCTGGTGAAGTTCGCGCCGGGTGCGTCCCCCGCCCGCGCCGCCGGCATCCTCGCGGAGGTCGGTGCCGCGCGCGCGGGCGAGATTGAGACCCTGGACGTGGCGCGTTGGCGTGTGCCCACGGGACAGGAGCGAGCCGTCTCTGCAGCCCTCACGAAGGTCGCCGGCGTGGTGTACGCGGAACCCAACGTGACCTTGCGTGCCCATCTGGTGCCCGACGACCCCTACTACGGCTCATACCAATGGCCACATCCCCTGATCAACTCCCCGCTGGCCTGGGACATCACCACAGGCAGTTCGGCGGTCACGGTGGCCGTGGTGGACACCGGCGTTGACATCGACCACCCCGAGCTGCAGGCCATCCTCACCGCCGGCTACGACTACGTCAACGACGATGGGAGCCCCGACGATGACCACGGTCACGGCACGCACGTCGCCGGCATCGTGGCTGCCATCGGCAACAATCATCAGGGCATCGCCGGCATGGGCTGGCAGACACGGATCATGCCCCTGAAGGTCCTTGACCATCTGGGATATGGCGACACTGCCGACACCTCCACTGCCATCGTGGATGCCGTGAACAACGGCGCCGACATCGTCAACGTGAGCCTCGGTGGCGTGGAGGGGACGCAGACACTCTACAATGCGGTCAAGTACGCGCACAATCACGGCGTGCTGGTGGTGGCATCGGCCGGCAACTGCGGCGGAACCAACTACTCGCTCAACGGCTGCACCTACCAGGACCAGCCGGTCTACCCGGCCGCGTATGACACCGAGGTTTTTGCCGTGGCGGCCACCACTTCCGCGGACAGCCAAGCGTTGTTCTCCAATCGCGGCGACTACATCGATATCGCTGCGCCTGGGCAGTTCATCTACAGCACCGTGCGCAACAACTCCTATGCATCAGTGAGCGGCACCTCGCAGGCCGCGCCACACGTCGCCGGACTGGCAGCGCTGCTCCTGGCAGAAGGCCCGACGCTGACACCCGCGGAGCTGCAGGCTCACATCGAGGCCGGCGCCGTCGACCTCGGGTCGACGGGCTGGGACCCCGACTTCGGGGGCGGTCGGATCGATGCGCTGGAGGCGCTGGTGAGCGTTGCAGGTCTGGAGGCACCGGACCTACTCCCCATCGACAATGCCGATCGTAACGGCGCCTACCTGGTGGACTGGTCTGAGGTCCCCTACGCCGCCGGCTACGTGGTGGAGGTGGACGACGATGGTGCTTTCACCTCACCCGAGGTCGCCTACAGCGGCAGCGCCAGCTATGTCGAGATTACCGGTCAGGACGCAGGTACCTGGACCTATCGCGTCCGCGCGACCCGGGAGAGCGCCGGTGTGAACAGCGCCTGGTCTGAAACGGAGAGCGTCGAGGTGGGCTTGGATGCGCCGCTGCTGCACGCCATCAGCAACAACGGGGCCGATAGTTACTCAGTCTCGTGGGATGCGGTAGCCGCAGCCTCAGCGTACCGCCTCCAGGAGGCTGCCTCCGCAGACTTCGTCGGTGCCACCGACGTTTACGCCGGCACGGGCCTCTCCCACGCCGTGTCGGGTCAGGACGGCGGGACCTGGACCTATCGTGTCCAGGCTACCCTCGGCGCGGTTGCCGGCCCCTGGAGCGACATGCAGTCGGCCACTGTGCTGCCCGACCCGCCGCTGCTCGCCCCCATTGTGTCGGGCGCCGACCCGGACAGCTACATGGTCACCTGGTCCGCGAGCACCGGCGCTGACGACTACCGCCTGCAGGAGTCGCCTGACCTCGCCTTCACCGCCGTTGTCACGCGCTACATCGGCGCCGCGACCGAATACACCGTCACGGGACAGCGCGCGGGCACGTGGCACTATCGCGTCGAAGCGGGGAACGCGGTCGGCTGGAGTGTGCCCGGCAACACCGAGCCCTTCACCGTCACCGTTCCGTCCGTGCCTGTGCCTGTGCTTGCTCCCATCCCCGAGTCCACGACGGGTACCTACTCGGTCACGTGGTCCACAGTCCAGACAGCGACGGGGTACATCCTGGAGGAGAGTACGACGCCGTGGTTCGAGGCGCCGGCTTTGGCCTACACCGGTTCTCTCACCCGGCACGTCGTCACGGAGCAGCTGCCCGGGACCTGGCACTATCGTGTGCGCGCGCAGACGGGCGCCGGTGATAGTCCGTGGTCGCCGTCCAAGTCCGCGACCGTCCTGGCCTACGTCTATCTGCCGCTGGTGATGCGGTAGCGGGGGCCGGCTCGGGGAGAGGCCGCCCGGGGATGAAGTCCCCGGGCTACAGGGCTGCCGCCCCATCAATGGGGCTCCAACGCGCCCGTGCCTCGCAGCCGCAGGCCAGTGGGTCTGGCGATCCGCCTTGCACAGGCCTTGGGCGTCCTGGCCTACGCGGTCGGCCTCGGCCCATCCCCCAATCCCTCGCTCATGCAATAGACAACGCGACCCGTCTGCCTATAATCGACGCCAGAGCACCCACGCGGAGGCAGGGATGACACAACCCAGGTACATTGCAGCCATCGACCAGGGCACCACGGGCACGCGCTGCATCCTGTTCGACCATAGCGGCCATCCTGTGGTCTGGGCCTACGAGGAGCACGAACAGATCTACCCAAAGCCGGGCTGGGTCGAACATGATCCCATGGAGATATGGGCGAAGACCCAGGCCGTCATCCACCAAGCTCTCACGCAGGGCAACGTCCTCAGCGGCGAGATCGCCGCGGTCGGCATCACCAACCAGCGCGAGACCACGGTGGTCTGGGACCGCCGCACGGGCAAGCCGCTCCACAACGCCATCGTCTGGCAGGATACCCGCACCAAGGGTATCTGCGACGCGCTGGCCGCGGAAGGTGGGCAGGATCGCTTTCGCGCCAAGGTGGGACTGCCGCTCTCTACCTATTTCGCCGGGCCCAAGCTGGCCTGGCTGTTGCGCAACGTGCCTGCGGTGCGCGAGGCAGCGGATCAGGGCAACGCGCTCTTCGGCACCATCGACACGTGGGTGACGTGGTGGCTCTCCGGTGGTCCTCAAGGCGGGACACACATCACCGACGTGACCAACGCCGGCAGGACGATGTTGATGGACCTGGAGACGCTGGCCTGGGACGACGGAATCCTACGGATCCTTGACATCCCACGGGGGATGCTCCCCGAGATTCACCCCTCGAGCGCGCCGCGACCCTACGGCTTCACGCGGGCCGACGGCGCCTTCGGTGAAGCCATCCCCATCACCGGAGCCCTGGGTGACCAGCACGCGGCGTTGGTGGGACAGACGTGCTTCGATCCCGGCGAGGGGAAGAATACCTACGGCACCGGCTGCTTCCTGCTGCTCAACACGGGAACCGAGATCGTGCCGTCGGCGCACGGGCTGCTGACGACGATGGCCTACAAGTTCGGTGACGAGCCCGCGGTCTATGCGTTGGAGGGCTCCATCGCCATCACCGGCGCGTTGGTGCAGTGGCTGCGAGACAATCTGGGCTTCTTCGCCCGCGCGCCACAGATCGAGGACTTGGCGCGCAAGGTCGACGATGCCGGTGGGATGTACATCGTGCCTGCTTTCTCGGGCCTCTTCGCCCCCTACTGGCGCAGTGACGCCCGCGGCGTCATGGTGGGCCTGACCCGCTACATCGACAAGCACCACATCTGCCGAGCGGCGCTGGAGTCGACGGCCTACCAGACCCGCGACGTGGTGGAGGCGATGGAGGCCGATGCCGGCGTCCCGCTCACGACGCTCAAGGTGGATGGCGGCATGGTCGCCAACGAGCTGCTGATGCAGTTCCAGGCCGATATCCTGGGCGTGCCGGTCGTGCGCCCCACGGTTACCGAGACCACGGCCTTGGGCGCAGCCTACGCCGCAGGACTGGCCGTGGGCTTCTGGGCAGGCACAGATCAACTGCGGCAGAACTGGGATATCGACAGGACCTTCCGGCCTGCGCTGGACGGCGCTACGCGTGAGGCGCTGTGCGTGGGGTGGGCCAAAGCGGTCGACCGCACCCTGGACTGGGTGGAGGACTGATACGGGGCGTCGAGAGGCCGCTCCGCATGCCTGAGGAGACTATGCAGGGAAACCCCAAGGAAACACACGACATCATCATCGTTGGCGCGGGCGTCGTGGGCGCGATGGTCGCGCGCACGCTGGCCCGCTTTGATCTCAACATCCTCTGGATCGAGAAAGAGAGCGACGTCTGCACCGGCGCCACCTCGGCCAATTCGGCCATCGTCCACGGTGGCTACGCCGCGCCACCGGGCACGGTCAAGGCGGAGATGAACGTCCGGGCGATCCCAATGTGGGATCAGCTGTCCGACGAACTGAACTTTGGCTTCAGTCGCTGCGGCACCTACGTGGTCGCCATCGGGGCCGAGCAGCGTGCCGCGCTCGACGAACAGGCCGCGCGTGGCGCCGCCAACGGCATCCCCGTCGAGACCATCTCCGGCGAGGAGATGCGCCGGCGGGAGCCGATGGTCAACCCCGAGACCACGGGCGCGCTCTTCTGTCCGGTGGGGGGCATCTGTGATCCCTGGGGTGCCACCATCGCTGCCGCCGAGAACGCCGTGATGAACGGTGTCAGGCTGGAGCGGAACACGAGTTTCGAGGACTTCATCTGGGACCCGGTCGAGCCCACTCGCATCACCGGCGTGAAGACGAACCAGGGCGATCTCCGCGGTCGATGGGTTATCAATGCAGCCGGCGTCAACAGCGACACCGTGATGCACAAGGCGGGCCTGCGTCCCGAGTTCCACATCACGCCGCGCCGCGGCGAGTACCAGATACTGGATCGCAACCGGTTCGCGATGCAGACCGTGCTCTTCCCGGTGCCCACCAAGATCAGCAAGGGCATCGTGGTCACCACGACGCTACACGGCAACACTATCGTGGGCCCGAATGCAGAGAACCTCGAAGACAAGTATGATGCGGCGGTTACCGCCGACGGGCTCACCGAGGTTTGGGACGGCGCGCGCAACCTGGTGCCGTCCATCGACCGGCGCGACGTGATCGCCGTCTTCGCGGGACTGCGCCCCGGCGGCAACGCATCCTCTGCTCATCCCGGCGTGGACTACCACCGTGACTTCATCATCGAGGTGGCCGACGGCGTGCAGGGGCTGATCAACCTGGCAGGCATTGAGTCACCCGGTCTGACCGCGGCGCCGGCCATCGCGGAGCGCGTGGTCGAGCTGCTGCAATCGTCCGGAGAGACGCTGACCGAGAGACCGGACTGGGATCCGATTCGCCCGGCCCGACCTATCTTTCGCCACCTCACCCACGAGGAGCAGGCCGCATTGGTGGCGCAGGACGCGAGGTATGGGAGGATCATCTGTCGCTGCGAGTATGTCACGGAAGGCGAGATCGTGGCCGAGATCCACGCTCCGATCCCGGCGGAGACCTACGACGCGATCAAGCGTCGCACTTGGCTGGGCACCGGGCGCTGCCAGGGCGCCTTCGACATGCCTCGGGTTGTCGACATCCTGGCCCGCGAACTGGACGCGGATCCGGTGACCGTCTCCAAGCGCGGACTCGGGTCCGAGTTCCTGACGCGCCCCACAAAGATGGTCGAGGGTTAGCACGATGAAGAACGACTACGACGTCATCGTGATCGGGAGCGGCCCCGGTGGACTCGCAGCGGCGAGCGCGGCGAAGAAGGCAGGCGCCACCGACGTGCTGATCCTGGAGCGCGACCTGGAGCTTGGCGGCATCCTGCAGCAGTGCATCCACAATGGCTTCGGTCTCGAGGTCTTCGGCGAGGACCTGCCGGGTCCCGGGTACGCCCAGCGCTACATCGACGAGGTCAATGGGCTGGGCATCGAGACCCTTCTGGACACAATGGTGCTGGACGTGACGCGTGAGCGCACAGTCTACGCCACCAGCGCGCGGGGTGGGTACTCGGAACTCCATGCCAAGTCCATCGTGATGGCGATGGGCTGTCGGGAGCGCACGCGGGCTCAGATACGCATCCCCGGGATGCGCCCGGCCGGCGTCTACTCCGCCGGCACGGCCCAGCGCTGGGTCAACGTCGAGGGCTACATGCCGGGAAGCCGCGTGGTCATCCTGGGATCGGGCGACATCGGCATGATCATGGCGCGGCGTCTGACCTTTGAGGGCGCCAAGGTGGAGCGTGTGTTGGAGGTGATGCCCTACCTGACCGGGCTCAGCCGCAACTACGTCCAGTGTCTGCTGGACTTCGACATCCCGCTGCAGCTGCGGCACACGGTCAAGCGCATCCTGGGTCGCGAGCGTGTGGAGGCGGTGGAGGCCGTCGCCGTGGATGACCGTTGGCAGCCGATCCCAGGCACTGAGGAGATCATCCCCTGCGACACGCTGCTGCTCTCGGTGGGCCTGATCCCCGAGAATGAACTCTCGCAGAAGGCGGGCGTGCGCCTTGACCCTGTTACTGGTGGCCCCTTTGTCGACGAGGGATACCAGACCAACGTGCCCGGCGTCTTCGCTGCCGGCAATGTGGTCCACGTCTACGACCTGGTGGACTGGGTGACGGAGGCAGGCCTGGTCGCCGGCGAGCGAGCGGCCTGTTGGGCGATGGGCACGATCTGCCAGCTCGAGGCGCCGGTGCCCACCGTGGCTGGGGAGAACGTGCGCTACGTGGTGCCGCACCAGATCAACCTGGAGCGGCTGACTGAGGCGGATGTGCGCCTGCAGATGCGGGTGACGCAGCCCATCGAGGAGGCGGTGCGCATCCAGGTGCACGATGGTGAGCGTCTGATCGCGCAACGAGGGGACCGGTATGCGAGGCCCGGCGAGATGGTCAACGTGACGCTGCGGCAGCGCGACTACGATAAGGTGTGCGCGGCGAAGGACTTGCGCGTGAGTGTGACGCCGCGGTGAGTGGGGAGGGATAAGGTAGGAGCGGTGAGCCACTGTCCTTGGATCGCGGGCGTCCCGCGCCCGCGATCCAAGGACAGTCGGAGTGCCGGACTGTTGTCCGGCACAAGCGAGTTGGCAGGATGCTCCAGCCGGACAACAGTCCGGAGGTCTGGGGCTGGGCTCGGGCCAGTCGCGACGGTTGGATGACGCCGACCCGAGCATACGGGTGGATCAGACGCAGAGCCACGGGCAACGGCAACGCTGCGCCTTGCTCGGCGAGTTGCCTAGAGCGTGGCGGTCCCAGGAGGAACATGCATGGCAGAAGTCACAGATGAGATGATCTGCATCACGTGCCCGATGGGGTGCACGGTGCAGGTGACCCACGACGGAGAGACGCTGATCGAAGTGGACGGCAACACCTGCAAGCGCGGCGTCGCCTATGTGGAGAGCGAGCTCAAGGACCCACGGCGGATGGTCGCCACGACGGTGCGGGTCAAGGGGGGACTACACCCGCTGATCCCGGTCTACACCGGGCGGGCTTTCCCCAAGCCACGCATCTTCGACCTGTTGGCGCACATTCGCACGGTCGAGGTCGAGGCCCCGATCAAGGCAAACCAGGTGCTGATCGCCGATGTCCTCGGCACCGGCATTGATGTGGTAGCGAGCCGGGATATGCCCCGGCGGGATTGATTGGGCACCAAGGGAAAAGGGACACGGCATCAGGGATCAGGTGCGGTCGCGAGTGTTCCGGCCCTGTCCCACTGTGCTTAAGTGCCTAGTCCCTTCCCTAAACACGAGATCACGACGGGAGGTAGCACATGACTAACAACGACACACAACTGACTGGCCCGGAGTACACAGACGCGCTGGGGCGACAGATCGGGACTGCGGAGACACCCGCGGTGCCCTACAACATCCTCATCATCAACTCGGACACGTACCGCTACGACAATCTGTTCGACCGCGCGGCGATGCCGGTGGCGACGCCCAATCTCGACGCGTTCACGGAGCGGGCGGTGGAGATGTCGCGGTTCTACACCGGCAGCTTTCCCACCATCCCCGAGCGCACCGACCTGATCACGGGGCGCTATGCGTGGCCGTGGGTGCCGTGGCAGTACCTGGACTCACCCAACGTTATGCCGACCATGCTGAACCAGCATGGCTATGTCACGCAGTTGATCTGTGACTGCCCCCATCTCTTCAACGCCGGCTTCAACCGGTTCTTCAACGCCGCGTACCAGGTTCGCGGGCAGGAGGGTGATATCCCCTTCGTCCGTATGAACGATCCGATCAAGCAGGTGATGCCCAGGGAGAAGACGCGGACGGGCCACCACTTCCAGGATCGCATCCTGGTGGACATCCACCGGTGGACGAACCATTATATGGACCGCGAGGACCAGACCTTCCCTGCGAGGACCGGCAGCCATATCGTGCGCTGGTTGGAGGAGAACGACCAACAGCGCCCGTTCTTCCTGTGGGTGGACTTCTTCGATCCCCACGAGCCCTGGGATCCGCCAGAGTATATGGTTCGTAAGTATGATCCTGACTACACAGGCACGCCGATGCTCCACCCCAACTACGGCAAGGCGACCGATCTGACGCCGGCGGAGCTGCGCAACCTGCGCGCCCACTACTGCGCGGAGGCGGAGCTGATTGACCGGTGGGTTGGCCGTATCCTTGACAAGCTCGACGATCTGGAGCTCTGGGACAGTACCATCGTGGTCTTCACCACCGACCACGGGATGAGTCTGGGCGAGCACAACCGTACCGGCAAGAGCAACATCAACGACCGTGACGATCGGTATTGGCCGCTCTATCCCGAGATCGCCCACATCCCGTTCCTGATTGCGGCGCCGGGGATCGAAGGGGGCAGGACGTGCGATCTGATGGGCCAGCCGGCCGACATCCTGCCGACGCTGATCGACCTCAATGGCCTCGATATCGAGCCGTCCGCGCCCTTCCACGGGGTCTCCTTCGCCCCCAGTCTGCGTGGCAAGGATCAAGCCCCCTCGCGCGATGTCGCCATCTGTGGCTGTCATCTGCGCAGTCAGGACGGCAAGGCCAAGGATCAGGCGTGCACGCCTGTGGTCTACTCGGAGTCGTGGGCCTACGTCCCTATCGGCCCCTATGAGGAGACCGAGCTGTACCGGCTGGATGACGATCCCTACGGGGAGAAGAACGTGGCGGATGCCAACCCCGAGATCGTCGAGGAGATGCACGGTCAGTTGGTCGCGTGGTTCGAGGAGATTGGCGCGCCGCCCGAGGCCATCGAGGTCTACACGTAGTCACCATCTGCCCGATCACTGCTTTACAGGAGAGATCAATGCTCAGATTGTCCACATCGACGCTGGGATGTCCCGGCTGGACATTGGCCCAGATCATCGAGAACGCGACGGCGATGGGTTTCGACGCCGTCGACTTCCGCGGCCTGCTGGATGCCCTGGACATCACGACGACGACGGAGTTCACCACGGACCTGGCGACCACCAAGCTACGCTTGGCCGACGCCGGTCTGGCCGTCTCTGGCATCGCCATCTCGGCGCGCTACGCGCTCGAGGATGGAGACGCTCTGTCGGCGAACTTCGACGAGACGCGCCGCAACATGGAACTGGCTGCGGAGTTGGAAGCGCCCGTTATCCGCGTCTACGGGGGGCGCATGCCAGCGGGACACACTGTCGAGACGATCCTGCCCGCGCTCACGGAAAACCTCCGCAAGATCGGTGACGAGGCCGAGGCCTACGGTGTCACCCTGGCCCTGGAGACCCACGACGACTGGACCGATTCCGTGGTCTTCGGCAGACTGATGCGCGAAGTGGACCATCCGCGCGTCCGCGTGCTCTGGGACTTGCACCATCCCTATCGCACCAATGGCGAGGCTGCTGCCACCACCTACGGCAATATCGGCGCCTTCACCGCCAGCACCCACGTCAAGGACTCTGTTCCCACCGAGGACGGCGGTCACCAGTACGTCTTCCTCGGGGAGGGCGATGTGCCCCTTCAGGAGATGCTGGGGCTGCTCGTCGACGGCGGCTATGGGGGCTACGCCATCCTGGAGTGGGAGAAGCGCTGGATACCCAGCTTGCCCGAACCCGAGGAGGCCTTCCCCCAGTACGTGGCCAAGATGCGTGAGTGGCTGAGCTAGGAGTTTGACATGAATGTTATTCTGCTTGTCAACGACACCTTCCGCCGGGACCATCTGGGCTGCTACGGCAACGACTGGATACAGACACCGAACCTGGACGCCTTCGCCGAGCGTGCCGCGATCTTTGACCAGGCCTACATAGGTTCCTATCCCACCGTGCCAAACCGCTGGGATGTGGCCACCGGCAAATACGGCTTCCCGACTCGAGGCTGGGAGCCGCTGCGTCGCGAGGATCGCACGATGGCGCAGATGCTGGGACGCGCCGGCGTGCACACCCAGATCATCTGGGATACGCCGATGCTAGCGAGTCACGACTACAATTACACGCGCGGCTTCAAGGGGGTCACCTTCACCCACGGACAGAAGGGCGACCCCTGGATCACCAACCCCGACCTGCCGGTGCGGTTTCGGGGGCAGCCTCACAAGATCAAGAACGTCAGGAGCCTGGACAACTACCTGCGAAACCACTTCGACCGCCGGCACGAGCGCGAGTACCCGGTTGCCCGCACGATGTGGGACGCCATCGAGTGGCTGGAGACGAATCACAATCACGAACGCTTCTTCCTCTACGTCGATATGTGGGATCCGCACGAACCCTTCGATTGCCCGTGGTATGACTACGAGCTCTATGCGGATCCCAGTTTCGACGGGGACCAACTCACCTACCCGCAGTACGGACGCTCCACGTTTATGACGGAGGCGGAGCACCAGAATTGCCGCGCCCTCTATGCCGGCCAGGTCACGCTGGTCGATCGCTGGGTGGGGCGCTTCCTCGATATGGCGGACCGGCTGGGTCTCTTCGAAGACACGCTGATCATCTGGACCACCGATCACGGTCATCTCTTCGGCGAGCACGAGCTTCACGGGAAGCCCGGCGCCGAGATGGGACGGCTCTACGAGGAGACCACGCGCATTCCGCTGCTGGTCCACCATCCGGAGGGCGTCGCCGCAGGCGAGCATGTTGCGGGTATCGTCCAGCCGGCCGACATCCTGCCCTCGGTGCTCGAGTTCATGGATGTGACGGTGCCGGAGGACGTCGAGGGTGTCTCCTTCCTCCCGTTGATGCGTGGCGAGACCGACGAGGGCCGGGTGACGGCCTTCTCTAACCGGTATCCGCAGAACGCGGCGACCGTCGGCGGGTCGGCGTTCGATGGCTGGGTGGGGTCGGGTCGTGTTGTCGAGCCTGGGACGGTGACCACGGACACGTGGACCTACATCTGTATGCCCGCCGGCCTGCCCTCCGAGCTCTACAACCTGGAGGACGACCCCGCTCAGGAGCACAACGTGATCGATGATCATCCCGAGGTCGCAGCCGAGCTGAAACAGGCCTGGCTTGACTTTCTCACCGAGCACGGTGCCACCGAGCGTCGGCTCAGCGCCTTTACTATGGGCCTGGAGCCTGGTCCGGACATCACCTCCCGCGTCCTGTACGCCTTCCGAGACGATATGGACCAGTGGATCGCCTACCCGACCGAGGAGGAGGCGCGTGCGGTGGCATATCGTCCCGACGCGCCAGGGCCCGAGCGCGAGGTTGCGGCCGTCACCTTCAGCGAGGTCCTTGCGGACAACCCCAAGAACCTCATCCACCTCTACCAGCAGTACTACTGGGCCGAGGATCTCGCCAAGTGAGTGCCTGGTGCGGCTAGGCACTCACTTGGTTGAAGAGTGCCTCAAGGAACGAGGCACTCTTCAGGTAGAATAGCGGCCCAGGAAAGGAGTCCGCCATGCCGAGCAAACTAGGCGTCCATGGCATCATGCCGGGGGAGACCCCGGCGATCATTCAACAGCTCAAGGCGTCCGGTGCCCGGATGACGACGGTGAAGGCCGTCATAGCCATGGGCTGGCTGGCGGACATCAAGGCGCTCGACCCGGAGACGATCACGGTGGGCCGGCTGATGCGCGGGACCGACCCCCGCGTCAACGTGGAAGGCCCGCCGATGGACGGCGACCGGCGGAAGACCGCGCGCGAGGTGCTCGACACGCTCCTGCCGCTGTGGGAGCCGCACCGGGACTACGTCGACTACTGGGAGATCATCAACGAGCAGGATCCCACCGGCGTCGACGGTCACCGGCGGCTGGGCGATCTGATGATGCACTTCATGGACATCGCGGACGCGGAGGGCTACAAGCTATCGCTCTTCTCCTACAGCCTCGGCGTGCCGGAGTGGGAGGAGATGGAGGCGCTAGCGGAGATGGGGGTCTTTGCCAAGGCCAAGGCCGGCGGCCACAGTCTCTCGCTCCACGAGTACGCCTACCCTATGAACCGATGGTATGGCGAGCCGCTGCCCGGCCGACCCACTTATCCGAACCGTGGACCGCTGGCCTGTCGCTATCGTTGGCTGTACGAGGACTTCCTGATCCCGCGGGACGAAGTGGTGCCGCTCTTCCTCACCGAGGTCAACATCGCCAAGGAGCTGCCGACGGTGACGGCCAATGAGTGGATCACCCAGATGAAGTGGTACGACACCGAGCTGCGCAAGGACTACTATGTCATCGGTGCCCATCTCTTCACCCTGGGCAGCGCGGGGTCGTGGGAGGAGTTCGAGTTCGGACGGTTCATCCCCAACCTGGTGAACTACATGGTCTCGGTGAAGGGCGCCCAGGACCCTGAGTGGCAGGACACGCCGGCACCACCGACGCCACCGGTGCCCCCACCGGTCGATCCACCTGTGACACCGCCGCCGGACCCGCCCGAGGATACCCTGGTGCCGCGCGTCACCTACAGCAGGCACTACCTGTTGCTCCCGCAGAGCGCGAGCTGGAGCTGGATTGCGGCCTGCCGTCGTTACTGGGAGACCTTCAAGGTGACGATCGGGTTCAGCGCCGACGATGCCGCCTATGGCCCGGGGCTGGAGGAGCGCGCGGTGACCGTGATCAACCCGAGTCAGTGGACGGATAGCATCGAGGCGTTCTTTGAGGCATACTATCCCGGTCTGCGATACGATCCGGTCGAGGCCGCGACGCCATATGAGCTGGAGGCTATCCTCAATGGGCGGGTCGCCAGGGGACAGCGGTTCGGATAGGCCCTTAGGGGGCGTGTGGAAATTGATTGACAACACAACCGTATCGTGTATAATCTCACCTGCGCTGGCGTAGGGAATCTTGACCGAAGCATCAGCCGTGTTAGAATCACGAAGCGCCGACGTAGCTCAGCGGCTGAGCATCCGCCTTGTAAGCGGAGGGTCGTGGGTTCGATTCCCACCGTCGGCTCATACGGGCAGTTGATCCGAGCGGCAAAGGAGGCGGACTGTAAATCCGCTGGCGTACGCCTTCGGGGGTTCGAGTCCCTCACTGCCCACTTGGCTGCGCCCATGTAGCTCAGTCGGTAGAGCACTTTCTTGGTAAGAAAGGGGTCATCAGTTCAAGTCTGATCATGGGCTCAAGGCGATGCGGTAACGCCTTATAGCGAGTAACGTAGGCGAGTAGCTCAATTGGGAGAGCAACGGTCTCCAAAACCGTAGGTTGCGGGTTCAATTCCTGCCTCGCCTGCCTCACACCAAAGACACCGCCTGTTATAGGCGGTGTCTTAAAATGTGGGGACCCGATGATGTGTAAGTTCTACGGAGGAGTCCGTGGCTAAGTCGACAAGCAAGAAAGAGAACGCAGTGCTTGCCTATCTCCGCTCTACGCGTGCGGAAATGGGGCGGGTGCGCTGGCCTACATTGGATCAGGGTTGGTCGATGACCAAGATCGTGTTGGCCGTGACGTTCAGCATGGCCATCTTCCTGGGCGTGCTGGATTTCTTTTTCGGCTGGCTGCTCGGCCAGATTGTCTCCGGAAGCGTTATCTTCATGGTCGTTGGTGCGGCAGTCGCTGCCGCTCTGATTATCTCGCTCTACCTGATCGGCCAATCGGACGAGGCCTAGACAGTTGACACAAGAAGAGATTGCAGCTCAGGCCTCTGAGGCGGACGACGTCGAGGAGTCGGGGGAGGCCGGCGAGGACCTTGGGCCGATGCCCGACCTGGCGCTTTCGCCTGACGCTATCTTCGAGCGCCTGGGCGCCGGCATGGACGACGAGGACAAGAGCCTGGACCTGTCCGGGTTCTTCGACGAAGAGGAAGCCGAGCCGGAAGAGCAAGCGACGACAGAGGAGCAGCCGGAGCCTGAGGCTGCAGAGCCCGAGCTTGAGGAGATCGCACCCGAGACCGATGAGTCCGAAACAGGCGGGGACCTGCTCCCGGAGCTTGATTTTGATGCGGAGTCGACGGATGGCGGTTTCCTTCCCGATCCGTTCGGCGACGATGAGCCCGAGGTACAGACCGAGGAGCGTGCTTGGTTCATCGTGCACTGCTACTCTGGCTATGAGCACAAGGTCCGGCACAATCTGGAACAGCGCATCGAGTCGATGGCGATGCAGGAGTTCATCTACCAGGTGGTTGTTCCCACGGTTGAGGAGATCGAGCTCAAGGATGGGAAGCGCCGCACGGTGGAACGCTGTCTCTATCCCGGCTATCTGATGGTCCAGATGCTGCTGACGGACGACTCGTGGTACGTGGTGCGCAATACGCCCGGTGTCACCGGCTTTGTCGGAATGGGCAACAGGCCCACGCCGCTGCGTTCAGAGGCTGTGATGCGCATCCTGCGCCGGATGGAATCGAATGCGCCCGAGGTCAGGGCTACGTTCAAGCGCAACCAGAAGGTGCGTATTGTCGAGGGTCCGTTTGCCGACTTCATCGGCACAGTGGATGATATCGATGAGGAGCGGACCAAGGTCCGTGTCTTGGTCTCCTTCTTCGGTCGTGAGACCCCGGTTGAGCTGGACTTCTTGCAGGTCGAGAAGACGTAGCGGTAGGCCACTAAACCAAGTAACATCCGCTGGGAGCGTGAGTCCCCAGCTCTAGGGAGTGTTGAAGATATGGCAAAGAAGAAGGTAAAGGCAGTCGTCAAGTTGCAGATTCCGGCCGGCAAGGCCAACCCTGCGCCCCCGATCGGTCCGGCGCTGGCACAGCACGGCATCAACCTTATGGGCTTCTGCAAGGAGTATAACGCCCGGACCGCGCACCTGTCCGGCAATATCATCCCCGCAGAGATCACCATCTTCCAGGACTCGTCCTTCAAGTTCGAGCTCAAGACCTCGCCCACGGCGGACCTCCTGCGCAAGGCAGCCGGCGTCCCCAAGGGGTCGTCCGAGCCCAACCGAGAGAAGGTCGGAGCCATCAGCAGGGATCAGTTGCGTGAGATCGCCGAGACCAAGATGCGTGATCTGAACGCGAATGATGTCGAGAGTGCCATGCTGCAGGTCGCCGGTACGGCGCGCAGTATGGGCATCCGGATCAGGGACTAGCCCGGATCCAAGTCACCAGTGTGGGAGGGGCAACCCGCTAGCACCACAAGGAGTCAGAATGGGCAAGACAGGCAAGCAGTATTTAGAGGCAGCCGCCAAGGTCGACCGAGAGGCAACCTACAGCGTTGCTGAGGCGATCTCGCTGGTCAGAGAGGTCAGCTACACTAAGTTCGACGGTACCGTCGAGGTGCATCTTCGCACCAACCTCGACCCCCGTCGCGCGGATCAGACGATGCGCGGCGTGGTGAAGATGCCCAACGGGTTGGGCAAGTCGGTGCGGGTGCTCGTCTTCGCCGCCGGTGAGGACGCGCAGGCCGCCGAACAGGCCGGCGCCGATTACGTGATCGGTGACCAAGAGGGCATCAAGCGCATATCCGACGGCTGGACCGACTTCGACGTCGCCATCGCCGTGCCGGATATGATGCGGTTGGTGGGGCGTCTGGGGCGTGTGTTGGGGCCCCGTGGCCTGATGCCCACACCAAAGACCGGGACGGTCGTTCCGGCCGAGGACCTGCCTCGCGTTATCGATGAGACCAAGGCAGGACGCGTGGAGTACCGTCTGGACCGCTCGGGCAATATCCACTGCCCCTTCGGCAAGGTGAGCTTTACCGAGGAGCAGTTGATGGGCAATCTCTCCTCGTTGATGAGCACGATCCGTCGCGCTCGCCCGTCGGCGGCCAAGGGTAACTTCATCCGCCGTGTCACGCTGGCCCCCACGATGGGGCCCGGCATCCGGGTCGATGCTAACGAGGCGCTCGATCTCGAGCCCGCGTAGAGCAGCTTAACATCAGTTCAGTCTAACCTGTCCGCCAGAGACAGCAGGCGCTGGCGAATGGCAAGCCATTCGTGGAACGGACTTCGTCCGTTCATACGACAGGCAAGCAGTTCGTCGGCTTAATCTAGCCCGCCGAGGCAGGACCAGGGGAAACACAGTCTTGTTGCGCCGTCCCGTGTCACACGCGTGTGACTGAGGGAATGGCGACCAACGAGGATCCCTGAGTCCTTGCGCCGGCCGGCGCAAGGACTTTTCTGTTGTCTGGGGTTGGCAGCAGCAGGTATCCTACAAGGAGGTGAGATAGGTTGGCTATTACACGCGCACGCAAAGAAGCGATGTTGGCAGAGTATCGCCGGCAGATGGACGAGAGCAACGGCTTCGTGATGGTCGAGTATACTGGGCTGAGCGTTCCCCAGATGCAAGATCTGCGCCGGGAGACGCGCCAGGCCGAGGGTGAGGTGTTCGTTGTCAAGAACACGCTCTTCAACCTCGTGCTGGCAGAGCGAGAGCTCGAGGCGCCCGAGGAGCTGAAGACCGGTCCGACGATCGTGGCTTTCTGTCATCAGGACGTGCCCGCGATGACGAAGCTCTTCCGCAATGCGGCAAGGAACTTCGAAGAGGGACAGCTGACGGTCAAGGGTGGCCTGCTCGAGGGTCGTCTCTTTCGCCCGGACGAGGTCGAGGCTGTTTCCAAGCTCCCGACCCGCGACGAGCTGTTGGCGACCGTCCTGCGGACGATCAACGCCCCGGCGACACAGACCGCCGGCGTGATCGCAAGCGGCGTCCGTCAGGTGCTCAACGTCATCAAGGCATACGCCGACAAACTGGAAGAGGCAGGCGGAGCTCCCGCCGAGGCAGCGGCCGCGGCTTAGTCTCGCGCTGCGAGACCAAGCTTGGTAGCTTAGTCAAAGGTTCATCAAGACCGAGTGGTTCGCACGCCGAGTAGAGCTGCGCCCACCCAACCAAATGGAGGTTTCAAGACAATGGCAGATCTGGATAAGCTCGTAGAGGAAATCAGCGCCCTGACGCTGGTCGAGGCATCGGAACTGGTCAAGGCACTCGAGGACAAGCTGGGCGTTAGCGCAGCCGCCCCCGTGGCGATGATGGGCGCGATGCCCGCCGCCGCCGACGCGGAGCCCGAGGAAGAGCAGACTGAGTTCAACGTGGTCCTCCAGGACTTCGGCCCCAAGAAGATCAACGTTATCAAGGTCGTGCGTCAGCTGACCAGCCTGGGTCTGAAAGAGGCCAAGGATCTGGTCGAGAGCGCGCCTGCGAACGTGGTCGAGGCCGTCGGCAAGGACGTTGCCGAGGATGCCAAGGCCAAGCTGGAAGAGGCCGGCGCCAAGGTCGAGGTCCAGTAGCTTACCTTTTCACCAACGCGAGAGCCCCCTGGTCAACCAGGGGGCTCTTTGTGTTGTGGGTAGCTCGTGGCCAGGCCCTAGGCCTACGCCGCGAGGCCTCACGCCATCGTACGGTGCCCGCTCGTGGGCGAAGACGAAGCTTCGCCCTACGCAGATATCCAGACGCCTGCTCCGGTAGGGCGCCACTGCGCACTGACCGCCTCCGCCGGCCTGGCTCTATGGCTCAAGCTGCGTGTGCGCAGCCGGCGTCGTGTCGTCTGTGGACCGTGGACATCTTGTCCGCGGTCCACAGAACGGTTTGCGGCAACTTCTATTCCCCCGCCCCCACCCGCGTGCTATACTGCCGCAATGCAGACGCAACCAGACCACACACACGACAGCCAGGCAGTCGTCGCGGGCCTCCGCGAGGCACTCAGCGACTTCATGACGGTCGAGGATATCATTATCCTCGATAGCAACGCGCGTCCTCTGATTCGCTTCGGCGGGCAGATCGTCGCTGACCCCGATGACGGCGCCTTCGACGATCTGGTGACCCGCTTCAAAGCCCTGGGCTATACGCCGATCCTGAGCACTGAGGACAGCGTCACCTACGTCCGCGCGCTACCGGTCGTGGCCAGCGAGAAGACCGGCAAGCCCTGGGTCAATGTTGTGCTCTTTGTCCTTACCGTGCTCTCTGTGCTGGCCATCGGTGCCATGCGGGACGAGATCGACATCATCGCGAACCCGCTACAGATATGGCGAGGATGGCCGTTTGCGGTCACCATCATGGGTATCCTGACGGCGCACGAGCTGAGCCACTACTTCGTGGGCCGGCGCTATGGATCGCCCACCAGTCTCCCCTACTTCATCCCCATGCCGCTCGTGGGCATCCTGGGAACGATGGGTGCCGTGATTGTCCAACGCGGCCCCATGCGCAGCCGGAAGGCGCTCTTCGACATCGGCATCGCCGGCCCCATCGGCGGCCTGGTCATTGCCATCCCCCTGCTCTTCGCCGGCCTCGCGCTCTCCTACGTCGGCACGCCACGAGAGTTCATGGACCTCCCCGCCGGCGAGCCGATCCCGGTGATGCAGGAGGGCAACTCGCTGCTCTATGTCGCGGCCAAGTTCATCATCCACGGCGAAGTCCTCCCCAACCGCGCCGAGGGCACCGATGTCTGGCTATCCCCGCCCAGTCCAGGTGGTTCGGTCGCCTTCGCCGCTTGGGCCGGCCTCTTTGTCACGTCCCTCAATCTCCTTCCCATCGGACAGCTGGACGGTGGGCACATCGCCTACGCCCTCTGGGGGCGCAAGGCATGGAAGCTGGCGCGCGTCGTCACCTGGGTGATCCTGGGATGGGGACTCCTGCTGACCGTACTGGGCAATCAGGCCGGCGGGACGTGGCTGATGTGGGGGGCCCTCTCCTCGATGATGGGTCGTCGCCACCCGCCGCCGCTGGATGACGTGACGCCCCTCGACGAGGGGCGCAGGCGCCTTGGGTGGGTGATGGTCGCGATCTTCATCCTGATCGTGATCCCGGTGCCGCTGATCAATACCGTCATCCCCTAGGTCGCGGGGAAATGCCGATTCGGGGCAGGCCCACCATTGGCATCGATGCCAGCCGCGCGGTGAGCGTTGTGCCCACGGGCACTGAGGCCTACTCCGCGCACCTGATCCGAGCGCTGGTGCCGCTCTTGGCGCCGGACCACGACCTTCAGCTCTACACCCGGGAGGCACCTGCGCTTCCGCTGCACGATCCGCTGCCCGCCGGTGTGTCGGTTGAGACGCAGGCCGTCAAGACGGCTGTGATCCCCTTCCCTCGGCTGTGGACGCACGTGCGTCTCTCCTGGGAGATGCTGCGACGTCCGCCGGACCTACTCTTCGTGCCCTCGCACGTGCTGCCGGTGGTGCGCCCCAAGCGCACGCTGGTCACCGTCCACGACCTGGGCTACCGCCGCTTCCCCGACGCGCACCCGCCGTCTCAGCGGCGCTACCTGGAGGCGAGTACCCGGTGGAACGTCCGCGTGGCCACCCACATCCTCGCGGACTCGGTCGCAACCCGCGACGCCGTCATCGACGCCTACGGGACCTCCCCGGAGAGAATCACCGTAGTCTATCCCGGCTACGAGCCCGACCTGGCGCCGGTCACGGATCTCGATGTGCTGGCAGCGGTGCGGAAGCGGTACGGCATCGAGTGCGACTACGTCCTCTTCATCGGTCGCATCCAGCCGCGCAAGAACCTGGCGCGGCTCATCGAGGCCTTCGCTCGCGTCCGCGCCGACCACCCCGGTCTCACCTTGGTGTTGGCGGGGCCGCAGGGCTGGCTCGCGGAACCGATCCGGAGGCGGGTCGCGGAGCTGGGGCTGACCGACAGCGTCCGCTTCCCCGGCTTCATCGCCGCCGAGGACAAGGCCGCGCTGATCTCGGGGGCCCGCGTCTTCGCCTACCCCTCGCTCTACGAAGGCTTCGGCTTCCCGGCGCTGGAGGCCCAGGCGTGCGGCACGCCGCTGCTGGCGAGCAACACCTCCAGCCTGCCTGAGGTCGCCGGTGAGGGGGGACTCCTGATCGATCCCGAGGACACCGACGCCATCGCCGATGGCCTGCGACGGCTGCTAGAGGATCAGCAGTTGCGCTACACGCTAGTGGCGCGTGGGTTCGAGAACTTGGCGCGCTTCTCGTGGGAACACGCCGCGCGGCAGGTGCGCGACATCGTGGTTAGCCTCCTGCAGCACTAGCGCGAAGAGGCGTTCAGAGGACGTGCTCTGTGCGCTCCAGAATCGCCTGCTTGAGCGCGGGGGTCAGGCTGTTGAAGTAGGCAGAGAAGCCGCCCACCCGCACGATGAGGTCCTCGTGCCGCTCAGGGTGTACCATCGCGTCCTCGAGGACCTCCCTGTCCACCACCGAGAGCTGGATCTGGAGCCCGCCGAGATCGAAGTAGGTTTCGATCAGGTCGCGGATCGCCTGCCTGCTCTCCGGCTCGTCGAACAGGGTCCTTGCGAAGCGCATGTTGAGGACCGGGGTGCCCAGCGCGGAGGCGAGCGGGAGACGTGTGACGCTGCGCAGCATCGCCGTCGGCCCTTGGCGGTCGCGCCCGGTTACGGGCCCGATCGAGTCCGCCAGCGGCTCGCCGGCGTGGCGACCGTCCGGGGTCGCGCCCACATGCTCACCCACCGCGGCGTACGTCGTGAACATGATGCAGGACGGCAAGAACGCGCCGCCACGCCAGGGGGTATGCGCGTCGAAGGCACCGAAAACGTGCGTGGCGATGGCTGCGGCGAGCTCGTCGACCACGGGCTGGTCGTTGCCGTAGCGGGGACAGGCCCGCAGCCGTTGGCGCAGGCGCTCGCTGCCGGCGAAGTCGGTGCGGAGGGCATCCAGCAGGGCCGTCTCCGTGACTTCTTGTGCCTCGAAGACCACCTCGCGCACGGCAGCCAGCGCGTCGGCGACGTTGGCCAGGCCCGCCACGTTGACGACGCTCCAGTTGTAGCGCGCCCCGCCGGCGTTGAACTCGACACCGCGGTCGATGCAGTCGTCGATCAGCAAGCTGCGCATCGGCTGGGGCGCGACCTCCGCCTTGGCCCGCTGGAGACGGCTCACGCCATCCGCAATGTCCTCCACTACCGCGGTGACATCCCGGTAGTACGCGGTCAGAAGCCCTTCAAAGGTCTGAGCATCCGGCAGAGACCGCGTGAGGGTGCCCTCCAGGATCAGAAGCAGGTTGATGCCCGCGTCCAATGATCCCACGTTGGAGCAGCCGTGGACCATCGTCTCGGTGCAGCCGCCGCCATTCCACCAGACCGCATCCTCGGGGCGCACGCCCAGGCGAGGATCGCCCAGCCCCTCGACATAGGCGGGGTCGTTGTAGAAGGCCGGCTGACCGCAGCCGGTGGCGACGGCGTCGAGGGCCACGTCCCAGACGCGGTCGGGCATATCCGCGCGCACACCCAGCTCGTAGGACGGTCGATGGAGGCCGTGCACCGCCTCGAGGCAGAGCGTCGTCACCTCGCCATAGGCCGGCGAACCATCTGCCAGCGAGCCCCCGATGGCGGCGCTCCACGCCTCGTTGGCGGCGACGTTGACGGCAAAGGCCCGCAGCAGCGTACGCGCGGAGTCTGGCGTGACCCTGCCGTCGCGCAGATCGCGCTGGTAGGTGGGCTCGAGCTCGCGGTCCAGACGCCCAGGATTGTCGCAGTCGTCGAGGTAGAAGACGAAGTTGTAGGCCACCAGGGCCTCGTAGAAGGAGCGCGCCGGCTTGAACGGCACCTGCCACAGGGCTGCCAGCAGCGCGTCACGGTGGCGCGCGCCCTCGTCTGAATCGGCGGGCCAGCGCGCGAGCTCGTCCACGATCCGCTGATGCCACGCGCGGATGCCTGCGATAGCGTCTTGCAGCCCCAGGTAGAAGTCGACTTTGCCTGCGTCGCCGATCGAGCGGGCGTCAGCGAGCTTGGCGGATACCCGAAGCCCATAGGTGTCGAGCCCCTCGCGGAGGACACGACCGTAGTTGGGGATGCTGTGCGTGTAGCCACGCCCGCCCACCGTGTGGGGCGAGTCCCACACGTCTCGCGCTGCGTTGAGCTCGGCCATCGCCGCGTCCAGGTCCTCGAGGGTTTTCCTGGCTGCGCCCTGCTCGCGCAAGCGAGCAGCCTCCAGTTTCCCGCGGTTCATCATCCAGGTGAACGAGTACGTGGGCGCGACGATGCGATTCACCGAATCGTCGAACGCCGCCCTGGGGCCGCTTGGGGTGAGCGCCGTGCCCTCATAGGCGGGAGCAGGACGGTGCTCGAAGCGCCTGCGCACAGCGCGCGACCAGCGGCGCACCGGCGACGCGCCGGGCAGCTCGAAGTAGCCGGCGGCGAAGTGTTCGCCCAGCGCGTGCAGCAACTCAGAATCGGGTTCCGGCATAGCAGTGCCCTCTAGCGCCGGCTCAGCTCCTCATAGACATCCATGTAGTACAGCACCGAGTCGACGGGCGTGTTGGCGGGGATGTGGTTGCCCACCGCCAGGAAGAAACCGGGACACGACTTCCCGATGGCCATCGCGCGTTCCACTTCGGCGCGAATCTCCTCGCGGTTGCCCCGCAACAGGACGCGCGTGTCCACGTCGCCGATGAAGGCGTGGGTCTTTCCGTAGTGCTCGGCGATGTAGGCCATGTCGGTGAAGGGCTCCAGCACAAAGCCGTTCACACCGCAGTCGGCGATGTCGTCGATGAAGCGCGTGTAGTCGCCGTCGGACGTGTACATGATCTTCTTGCCTGACTCTATGAGCGGGGCGAAGAGCTTCTTGTAGTTGGGGAAGACGTACTTTCGGTACCACCGGGGCGAGATGAAGGGCCCTGACGACCAGACGATGTCGTCGTGCACCATCACGCAGGGCACATCGGCCTTGCCCAGCGCATCGTAGTACTGCTGGATCCACGAGACGTAGCGGTTCGTCACGTCGCCGAAGCGCTTCTGATCGACCCCGGCTGCCAACAAGAGCATATCCCAGCCAAAGATGGCGATCAGGCCCGAGACGACGGTGATGTAGACGCCGGTCATGGTGACCTGGTCAGGGGTCTCCTCGCGCTGGCGCCGGTAGTGTTCCTCGAAGCGGCGGATCAGCTCGGCCTCGTCACGCGGGCCGTAGGCCTCCCATGGGTCGAAGTCCAGCACCTGCTCCGGTGTCTCGAAGGGGCAGTGGATCGTGTCCCGCCGGTCGACGCCGCCCGCGGCATACTCAGCGTGGCCCATGTCGGTCGAATAGGCTGCGACCTCTTGGTCGCTGATCAGGGTGGACCAGCGGAAGTCGAAGTTCCACGCCTTCTGCAGCGCCAGGGAGCCTTCACGCTGCAGCTCCGGCGGGCTCTCCACGCCCACGTCGATCCCCGTCACGGCCTTGATGACGTCCCAGTGCTCGGTCACGGAGTACTCGGTGTGCGGAACGCGGGAGGGCATCTCCAGGTTCAGCGCAGCCCAGCCATCTGCATATGACATATAGGGTTCCTCCAGTATGAGTGGTGGACGCTGCTAGTCCTGCGGCTCGCTGTGTCCGAACACAAGATCCCTCAGTACCGTCGGGATGACACCTAGCGTTGGACTAGCACCTCGCAGCGGCGGCTTGTACGGCTACGAGATGCCGGTAGTGGCGGTCCTCGACGGCCTCGACGCCAGCTTCGGCGACAGGGTTCTCGGCGATCAGCGCCCCTGAGTCACTCACGATCGCGGGCGAGCACCCGGTCATCTCGTTGTTTGACAGCCACACCCGTTGCGCTGACGGCGCCGCGTAGAGAGCGGGAAGGTCCAGCCCTTGCGCGCCCACAATGGTGTTGCCCTCGAAGGCGAGGTCGTGCGCATCGCCTAGGACCACGACCTGGCCCTGAGCCCCGCCGCGCCCATTCGCTGCGACTCGGCAGTTTCGAACCCAGACCGACTCTGGCTCCACGGGACGCGGACAGGCCCGGAAGAGGATGCCGGCGCCCTCGTTGTGCGAGACTTCGCAGGACTCGATCAGGTTGAAGCTGTCGCGCGTGCCGACGGAGATGCCGGGTCCGCGGTTGGCAGCGAACCGGCAATCGCGCACCGTGATGTGGTTGGCGCGCACGCAGAAGAAGAACCCGGCCATGTCGTTGGACTCGGCCACGCAGTTGATGAAGGCTACGCCGGTGCTGCCGGCGCCGGGATGGTAGCCGTTCCCGGCGTTGTCCGTGACCACGCAGTCCTCGAGGTGCACGTCGCGGCTGAGCTGGAAGCCGATCCCCTCCCCGGAAAAGCCGGTCTCGACGACGTTGGTCACGGCCACGTCGTGGCCGGCGATGAAGTAGACGCCCGCCCCCCGGCATGCGCCGATGCCCGCCGGCTGAGCCTCACGGTTGCCATCCAGCGTCAGGTCTTCCACCGCCACGCCTCTGACGTTCTCGCCGTAGATCAGAGGGAACGCTGTCACCAGGACCGGGTTGAGCTCCGCGTGGTAGTCGGAGTGGATCCCCTTATCGATGCCCACCCAGTTGTCGTCTACCCAGGTGATGCGGGCGAAGGTCTCATAGAAGCCGCCGTGGCGCGTGTCCCGCACCGCCACAGTCATCCCAGGCACCAATCCCTCGGTGTGCATCAGCGGGATATCGCACATGCCGTAGTTGTGATAGCCGCTGAATGGGTATACGCAGCCCGGTGCCTTGCGGAGTACAGTGTCGCGTCCCTGCCCGGCAAGCGTGACGCCGGAACGCAGCTCGATCCCGCGATCCAGCTCGAGTTCCATCGCCGGCAGTACTACGCGTCCGCCTGCAGGCACCAATGCGTCGATGGCGCGTTGGATCGCCTGTGCCGAGGCGGCCTCTGAGCGCTGCAGCTTGATCTCGTTCACAACGTCTCCGTGGACGGGGTCAATCCGTCTCCTCGTCCTCGAAGTCCGGCATCTCGGGGAGCGCCACCGGCGGCGCCGTTAGATCCACCAATGTCTCCCAGGTGGCCTGATCGCGCCACCTAACCTTCTCGCGCCTCAAGGCCGTCAGCATGACGTGCTTGGTGGCTGCTGTATCCGAGGGCCCGCGATCCTCGACGAACCGGATCAGCTCCTGGATGTTCGCCAGACAGCGCTTGCGCGCGATCTCCGACAGCCGGCTGACGACGCCGGGGGATGCGCTTGCCTCGGTTAGGCGCGCCGCGCGCTTCCGATAGCGCGACAACCACGCCTCCGGCACCCGCTGGAAGTTGACGATCGCGTCGATCGCCTGCAGCCGGCCCTCCATATGGCGCCTCAGGTACCCGTTGGCCCAGCGCAGCGTCACGAACATCGTGGCCGCAAAGACCACGCCAAAGATGAGGAACGCTAACCATAGTCCGTCCAAATCACACCCCCACAACCTGGTCGCCGCGCCACTGGCTCACAAGGGCCTGGGCGCCGCGGACGAGCATCAGTGTGTCCAGGCCGACTGCGAGGAACTTGAAGCCGGCGTCGATGCGGTTCCGTATCTCGCCGGGACGAGGCTCTGCGATGAGGAGTCCCGGCGCCACGCCGGCCGCGGAGGCAGCCTCGAAGACGCGCGATACGGCCCGCTCCACATCGGGGTGGTGCACCTGACCCATCAGCCCCATCGATCCCGAGAGGTCGTACGGGCCGATGAAGACCACGTCGACGCCAGGCACGGCGCAGATCGCGTCGATGTTCTCGACGGCGTCGATGTGCTCGATCTGCAGGATCACCAGCGTCTCGGCGTTGGCGGCGTCGACATATGACTGGAAGGTGGCCCCGTAGCCGTGGGCACGGCACACGCCGACGCCGCGCACGCCGTCGGGTGGGTACTTGGCGGCGGCCACGGCCTCCCGTGCGTCCTCGACGGTGCGCACCCAGGGCACCATCACGCCCTCGGCGCCGGTATCCAGGGCCCACTTGAAGTGCTCGGGGGCGTTGATCGGCACCCGGCAGATGGCGGCACACCCGCAGCCCTGCACCGCCTGGACCTGCGGTAGCACGCGCGGCCAATCCATCGCGCCATATTCGACATCCAGCACGACCCAGTCGAAGCCGGCCTGCGCCAGTATCTCGGCTACCGCTGAGTTGCCGAGCATCGTCCACGAACCGACGGTGGCCTCGCCACGCGCCAGTTTTGTCTTCACCTGATTCCGCATAGACTGTCCGCCTCCTCGGCAGGATCATACACCGGATGGGAGGCTTTCCCAGCGTCCGGGCAGCTGTGCTACCGACAGTGGACGATCAGGGGGTTCGAAACTCGCCTCCTGATCCTCTTGTCAGATTGTTGACATGTTGAAGATTTATTGTAAAATATATGTATACATCATGATACTGAAGAATAGAGGAGAACAAACGATGACTGCAGAGCTGACATGTGACCCATTTGCAGCGCTGAATGAGGCGCTTTGCCACGAAGAAGAGGCCAGGCAGTTCTACATCAAGGCAGCCGAGCGGACCGCTGACAGATCCGGTGCTCAGATGTTTAGAGACCTTGCGAACACCGCAAGCACGCACATAGCAATACTGGAGCAGCAGGTGGAATCCCTTAGCAATCAGGATCGCTGGATCCTACCCGAGTGCGCTCTTGGGTGCGAAGCAGACCTTACAGATCCATTCTTTCCACGGGGCTATGAAGCCCTGAAGGAAGCCATACGCAGCAATGCAGACGACAACGACGCGATCATATTCGCGCTAGAACGTGTACAGAAAGGCCACGCAATGTACCGAGAGGCTGCGCTGAGTGCTCTCGACCCGATTGCGCGCAGGATCTACGAGTATCTGACAGAGGAGGCCAAGACACAGCGCGACTTGTTGATGCTATCGTTTGAAAGAGTCGCGCCGTATCCGGCTTAGGACCTAGCAGAGCTATGGACAACACCCACAGGCAACGTCCGCTGCAGAGGACGGGCCTGTGGGTGTTCTTTTGCAGCTAGCCTGCCAAAGCTGTACAATGCTGGGGTTCTCACCTACCAGGAAGGAACCCCATGGAGAAGATAGACCGCGCTGCCCCAGACCGTGATGACGCAACCGTGATCCGCGGGATCATCCCCGCGATGGTCACTCCCTTCGACGCGGATGCGTCGATCAACGCCAAAGCGTTGCGCCAGCTCACCGAGTACCTGCTCGCAGGCGGCGTCCATGGGCTTTTCCCCACGGGCAGTCAGGGCGAGTTCTGGGCTCTCTCCCCTGGGGAACGCCAGCGCATCTGGGACATCGTCGTGGAGACGACGGAGGGGCGTGTGCCTGTCTACGCCGGAACGGGTGGCGTGACGACCCGCGAGGTGGTGGCTCTCAATCGCCTGGCAGAGCGCGTCGGCGTCAGCGCTGTCTCGGTGATCACACCGTTCTTCATCACGCCCACCGATGCAGAGCTGTACAGGCACTACGCCACGATCGCTGACGCAACCTCTCTGCCCGTGATCCTCTACACAAACCCCGGGCGCACAGGTGGCGTGAACCTCGCCGTGAATCTCGTCTCCAGGCTTTCGGAGCATCCCAACATCGTGGGTATCAAGGATTCCAGCGGCGACCTCAGCCAAACGCTGGCCTACATAGAGAACACGGGTGATGACTTCGCGGTGCTCCTGGGACGAGATACGTTGATCTACGCAGGGTTGCTGCACGGCGCCAAGGGGTCCATCACCGCGACCGCCAATGCCGCGCCGGCACTGGTCGTCGCGATCTATGATGCCTTCCTACGGGACGACCTGGATGCGTCGCTGGCGGCACAGAAGCGCCTCGTGCCGCTGCGTCAGGCCTTCGGCCTGGGGACCTTCCCCGTGGTCGTCAAGGAGGCGCTCACGCTACTGGGCATCGACGCCGGACCCGCCCGTGCTCCTGTCGGCCCTATGGCGCCCGCCCAACGCGAGAAACTGATTGACGTGCTCGTGGCGATCCACGGTGCGGATAAGGTGCTGGGGGTGAAGGAATAGGACACTGGGGACAGACCTGCCGCGGACCAGGCTAGGTGCGTCCGCCGCTCGATCCCAGATGTCTTGACAGCTTCCTCTAGATCCCAGCCTCCTGCACCACCCATCCCAACCCAAGTTCGTGGAGCTTGGCTGCGGCGGGGTAGCCGCGGTCGTCCCAGCCGACCATCCCGTAGTAGAGGGCGCGGGCGCGCTCGAACTCCTCGTCGGTTACCGCGACGCCGTCGCTCGCACCGCCCTGGAGGGCCACGGTCAGCTTCCTGGGCAGCGTGTCGGCCTCGATGCCGACGCCCTCGCGCGCGTTGAAGGCCCGCAGTAGGTTCATACGCCGCTCACCGACCTTCATCATCTCCCACAGGGTCACATTCCAGCCCGTGATCGCCTTCAGCGCGTCCACCCATTGTTCCAGGTTGTACAGCTGCCAGGCCGGACCATAGCAGAACTTGCAGACGCAGACCGCGTCGACGCAACTGATCATCTGCTGCGAATAGACGGCATAGCGCACCATCTCGGGCGTCAGTGAGTTGGGCGGCTGCGGATCCAGCAGGCCCAGGGCCGCGACGCCGTGGGCGAAGCGGGTGTAGGATGTGCCGTGCTCCGAGACGGTGTGGTCGGCCCCACCGGGATTGACCCCATACAGCAGCGCCATCTCCCGCTTGACCTGCGGCATATGCGCCGGCAGCTCTCGTCCCTTGACCGCCACGACCAGATCCTGCCCGACGCCCAGAGTCTCGGCCGCGCGGGCGGAGCCCTCGCCGAGAACCTTGCCGAACCCCTCTCTCTCGCCGATCATCTCGGTCAGTCTCACCATCATCGTGGCATCGCCGAAGCGAAGTTCCAGTCCTCCGGTCTCCTCGGTCGTCAGCAGGCCGTGCTCGAAGCAATCCATCGCCCACGCGATGGTCGCGCCACAGGCGATAGTGTCCATGCCGTAGGCGTTGCAGAGCTGATTGGCTCGCGCCACCGCGGCCAAGTCTGAGACGCCGCAGTAGGACCCCAGCGTCGCGATGGACTCGTACTCCGGCCCACCGTAGCGCGGATCGACGGGGAAGTCGCCCTCAGTGACCTCGACGACGCGTTTGCAGCGGACCACGCAGCCATAGCAGGTGTCGGTATCCGTGAGGATCGTCTCCAGCATCCGCTCCCCGCCGATGTCATCGGCGCCCTCAAAGGTGCCGCTGGACCAGTTGCGCGTGGGTAGGCCGCCGACGGTGGACTGGCCGGTCACCAGGGCCGCTGTGCCCAGCCGCTTGAACCCCGCCACGCCCGATGCATCGACGTTCTGCGCGCCCCACCTGGCGAGCTCCCGCACCTTGTCCGGATCGGCCGCCTCGGGTCGCGCGTGCCCGCGGACCGCGACGGCTTTCAGGTTCTTCGATGCCATCACTGTGCCCATCCCGCCACGGCCGTTGACGCGGTTGGCGTTGTTCACCAGCGCGCCGTAGAGCACGCCCCGCGCCGCGGCGGGGCCGCATTGCAGCACACGGATGCGCGCGTCGCCTAGCTCCTCGCGAAGGACGTCCTCCACATCCGCGGTCAGCATCTCCTCGAGGCCGGCGGCGTCGCGGAGCTCAGCCTCACCATCCTGGATACGGAGATAGACCGGCGCATCGGCCTTGCCGTGAATCACGACACCGTCGTAGCCCGCAAACTTGAGCTCCGCCGGCCAGAAGCCCCCGGCCGCCGATTCATCGGCGAGCCCGCTGACCGGTGACTTGGCCACCGCGGCCACGCGTGCCTGTCCTGAGATCGCCGCGCCGGTCATCGGCCCGACGAAGAGGCTCAACGTGTTCTCCGGACCCAGTGGATCAGCGTGCGCCGGGGTGTGCTTCAGCAGGTAGTAGGCGCCCATCGCGCTGCCGCCCATATACTTCCGGTAGAACGCCGCTTCCGGCTCCTCGACCGTCAGCCCACCGGTTGTCAGGTTCACATGAAGCACCTTGCCGCAATAGCCGTATGGCATGTCCCTACCTCCAATCGCCGCAGAAAGTCTCCCCCTATCATACCCTGCTCCATCCCCAACCCCAAATTGTCCCCCCGACCCAAGTGCTAGATTAGGGCTATCGCATTTGGATTACCGAGCCGCCAAGCCTAGGCGAAAACGTGGACTCCGGCCCATTCTTGCACTGAATCTGGGAATCGGGATGGTCCGTGCGCGGCTGTCAACACCGTCTGAC
>Ga0180436_10000155_pt1 | contig 72213 bp, 64 predicted proteins | sample SS_ome_2_FD_132434 | JGI IMG/M metagenome (GOLD analysis project Ga0180436, IMG submission 132434) | Hypersaline lake sediment archaeal communities from the Salton Sea, California, USA - SS_3_S_2 metaG | ecosystem: Environmental > Aquatic > Non-marine Saline and Alkaline > Hypersaline >...
CCCGACCGGCGGTAGGACGTCTGAAGGGCTTCGTCACGTCCTTCGACTTAACGTCGACGATGTTGAGCGTTCCGGTGTTGTCGAAGAACGCGATCTTCTCCGAGTCGGGCGACCAGACGATCTCCTCTATGAAGCCGCCGCGCCGGTTCGTCAGCTTCTTCGTCTCGCCGCGACCGTCGGACTGAGTGATGTAGAGCTCGTACTCGCCCGTCTCGTCCGAAGAGTAGGCGATCCACTTCCCGTCCGGGCTCCAGGCGGGGTTGCGCTCGACGACATCGTCGGTGCGCGTGATGCCGCGCGGCATCCCGTTCTCCGCGGGAAGGGTCCAGATGTCTCCCCGTGCCTGCGCAACGGCGCGCACGCCCGTGGCCGAGATTCCGCCCTCCTGGATGTCGTCGGCAGCGTTGAAGTACTGCGGCCGGAGGTCCATGTGGTCGCCCGGAATGCGGACGTCGACGGCGGCCGAGCGCTCGGACTCAAGATCGAGCAGCCTGAGCTCGGAACCGTACTGGTAGACGATGGCGTCGGGACCTATCGAGGCCCACTTGACGTCGTAGTCCCGATGCTTGGTGACCTGGCGGCTTCTCTCTGTGGCCGGGTCGTAGGCCCAGACGTTCAGCCTGTGCGCCGGGCCGGCGTCCGAGACGTAGTAGAGGATGTCGCCGTGCCACATCGGGAACGTGTCGGCGCCCTCCCAGTCGGTGATCTTCCTGGACGAGTAGTCGCGCAGATTGAAGAGCCAGATGTCGGGCGCGCGGCCGCCGCGATAGCGCTTCCACGTCGCGTAGTCGGTGGAAAACGGCGTGTAGGCAAGCCACTCTCCGTCGTCGCTCACAGACGCGTTCCAGCCGTACGGCACGGGCACCCTCTCGGGCATCCCACCCTCGGGGGATATCGTGAAGAGATGGACCGTCTGCGTCGGCATGCCCATGCCGAATGCCCAGTACATGATCTTGCCGTCCGGCGTCCAGCAGACCGGTCGCTCGGACGACGGGTGGTGCGTCACGCGGAACGGCGTGCCGCCGTCCCTCGGGATGGTGTAGATGTCGTAGTTACCGTCATAGTTCGCCATGAACGCGATCGTCTCGCCGTCCGGGCTGAACTCGACGTGCCCCTCGTTGCCGTAGGGGCTCGCGAGCGGGCTGGCGACACCGCCCTCCCTCGGCACCGTCCAGATGTCGTTGGCGTAACGGAACGCAATGTGCGTCTCGCTGACATCCGGATGGCGCAGCATCCCGCCGTGCGGGACCGCGGCCGTAGCCGCAGCGGCCAGCAGCAGAAGTGCGATCCCGATGACGGCCGGGATCTGTGGTCGTCTCTCCAGCATCCTCTTCCCCCTTGCCTCGGTCTGTGGCGGACCCTCGGCCTCGTGAGCGCGCAGCCCCTTGAGCCCTCGACCCCGCCGCCTGTCGCTTCAGTCACTCACCCTCTATCGTCTCGTTGAGCTCGAACCTCTCGAACCAGTCGAACCCTGCGTCCTTCAGAAGCCCCAGGTACCGCTCGTTCCCACGCACGCCCTCGTCCGCGACGTACGCGAGCCCGTATAGATACTGGACCATACTAATGTAGCCGTTCTCGCGAATCTTCGTGAGCACCTTCTCTGCGAACTCGACGCCGTGAACGGCAGTAGCGACCTTTCGGACGCCCTCGAGCCGCTCTTCGGTGATTTTGAGCTGATCGCCGTGCTTCGCGTCGAGAGCTTCGACGAGCTCCCAGTCCGGCAGGTCGCGGTACCGCTCGTCGTGGACCACGAAGCGTGGCGGCAGCTTCCTCCTGGGGTTCGGCCGTCCGCCCTTGGGATACCCCATGCACAGGAGCACCACGGGGAAGACGCCCTCCGGCAGTTCCAGCAACTCCCGCAGCTTGTCGAAGTACCAGTAGACCGTGCCGATGTAGACTGTGCCGAGACCCAGCGCTTCCGCGGCCACGCAGCAGGTGTGCATGAAGATGCACGTGTCCTGGAACGCGATCCACCACTCCTCGAAGCTCGATGTGGCCGTGAAGGGAGCCACCTCTATCTCGGCCCAGCGCTTGTTGCGCCGCATGTCGACGCAGAAGACGAGGTCGACGGGGGCGTTGACGATCTGCTTCTGCCCCATCCCGTCGAACTCGAAGATCCTCTGCCTGGTCTCGCCGTCCTCTATTTTGATGACCGAGTACGGCTGCATGCCGCCGGTCGGCGCGTGGGTTCCCGCCTCGAAGATGGCGTCGAGGACCTCGGGCTCGATCTTCCTGTCGGTGAAGGTGCGGATGCTCGCGCGACCGCAGAGCAACTCGACGGTCTCGTTGTGTGCCGTCGACATCAGTCCCTCGGGTTCTCGTCGATGTGTCCGTTCTCGTAGTGGCCGACCAGCTTGACCGGCACCCCGTCGGCGCCCGGGACCACCTCGAGACGGAAGTATGGCACCGCGTCGAAACTGAACAGCGTCTCCGTCATGGGAGTCGCAACCATATCCGGACGTTCGTCACGCCAGTAGACCAGCTTCCCTTCCTCGACCTTGAGGTGGCGGGCCCCGTAGTCGCCCGCGTAGGACTCCAGCGTGGCCGCATCGATCTCGACCGGACTCAGCCTTGCCTCGAGCGCAGCGACGGCCCAGTCGATGGAGAACGCCTCATCACCCTCGATTCTCTCGCGAAGCTTCGTGAGCGCGTCGAGGTAGGCCGCGTCCAACGCCTGGTCGGCCGGCACCTCGATGTCGGGCTGCACGCCGGTGCCCTCCCAATTGGTGCCGGAGATCGGGTTGATGGCGCGCCCGAAAGGCACCCTGACAACGATGTTCATGTCGTCGAAGAGGTAGCCCGCGACCGGATGGGCGCCGCCGCCCGTCACTTCGCCGACGATGGTGCCGCGTCCCAGGTTCTTCACGTTGTAGGTGAACTCCTCGGCGGCCGAGAACGTGTAGCCGCTCGTGAGCACGTAGAGATCGACGTCCGCCATCGAGGGTCCGGGCACGTAGGGCGCGGACCAGAACTGCTCGAGCGAGTCGCCGTCCCGGATGTAGAAGCTGTTCAAGTGGGTCGACTCCTCGAGCAGGTAGGCCATTATGGTCTGGATTAGACTCGGGCTGCCGCCCCCGTTCTCACGGAGGTCTATGATCAGCGCGTCCGTGTAGCCGAGGAAGTTCATGGCTGCGATCGCCGTCGGGCCGGAGAGCGACGTGTCGTTGAAGGCGTCGAGCTTCATGTAACCGACGTTACCGTCGAGTACCTCCAGCTTCTTGAACTCGAAGTTGTACTTCTTCCCGCGCTCGAACGCCATCTGGTGTGCGACGTCGGGGTCCTCGTCGCCAGCGGTCGACTCCGCCACCTGTTCGTCGCTCCAGTAGCGCACACCGGTGTGACGGTCGCCGCTGACCTCCTGAAGGTCCTCGGTCAGCTGTCGCGCGAAGTCCTCGATGGTCTCGAACTCGTCGTACTCGCCGCGCTTGAGCTTCCGACGAAGGTGCTTCTCGATGTCCTTAGCCACGTCTTCGAACACGTAGGTCTTACCGAACGCCCACGCGATCGAGTCGATGGCCGCCGCCTTGAACTCCGGCGTGGCGGCCTTCGATTCGTTCCCCGCCACGACCACGCGCTGCTGCGCGGAGCAGAGTCCGGTCACAACGAACAGACCCACCGCGAGAACGATGACCGCGATGCCACGCTGTGTCATCCTGATCCCCCTTCGCTTTGCTACATCACTCCCCCACGAAGCATGCGGGCGCCCGCCGTGGTCCGCGGCGGGCACCCGTGCAAGCAACCTGCTGGTGTGGTAAGTCGAGTCTAGATCACACCTGCGATGGTCAGCAGTGCCAACGCCGTGAAAGCGAAGGCCCCAAGCCGCCTTCTCAGGCTCTTCATCCTCGTCCCGAATCGCACGAGTCCGGTCTCCTCGCTTCGCGTTCTGGTCGTAGTCAGGGGGACGCGGCTCCCGCGCCGCGTCCCTCCTGAGGTGCCCTGCGTCAGAGTGCCGGGAGACTGAAGCCGGGGGTCCATCCCGGTCCCGGTATCGGTTCCAACGCTCTCACCGTTAACTTTGACTCAGAGGTCGAGCGCGGGGTTGAACTGCGAAAAGGCGCGCCGGAAGCCCGCCGGGGGGCTTCCCCGGGGGTTCCGGTGCGTGCGGCAGGTGCGGGTCGCTACTTGACCGACAGCTCCATCCCGCAGTCGTCGATGTCGAAGCAGATGCTCTCGGAGAAGTGGGCCTTGTCCCTGACGAACTCGAGGTAGGGCGCCATCTCCTTCTTCGCCACCCAGTCGAGATTGTCGTGTGCGATGACCCAGGCGCCGTCGGGGAGACGGTCGTAGAGCTGCTTCAGAAGGACGAGGTAGAGGTGCGGCACCGGGCCGAGCGGGTCCTTGAAGCCCTCGGCCTCGGCCGCCGCGATCTGCCGGTTCTCGAACTTGGCCTCGAGGTAGACGAAGTCGAAGGGGCCGTCAATACGGTCGAGCGCCGTGCGCGCGTCTTCGGCAATGAGCTCGACCTGCCCCTCCCAACCGGCCCTAGTGAAGTTGGCACGGGCCTTCTCGACCATCGAGGCGTCGAGGTCGATTCCCACAATGCGCTCGGCCTCGACCGCCGGCGTTGCGCCCAGACAGGGTCCCGCGAACCACCCGAGCGTGTATCCCCAGAAGCACCCGAGCTCGAGCAGGTGCGCCGGAGAACGCACGCTCGTCATCATGTACATCAGCCGCTCCATCGTCGGGCTCAGCGTCGTCCACGAGCCGTCGAACCCCTTAAGCCGCTCGCGGTGCGACTCGACGGCGGCGCGATCGTAGTCCGCGTCTGGACCCACGAGCCCGCGCTCCTTGACAAGCGCGAGCGCGGCGTCGACGATCTCTGTCTCGAGCGCGGTGCGGCCGAGCCGCCGGCCGAAGTGCCAGTCGCGTCGTGCGACCTCCTTCCGGAGCCCGCCGTCGGCGTCCTCGTTGAAGACGGCCTCCTGATGGACGAGGCCGTCCTCCTTCAGCTTATCCAGAGCGAGCGCCGTCGCCTCGCGTGATGGATGGAACGTGATAGCCATTTCTGCTCCTATCGCCGGTCGCATCAGGCTCCGGGCGGCCCTGACGGGCCGCGCGGCTACTGGCCCTGGACTGCGACCGAGGACTTCGGCCCGTCGAAGACCTGCAGTGTGTCGTCCTGCAGCAGCACCCAGAAGCAGTAGACGCCCAGCGCGGTGCCAAGCGGGATGTCGAGCAGGTCGAGCGCGCCGATTATCATCGCGAGGATGCGCGACCACGCCGCGGACCTGAGAAGACCGATGCCGGCGATGATTCCCGGCACCGACAGAATGATGAGGAAAGTGCCCAGGCCCACGCCGATGGCGCTCAGAATGGTCATGGCCTGGGGGTCGTGCGTCAGCACCCCGATGCTCGACAGCAGCACCATGATGACGATGCCGACTATGAGTCCTATGACGTGGTAGGCGATGAAGAGCGCGCCCAGCAGCGTCACGTGTTTCTGCATCCTCATGGCTCACCTCCTGTTTCGACCGGGCGTCCACCCGGGGCGCCGCGCGACCGCTGAGATCCGCGCCGCCGGTGTCCGCCGCTCCTTCCCTACAGCTTGATCTCGACCTTGACCTCCGGGATGCTCTCGCCCTCGCGCGGATCGCGGAGAACCTTCCGGAAGTCGAGCCACGCCGGCTGCGCCACGAACCCCAGCTGGAGGTTCAGCCCGAACATCGGGTTGTTCTCCTCGTTGTCGGTCTCGACGATGGTCGCGCCGTAGTCGCGCGCGTAGCGCACTCCGTTGACCTTGAGAGCGGTTGCTACACCCCTGCGCCTGTGGCTTCTGACGACACCCGTGAGACCCGTGTAGAGCTTCTGAGGTTCAACCTTCGATATCCACATGCCCGTAAGCCCCACGTACTCCCCCTCGTCGATGGCGATGAAGTGCGCGCTGGCGTCGTAGTTGGGCGACTCGAACCGCGACTGGAACTCCTCGTACCGTCCGATGGTCGGCGGTTCGGGCAGCGGGACGTCCATCCAGCACTCGCACTCGAGGTCGTACCAATGGCGCTTCCAGTCGGGGTCGCGCGCCGGGAGGTCGGGCACGTTGACGATCTCGATGCCGCTCTCCTTGACGCGCTTCTCGATGGCCTCGAACCTCTCGAAGTCGAACGTCTGGGGGTTGAGGTGAGAGACAGGATAGCGCATCGTCGGCTCGAACCCGCGCTTGGTCAGGAAGCGTATGAAGTCCGGCTTGTCCTCGCGCGTGTCGGCGGTGAAGAAGAGAGGGTCGCGCTCCGCGAGCGCGGCCGCCACGTGATCGTACATCGCTGACCCGTAGCCCTTCCGCTGGTGATCGGGATGCACTTCGACGCCGACGAAGTACTTGCCAGGCACGTAGGCCCAGTCGCTCTCACCGTAGCTCGAGAAGGCGACGATCTTCCCATCCACCTCACCGACAACGCGCTGGAACAGACGCTCCGGGTTTCGGTGCTTGTCCCTGTGCTTCCAGCTCTCCGGTGCGGACTTCTCCTCGGGCCAGTTGGCGTTCGCTATGCCGACGCACGCCTCGTACTCGGCGTCGGTCGGCTCGAACGGTCGTACCTTCAGACTCATGGTATGTCTCCCTCGGGGCGCGCCGCCAGTTCCTTCCGGAACTGCAGCCACGCTTTCGTAGGCTTGAAACCCAGCCGCACGTTCAGGCCGTACATGGGGTTGTTCTCTTCGTTGTCCGTCACAATTGTCTCGGCGCCGATGGACCTCGCGAACTCGTGCGCGCGGACCTTGAGCGCCGTCGCTATGCCGCGCCTCCGGTGGCTCCGGACGACGCCCGTCAGCCTGGTGTAGAGCTCGCCCGGCTTGTTGCGGCGCTTCCAGACGCTGCTCATCCCGACCCACCTGTGGCCGTCGAGCGCCACGAAGTAGCCCGCGGGGATGAAGTCAGGGTGGTCGAAGCTCCTCGCGAACTGCTCGAAGGGCTCGTTGGTCAGGAGGTCATCGTCGGGCACGTCCGGGATGATCTCGCCGTGCAGCTCCCACGCCCTGCGTTTCCAGTCGGGGTCACGGCCGGCGAGCTCGCTCGCGGCGACGATCGTGACGCCCGAGTCCCGCACGCTCTCAACTGCGCCGGCGAACGCGGACGCGTCCCAGCTCGAGAGGTCCAGCTCCGAGTCCTGCTCCTTCATGGATACCCGGAACCCTCGACTCTCGAGGAAGGCGATTCCCGCATCGTGGTCCTCCCGCGTGAACGACGAGAGGATCTGTGGACGGTGCTCGTCCAGGCCCTCGATGAGCGCGTCAAAGAGCGCGGAACCTATGCCTTCGCCGTGCCGCCCGGGTCTGACCTGCGCGTAGAGCAAGTACTTGCCGTCCGCGACGTTGTCCGACTCCTCGCGGTAGTACCCGGTGGCGACCACTAGTCCGGCCTTCGAGCCGTCCGTCTCCTCGGCGGCGAGCCTTCCCACAACGCTCGCCGGGTCGCGCGTCTCCGCGGAGTAGCGGTACATCTCGGCCGTCTTCGGGTACTCGGGCCAGTTCGCGGTCCAGATCTCCGCAGTCGCCTCGTAGTCGGCGTCGGAATCGTCCATCGGACGTATGCGCAACGTCAACTGCCCTCTCCATCCGCGACCTCTGCAGCCGCTGCCTTCTCGACACCGGCAGCGGCCCGCTCGGCCAAAGCCCTCTCCTCGTCCGTCCGCATGTCCTTCCTCAGGTGCACCCATCCGGGGATGGGCTCGAACCCGAGCTTGACGTTCAGGACATACATCGGGTTGTTCTCCTCGTTGTCGGTCTCCACGAACTCCACGTCGGTCGTCTTCGCCTTCGAGAGCGCGTGGACCTTGAGCGCGGTCGCTATGCCGCGCCGGCGATGGCTCCGGACCACGCCGGTGAGGTCGGTCTGGAGCTTCGTCGGATTCGCCAGGTCCAGCTCGAGCATGCTGACGCCGACGTACTCGTCGCCGTCGATCGCCACGAAGAAGCCCTCGGGAAAGAACGTCGGCTTGGCGAAGGTCTGCCTGCAGTAGACCTCGAACTCGCGCTTCTTGGGCTCGTCGACCTCTGGGACGTCCTTCGACAGCACCCAGTCGAGCTCCCACAGCTTCTCGCGCCACTCCGGGTCCTCGTCCCTGAGCTCCTCGAGCGGCACGATGCGGACGCCCGACTCCCGCACGCGCTCGACAACGTCCGACCACTTCGAGGGGTCGAATCCCGCCAGCGTTATGCGCGAGTTCTGCCCGCGCATAACCTGTTCGTAGCCGCGCTTGCTGAGGAACTCGACCGCCTCGGTCTTGTCCTCGCGCGTCCACGAATCGAGGATCTTCGGGTCCTTCTCCGCGAGCGACTCGACGATGTGGTCGTAGATCGCCGTCCCGACGCCCCGCCTCTGGTGGTCCGGGTGGACCTGGATGTAGATCCAGAACTTGTTCGGCATCGGCGTCCACATCGACTCCCCGAACGACGCGGTTCCCACCGCCTGCCCGTCCACCTCGGCCACCACGCGCTCGAGCATGTAGTTCTGGTCGCGCGCGTCGTCGCGGTGCTTGAGCAGCTCCGGCAGGTCGAGCTCGTCCGGGAATATCACATTGTTGATGTCTATGAGCGACCGGTAGTCCGAGTCGCTCCAGTCGAACGGTCGTATCTTCGCCATGCCTGTCCCCTGTGCTCTCTCCTTGAAGCGTCACCCCGCCTCGGCCGACAGGGCCGCGCCAGCTAGCTAGCCTTCTTGACAAAGATGAGCCACGCCGGCGTCGGTTCGAACCCCAGCCTGACGTTCAGGTCGTACATCGGGTTGCTCTCCTCGTTGTCCGTCGAGACCACGCGCGCGCCACGCTCCTTCGCGAACCCGAGTGCCCGGACCTTGAGCGCGGTCGCGATCCCGCGTCTCCGGTGGCTGCGCGCCACGGCGGTTAGGCCGGTGTCCAGCCTGCCCGGGTCTCCCAAGCGCTGCCAGAGACTCGTCGTCCCGATGATCGCGGTACCGTCGAACGCGAGCAGTATGGCGCCCGGCACCCGGTTCGGCGCGTCGAGTTCCTTCTCGAACAGCTCGAACGTCAGTTCGAAGCGGTCGGTGAAGAGCGGGACGTCCTTGAAGAGCTCGACGTACGCCGCGTGGACCTTCCGTCGCGCGTCCGGGTCCGACTCCTCGAACTCCTCGAGCGTCCTGACGACGATGCTCGACTCCTCGAACCGGCTGACGGTCTCGGCGAACGGCCCGGCGTCGAAGGACGCCAAGTCGAGCCTCGAGACCTGCTGCCTCTGCTTCTGTTCGAAGCCGCGGTCGGTCAGGAACTTGACCGAGTGTGGCTGGTCCTCGCGCGCGTCGGACGCGATCGACTCCGGCACGGGCTCCAGCCGGTCGAGCTCGCCGATGATGTGGTCGTACATGGCGGTGCCGATGCCCCTGCGCTGGAACGACGGGAGGACACGGATCTGCAGCTCGTACATGCCGGGGTCGCTGCTCCACTCCGGCTTGCGGTAGATGGCGGTCGCCACCACCTCTCCCTCAAGGTCGGCCATGATGCGGCGGAAGTAGTACTTGTCGCTCCGCCTCGCGTTCGCGTAGCGCATGCCTTCTACCGACGAGGGCTCGTCCGGCCAGTTGGCGTCCCAAAGGGCCACCGACGCCTCGTAGTCGCGGTCGCTTTCATCGAACGGTCGGATGGCAAGCCCGGCCGGCGCGCCTTTCTTCGTCATCGCGCTACCTCCGTCCCCGTTCGCGCGCCGCCGCCAGCGCGCCCTTGACCAGCTCGTTCCTGTAAGCGAGCCACGAAGGGATCGGCTTGAACCCGAGCTTGACGTTCAGGTCGTACATCGGGTTGTTCTCCTCGTTGTCCGTCCTGATGGAAACGAACCCCGCCTCCCTGGCGCCCGAGATCGCCCGTACCTTGAGCGCCGTCGCGAGACCGCGCCTCCGGTGCGAGCGCGAGACGCCGGTCAGACCGGTCTGCAGCCTCCGCGGCTGCGCCGGGATGCGCCAGAGCTGAGACATGCCGACGTATCGTCCCTGGTCGACGGCGATGAACCACGACTCCGGCATGCCCCACGGCCCTTCGACCTCCGACATGTACTGCGCAAACGGCATCTTCTGTATCGGCTCCGGGAACGGGACGTCCTGAAGGAACTCCCATCCGGCCTCGTAGGCCTTGTGGAGCGCCTGGTCGTCTTCCTTCATCAACTCGGCGAAGCTCCGCACGTCGACCTCGGACGCGTCCACCCTGGCCAGCACGTCCTCGAACGGCTTCGGGTCGAACGACTTGACGTCGAGCATCGAGAACTGGTTCCGCTGCGCGACCCTGAAGCCCCGCTTCTCCGCGAAGCGCATGCTGTCCGCGTCGTCCTCTCGCGCGTAGGTCGCGAGCAGTGTCGGCTTGGGATCACGGTCCTTGATCTGCTCCCAGACCCAGTCGTACGCCCTGGTCCCGAAACCCATCCTGCGGTACTCGGGCACTACCTGGATGCCTAGCCGGTACTTCCCGGGGGCGTGGCTCCACTCGTCCTCGCCGTAGTAGCCGGTCAGGATGGGCACGCCGTCCATCTCACCCACGAACCGTTCGAAGAGGAACTCCTTCTGGAGATGCTCGTCGTGATGGCGCCTCGTATCGACGTTCGTGCGCTCGTCGGGGAACGACTTGTTCCATACCTCGACGATCGCATCGTAATCGTTGTCGGTGCCGTCGAACGGCCGTATCACGAATCCCCTGGTCATCAGTCGAGCTCCTTGATCCACTGCGCCATCGTGATGCGCTCCGTGAATCCCGCCTTCTCGTAGGTCGCGCTCGCGGGCTCCGACCCCGAGCCCACGAATCCCTTCGTCGCGCCCATCGCCTTCGCGCGTTTCATCCCCTCGTGTATGCACGCCGTCGCCAGCCCCTTCCTCTGGTGGCGGGGCGACGTGGCGACCGGTTCGCAGACCGCTGTCAGAGTGACGTCATCAAACCAGATGGTCGCGAACGACGCAACGGCCCCGTCGGGCGCGACCGCTACGATGTCGAGGTCGCGGCGGTAGAGCGGCGCCTTCTGGATGTTACGGTACCACGTGACGTCCTCGCGGTTCTCGTGCGCGAAAGCGGGGTCGTCCGGGTGGAACGCGAGCCCCGACACGTAGCAGCGATCGAGCAGCTCGGCGCCGTCGCCCATCGCGCGCACGGCGTACCGCGCGGGCGCCACGGGCTCCGGCAGTTCGCCCTCGAGCGACCTCCAGTTCTGTCGCTCTCGGAAGACCGGCTCGTCGAATCCGTAGCGCCTGAGGATGCCCTCGCGCAGCCCGTCGCCCTCGTGCGACCAGACCGCTACCTTCTTCTTACCGTCCTTCTTCGAGACGGTCCATAGCCGCTCCACGGCCGTGGCCACCATCTCGTCCTCGAGCTCCTCCGTGCGAAGCTCCGGGTCGAGCTGAAGGAAGTTGCTGCCCTTGCTCTCCGAGTTGAGCACCGCGGCGATCTCGCCGTCGGCCGTCTCCCAGAGGAAGACCTTCTCCTCGAGCGGGCCCTCGTCGCGATTCGCAACGCCGTGCCACACCCAGTACTCCCACCGGCAGCACTGCCAGTTGATCTCCTCGCGACCGTTCTGGAGGAAGGTGTCCCGCAAAAACGCCCTGATGCGCCAGAAGTCGCGCGGCTCGTATGCTCTTCGTGTGAATTCCATGGTCGCCTCCCATCGCCGCTTGAGGCGGCTCGGCTGTCCGCCGCAGGTCCCCTCCGCCGTGGCGACCGCGACCCGCGGCGGCTCGACGACCGGGTGGCCGCTCCCGCTCGATCATCTCGCGGAAGCGGCTCCCCCTTGTCGTTCAGCATTCAACCTCGCTCAGACACCCCCCGCGGTGTGAGCGCTTCCGGCCGGGGCGCTCTCCGTCTCCGCCGGCGCGGTCGCGTCGCGCGCGGCCGCCCCTTCGAAGGGACGTCTGTACTCGGTCCACGCGGGCACGGGCCTGAACCCGAGCCGCATGTTGAGATCGAACATCGGGTTGTTCTCCTCGTTGTCCGTCTCGATGATCTTCTTACCCATCTCGGAGGCGCGCCTGAACCCGTGGACCTTGAGCGCGGTAGCCAGACCCTTGCGCCTGTGGCTGCGGACGACGCCCGTCAGACCCGTGTAGATCTTCTCGGGCTCCGCATCGGACAGCCAGAGGCCCGTGTAGCCGACCGCGCGCTCTCCTTCCCTCGCGAACCAGTGGAGGTCCATCTGGTAGCGCGGGCTCTCGAAGCGCTTCTCCCACTGCTCGCGCGACGGACGCGTGACCGCGTCGACTGACGGCACGTCCTGGAAGAGCTCCCAGCCCAGGTCGTACCACGTATCCTTCCATCGGGGGTCGATCGTGGCGAGTTCCGTGAGACACAGGATCTCGATGCCGAGCTCCTTCATCTTCGGACCCGTCCAGTCGAACTCCGACAGGTCGAGCGTGGTGAGGTCCAGTTGCGACACGTTGTACCGCATCGCGAACTTGTACCCGCGGTCCGTGATGAACCGTCCGTAGTCCGGCTTGTCGTCGCGCGTCCACGTGACGAGCGAGTCCGCATCGGTGCGGGAGAGCTCGTTCACCAGGAAGCGGTAGAACTGCTTCCCGTAGCCCTTCTTCTGGTGGTCGGGGTGCACCTCGACGAAGACGCTGTACTTGCCCTCGACGTGGCTCCAGCTGCAGTGTCCGTAGTCCCCCGCAGCCACGATGCTCCCGTCCACCTCACCGACGAACCGCTCGAACGTGAACTTCGGGTCGCGAGTCCTCTCCTCGTACATGAACTCCGAGAATGTGCTCGCCTCCTCGGGCCACAGCACGTTAGATATCTCGTGCACCGCCCTGAGGTCCGACTCTGTCTTGTTGCACTTGCGGATCTTCATCATGATAGCAGTCCTCGTTCTTGAGTTCCTTTCTGTCACCTAGCGGGCAGGCCGGGTTTCGAGCTTGATAGTGATCTTGCGAACGCGCAGCACGTTCACGCTTCGTCCCAACTTCCTCACCGTCGCGACGGTCCCGGGTAGGTCGGGCCACGCCGCGTTGGTGAGGTCCAGCAGGTCGCCGTAGCGCCTGCCGCCCTCGTCGTACGTTCTGGTCAGATACTCCATGTCAGTCTCTTCCTTTCGGTGGGACGCTTCCGTCCCATGCTCGCTACCGTCTCAATCACTCCGTCGAACTCGTCCTGCCCGTCGACCTCGCGGTCGTCGCGCGTCCGGTCCGGCTCGGGCGGCCCGGCCTTCCGCCCGTCAGCGCCGACCCGGTGGATCGAGACCTCGACGGTCCTTTCTTCCCGTGCGCGCGGCTCGCTCTCCTCCGCCGCCGCACGGGTGTACTCCTGTCTGGGGCTCAAGCTCATGATGAGCATGCTGGTTGAGAAGCTCAGCATGCCGACCACCAGGAGCGTCATCCCGTGGCCCGTCATGAGCGCGCCGAGGCACGAGAGCCCGCCGGCCACCGCCAGCGCGGTCGCGCCGAGTCTGTACCTGGCGTGTGTAGAGATGTACTTAGCCATGGTTAGCTCCTCGTCTTTCGCCCGAATGGACCTGCCTGCCCGCTGCTTCGCCCGCTTCCCCGTGGGTCGCGGACGCAATACTCCGCCACCCGATACGCTCGTTCGAGATCGGCAGCAACGAGATGCAGGCCCCGCACGTTGAGGGGCCGCTATGCTGTCACCTTGGCTAGGTACGTGAAGTAACTACGAAGGTGGGCCCTCGAGGTGCGATCTCGAGTGTATCGGTCTAATCTGGTCAGCCACCCGACGCCTCCTCTCGAGGGTTGATGGATCATGAGTGCTGCTGGATTGCGGTTACCTGCTTACCGGCGCCTCGCCCCGCCCATCCACCGGGCACGACTATCGGCACTTCTGCACATCTGATTGCGAACCATACACCGGGGTTGAATCGCGGCGCAAGTTATTTCTTCGTTCGGCGACCGAATGACGCGGCCGCTTCTCCCGACCGCGTCACCCGTTCCGAAACATCCGTAGCACAACCTGTTCCGGCGTCCGTCTCGCGCTTGGTTTCACTTGCGTACCGCGCGGGTCAGTCCCACTGGTCGTCATCGCCGGAGTGAATCACGCTTCAGCTACCTCCCCTACCTCTACGACCTTCTCCACCACTATGGTCCACCTGGCCGCGAGAACGGCTATCGCGCTCAGTGCGGCCAATCTCGGGAGTATGAGCGCGCCCACGACGCCCGCCGTCAGGGGGAACTCGAACACCATCTCGCCCTCCCTGTTGCGGATGCCGACGCGTCGCACGTTCCCGCCTCTCACGATCTCCTTGACGGTCTCGATGAGCTTCTCGCCCGTTACCTCGAACTCCTCGACCCTGATCTGCTCCGTCATCTGAGCCTCCGTTCATGCTCTGCCGCCCGTGAGAGCGCCCTGTCCTCGCGCGTCCTCCATGCAGTCGCCGCCCGGTGGGAGCCGGGCGGCGCTCGGGCCTCGGTTCGTTCCACCCTGTATGACACTACACGGGCGGGGGTGGTTTCATTCGGAAGTGATGCAGACGGCGTTGCCTGCCGGCTACACGGGGATTCGCGGGCTCAGGACCGCGACCTCGCCCGACTCGTCGTCGCGCTCGGCCTGACGGGCGACCCGCTTGCCTTCCTCAACGTCTACGCGTGTCAGAAGGACGGCGCCGACGATGAAGAAGATAATGACGGACACGATCGAGAAGCGGCTGTGTCCCGCCAGCTGGCTTACGAACCCGAAGACGAGCGGGCCGAAGATGCCCGCGAACTTCGCGGACAGGCTGTAGAACCCGAAGAACTCCGCGGAGCGGTTCTTGGGGACCATCGAGCCGTAGAGTGAGCGCGAGAGCGCGCCGGCGCCGCCCTGGACCGTGCCGACCGCTACGGCCAGCAGGTAGAAGTGCCAGGCGGTGCTCATGAAGTAGGCGGACACGCTGACGCCCATGTAAACGAAGAGCGTCAGCATGATGGACTTCTTCGCTCCGACCCTCCCGGCGTACTTGCCGAAGAGCATCGTGAACGGAACTGCTATGAACTGCGTGAGGACCAGGGCGAGGGTCATGTCCGTGATGCCGATGCCTATCTCGTCGCCGTAGGCGGTCGCCATGCGGATGATGGTCCCGATGCCGTCGCTGTAGACCCAGAAAGCAATGAGGAAGATGAACAGGTGGCGGAACTTCCGGATCTCGTGGAACGTCCGCGCCAGGCGCTGGAAACCCTCCACGAGCACCGCGTGACCCAGCTCTCTTCCCCCGCCGTTCGCGGGCGGCTCCGGCACGCGCGCGAAGAACGGGATCGAGTAGAGAGCCCACCACACGGCCACGGACAGGAAGGAGGCACGGAGCGCGAATCCGAGGTCCGGCATGCCGAACCACTCCGGGTGCGAGATCCAGAGGACGTTGATGACGAGAAGCGTTCCGCCTCCGAGGTAGCCGGTCGCGTAGCCGCGGGAGCTTACGGCGTCGATGTTCTCCTTGGTCGTGATGTGCGGGAGCAGCGACTCGTAGAAGACGATGGAACCGGAGAAGCCGACCGCGGCGATGATGTACAGGAATGAGGCCAGGCTCCACGTGTCGTCGCCGATGAAGACGAAGGAAGCGGTGGCGAGAATGCCGAAGCCCGCGAAGATGCCGACGAACCGCTTCTTACCACCCGTGTAGTCCGACACGGCGCCGAGGACCGGCGCGATGAAGGCCGCTATCAGAAGCGCCGCGGACGCGGTGTAGCCCCAGAACGCGGTGGCGTCCTCGACAGGGAGGCCCGCCTCGATGACAAGGGAGCGGAAGAAGGGTGGGAAGAGAGCCGACATGAGCGTCGTCGCGAAGGGCGAGTTCGCCCAGTCGTACATGCACCACGCCCTGATGACGCGGTCTGTGATCTCTCTGGGTCCGGCCTGGACGTGTTCGGGCACGCGGCTCCCTCGGCTACGGTGGACTTGGCCGTTCCGCCGGAATTCCAGCTACGGGTGACCGTGCTCCGACCACAGTCGGGTACATACTCGCAGAAGAGGCAGGAGGTTGCAAGCATAAATGAGTACTGGCCAGCCGCTTGGTCATCTTCGGCGCACCGCGCGAAAAGACGTGTGCACCTACGCACAGGCGCCGCCCGGCATCGGACGGCGCCTGTGTGTGGAGGTGTGTTCTATGGGCCGGGCCTCTTCACCGGCCGGGGCTACCAGGTGAACGTGAACATCGCGTTCATAGCGGTCGCGGTCACGCCGCCGCCGACGTCGAGGGCGAACGCCTCGAACCGGGGTCCCGCCGTGAAGTCGCCGGCTATTGCGAAGTCGTAGCCGACGGAACCGACGCCGCCGAATCCGAGGTCGGTGTAGTCGGACGCGGAGTCGTCGCTCTCCGGGTCATCGAGCGTGGCCAGCACGAAGGCGGCCCCGAACCCGGCGCGGAGGTAGAACCCCTGACCCGCGGGACGGTACCGCATCGCTCCTCCGAGAACGCTGGCAGTCCAGGTCTCGTTCCACGAAGACCCCCCGTCCTCGCCGCTGAGCGTGCCGGTCCAGGATGTGAGGAACCCCTCTATCGACGTCTGGGGTGTCATCCTGTATCCGTACTCCAGTCCGAAGCCCATGCCGACCTCGAAGTCGTCGGGAGTCGAGTAGGTCTCTCCGAAGACCCCGCCCTCGCCGATGGCGACCTTGCCATAGCCGCCTCCGATGGAGACGCCGAACCTGTGGCGGTCGAACTCCTGAGGTGAGCCCGGAGGCTCTGCGCCGCGCATGGCGCAGGCCGGGAGCACCATCGCGACAAGAACACAGGCGATCGTAAACGTGCGCATGTGCTACCTCCTGTCCTCGTGACGCCCCGCGAGCGAACGTAGGGCGTCCTCGCTGAACTGCTCCAGGGCGACCGTGGCGTCCCCGACCATCCCTGTCTCGATGGCGACCATCACCGTGGGCGACCCGTCGTCGAGCCGGACGGACGCGAGGTCGAGCCACTTCGGCTCCCGCCCGCCGGGCGTCTTCCAGACGACGCGTCGCGTGCTCGTATCGTATACCACCGAGCGGGCCGTCTCACCAGTGGCAACTGAATCCAGGATGTGAAAGGCGCAGTCCGCGGTCCCGTCGCAGTCCAGCAGCCCGATGTCGCGCATGAGAGCGGCCACCCGGACGAAGCGCCCGTAGGAGTCGTCCCCCGCCCCGATGTCGACCTCGCCACCGAACCGCACGTCCAGTGGTAGCTGCCCCGTAACGCTCACGTGCGCGGAGTTGGTCATGGCGCGGTGCGGCAGGTCGTTTCCCCTGTAGGCGACGGCGCGGCCGTCGATGAACTCGACGACCGCGCAGTCCCCAGCCGAGTCAGTGAGCATGAAGTGCCAGTCCTCTCCGTCCACTCGGAGGTCGCCGGCGTGCGCCAGCGCCTCGTCTACGGTCGCGCAGGTGTCCAGCAGGTACTGCATCCACTGGGCGCAGGACGCGCCGGGTCGGCCGTCGTCCGGCGGGAACTCGGCTGGGAGGTTCGCCTCGGCGACGACGAGCCCGCGCTCGTTCATCCCGCTCTCGATGAAGTCGCGTCCCCAGCAGGTGAAGGTGACCGAGCCGAGGCGGGAGGTCCAGGACGGGACCTCGCCCTCGTACGCGACGGGTCCGTACCCCCTCCACGGCACCAGGGACTTCGTGACGCCTCGCGGGTTGACGAGGACGGCGCCGGGAAGCGGCTCGTCGATGTCGAGGTTGCGGCCGACGACGATGGTGTCGCCTTGCGAGAGCGCGAAGACCGTGCAGGCGGCCGCGGGGCGCGCGGCGAGACACGCAGCTAGCAGGGCTGCCGCGAACGCAAGGCGCGCGGCCGGAGAGAGGCGCAGGTCCGACAACCCTGTGGTCAAGCCTCCTCCTTGTGTGGAGGGATCAGCCGACGCCGAAGAACTGCACGACGCCCGACATCAGCATCTGGATGGCGACGGCGACCAGGAGCATGCCCATCAGTCGCTCCAGCGCAGTGAGCGCGCGCTTGCCGAGCAGACGAACCATGGCCCCCGACGAGGCGATTATCGCGCCGGACACGACCCACGCGGCGAAGACCGCGACGAGCCACTCCGGCCAGCGCTCGGGCTCGCGGTTCATGATGAGCATGACCGATGCCATGGCGGACGGACCGGCAACGTACGGGATCGCGAGAGGGACGATGAACGGCTCGCCCTCCGGGAGTTCCTCGGAGAGCCCTCCCGCGCGCGGGAAGACCATCCTGATAGCGATGAGGAGCAGCACAACTCCGCCGGCCGCGTTCAGCGCGTCGCCCGAGATCTGCAGCAGCTTGAGCAGGTACTGGCCGAGGAAGAGGAACACGACCAGGACGCCGAGCGCGATGAGAAGCTCCCGGACGATGACGCGCGAGTAGCGCGCAGGCTCCACGTTGCTCATCGCCGTCATGAACAGCGGGATGTTCCCGAACGGGTCCATGACGAGGAAGAGCAGTATCGCGGCGGAGAAGACGGTCACTGGTCACTCCGGCAGTCTGGCGCTGCGGTTGATCGGCCGACGGTTCACTGACCGCGCCCAATATGACCGACCGGCCGGTGAAGTCAAGCTACTTCGGCTTCTTCCACTCGTCCTCGCGTATTCCGCGACGCTTGATGACGTTGAAGATGAAGTCCGTCGAGACGTCGAGCAGCTCCGCCGCCCTCGCCTTGTTCTGGCCGGCCACGAGCGCCTGGACGACGGCCTCCCGCTCGGTCTTCGCGAGCACCGCAGCCTTCTGGCGCGACCATGGGATGACGGGCGAGTCGCCGTCGCGTTTCCTGCCCGCCAGGTCCTCCGCGGAAAGAACGGGCCCCTGCGACATGATGCTCGCGCGCTTGATGACGTTCTGGAGCTCGCGGACGTTGCCCTCCCAATGGCGGCTCTCCAGGTAAAGGATGGCGTCCGGTGAGAACTCGTAGGGCTTCTCCGCCGAGGCCGTGTAGCGCCCGAGGAAGTGCACGGCTAGCGGCCGGATGTCGGCCTTACGCTCCGAGAGCGGCGGGATGTGGATGCGGACGATGTTGAGCCGGTGGAAGAGGTCCCGCCTGAAGCGCTCGTTCTCCACGTCGGCCTCGAGGTCGCGGTTGGTCGCGGCGATGATGCGTATGTCGACGGGCTTCTCCCTCTGGGCGCCGACGCGACGTATCCGGCTCTCCTCGACCACGCGCCTGAGCTTCGCCTGGAGCTTGGTCGGCATGTCGCCGACCTCGTCGAGGAACAGTGTGCCCCTGTTGGCCGCCTCGCAGACGCCGGGCTCTCTCTTGTAGGCGCCGGTGAACGCGCCCCGCTCGTGTCCGAAGAGCTCGTTGTCCGCCAGGTTCTCCGTGATGCCTGCGCACTCCACCACGACGAACTCCTGCCGGGCACGGCTGCTTCGCTTGTGGATCTCGTACGCGATAACGCCCTTCCCCACTCCGGTCTCGCCCGTTAGAAGCACGGTGTGGTCGTGCTCGGCCGCCTTGGCCGCCATCTCGACCACCTCGCGCATCGCGTCGCTGCCGTAGACGCAGTCGCCCCACTCCCTGTCGAGCTCGGCGCGCATCGCGCGGTTGGACAGCAGGGCGCGGTTCTTGCGGAGCGCCGCATCTATGACTACCTCGAGGTCGCCGGGCCGGGCGGCCTTGTGGACGTAGTAGAACGCGCCCAGCTCCTGCGCTCGCAGTCGCGCGTGGACGTCGTTGGTCTCGGTCCACATGATCACCGGGAGATACGGGTTCTCGTTCTTGATTGAAGGCAGGAGGTCGAAGCCGACGGGCTCGCCCGCGAAGTCGAGGTCGAGCAGGACGACGTCCGGGTCCTCGATGTCGCAGGTCTTGAGGACATCGTCGGGGTCGGCCACGGGAATGCACTCGAAGTCCCGCGAGAGCACGCTCGAGGCGTCCTCGAGGAACTCGCGGTCGTCGTCGACGAGCAGAAGTCTGCTCTTGGGGACCTCTCGCGCGTTCTTAGCTGCGTCAGGCATCGGTGTCTCCATTGTCGGGTCTCCAGTGTGGGATCGTCAGAAGGAAGGTCGTGCCGGGGCCTGCGGACGTGCGCTCGACCACCAGGTCGCCGCCGCGCTCGCGCAGTCTCAGGCGCGAGTTCGAGAGGCCGAACCCGCCGTCGCGCTCGTCGTCCTTCGGGTCGAAGAGCGAACGGGCTGCCGACTCGTCCATTCCCGCGCCCGTGTCGCTCACGCGGACCGAACACGTCTCGCCGTCGGTCGCGGTCTCGATGGTGAGCGTACGCTCGGACGAGTCTCGCATCGCGCGAAGGGCGTTCGTCACCAGGTTCTCGAGGATGAACCGGAACTCGAAAGACCAGAGCGAGATGGCGTCACGCTCGGACGGGACGCCGTGCTTAGCACTCGCGCGCACGCCGGCCTCGGACAGCTCCTCGGTCTTCTCCTCGAGTATGCGGTCGACCGAGCGAGTCAGCGAACAGCCGGGGTTGGACTGCACGATGGCCCACGCGCGGTCGGCGGAGGCGGCGAGTTCGTCGCGCCCCTCCTTGATGGTCTGGAGCTGGTGCTTGAGCATGTGCGCGTCCGGCGCCGTCTCGCTCAGAATGGTGGCGATCGCTACGCGCATGCGGTCGGCAGCAGCCGACATCCGCTCGGCCTCGTGCGATATGAACCCGACGCGGCGCGCAAGCGACAGCAGCACGGCGACCCGCGGGTAGGTAGTGTCGAGGAAAGACGTCCCCCTAGAACGGAGTCTGTCCCTGAGCATCGCGTACCTGTCCTCGTCGTCGATGCTGTCCACCATCTCCTGCGCGAGGTAGGCGACCTTCGTCACGGTCTTGCGCGCGGTGTCCATCACGCCGTCGCTCGGGACGCCCTCACCCGCGCCGTGAAGGAACTCCATGAGGACACGGATGAGGTCCTCGATGGCCGCGCCCGGGACGCGACGCGCGGGCCTCACGGTCAGCCGCGAGCGTACCGCCGACGCGCCCGCGACGACACCTCCTGCAAGCAGGACCGGGTTGAGCCCGGCGCTCCCGACGAGCTTCCACGCCCACGCGCCTGCCGCGAGGAGTAGCACCGTCGCAGCAAGCGTGGTCGGGAGTCCGGTGGTCCGGCGCGCGCACTCGACGGCGACCCACGCGCCCAGGACGGCGAGCACGAGTGCCGCGAGGAGCATCGAGCGCCGGCGCGCGGCGAAGCTGGCGTACTCGTGGATGCGGGCCGAGAGCCCGGCCACGCGGTCTCGCTCGCCCAGCACAGCGGCGGCGGCGCGGGCCTCTGTCGCGAGCGCTGCAGCGTCTTCGGCGCGCCCCTCCTCGAACGCGTCCGCAGCTCTCGCGCCGCTCTCCGTGAGCGTGCGGCGCAGCCGGTCCTCGTTGCTGACGTAGAAGGTGATGAAGGAACGGCGCAGGCGGTACGCGTTCCCGTCACGCTCGGCGCCGGCCATGAAGCCCGGCATGTTCAGGCATACTCGGATGGAGTCAGCGTCTGCGGCCGAGACCGCGTACTCGCGCGTCCCGACGACCGCCAGGCCATGGGAGTCGTCGGACACGAAGTCGCCGGCGACCAGGACGGCGTCGCTCACGGGCGAGTCGTGGTCCCACAGCGGTTCGAGGTCCGGTCCGTAGACCGAGAGGTTGCGGCCCTCCCCCTGCGCGGCGATGAAACCGCTCACGCGCGTGATGTCGGTCACCGGCGAGGGATGGTCGCCAGCAGCTACGACGAGGCCGTCGGGGCCCACCAGCGCGAGCCAGCCTACGTCGTACTCCGGCGAGAGCGCCCTCGTCCCACCCACGGCGATCAGCGAGTCCGAGACCGACGCGACGACCGAGATCGGCGCGGGAGCGAGCACCGTGCGCGTCACCCATACGGAGTCCGTGTCGGACGCGAGAAGCTCGAGCGTTCGCTCTCCCGGCGTCCACGAGGCGACCGCCACTCGGAGCGGCTCGTCGGCGAGGTCCGTGCGCTCGTCGAGCTGTGTCCTCGTCCCGCCGTCCGCAGTGACCTCGAGGATGCGCGAGCCAGCCACTAGGACCACCCTGTCAGAGAGCGCCGTCACCGAGAGTCCCGGAGCCGGGTCGAGCAAGGGCTCCACGCACGGCTCGAGCGTCCGGGCGTTGACAGTGATCCTCATCGCCGAATCGGCGTCGTAGATCACGGGGTGGTCTGACGAGGTGACGAAGGCCTCAGCCTCGCAGCCGGCGGCTCTGGCGAGGCTGTAGCGGCCGGCCGGTTCCGGAAGCGGCAGACGGCCGGCAACGCTCAAGTCGCTGAATCCCGCGGTGAACAGCTCGTTCCCCCGGACCACCACTAGCGCGAACTCGTTCGGGCTTCCAGCCGCGCGACCGACGCGGCACGCCACGATGTCGTCGACCGGACCTACGCCGGGCAGGCGGAAAGACCGCGGTATGACGCTTCCCGCCGCCTCGTGGAACGAGACGACGGAGCCGTCCGCAAGTCCGACCACTAGCTCGTCTCCCTCGCGCTGGGGCACCGCGCAGGCGCACGTCGGCAGCGCTCCGGTGGTCGGCAGCACCGCGCGCTCGAAGAGCTCCGGCGCGGCGGCCTTCGCCGGGACGGCCGCGAGCGCGGCGACGGCGAGTGTCACGACTGCGCGCGTCATGCGCCCTCCCCCGCCGACTGCACGCGGAACACGTAGAGCCCGCGGTGGCTCGCCGCCAGAAGCACCTCACGGACGCCGTCACCGTCCACGTCGACGGGGAACGCGTCTATCTTGAGAGACGCGGGGCAGTCGAACGGCGGCGTAGTCAATCCCCGGTCTTCGCAGCGGATGACGAAGCGGGCCTCTTCCTGGAGCGAGCTGTTCAGAACTACGAGGTCCGACCGCGGCGGTATCAGCGTGCGGCGGTTGTGGGACTTCCATTTGAGGTGAGCCCACGCGACGGAGAGGTTGATGATCTCGAGCTCGCCGTCGCCGTCCAGGTCGAATGCCGCGAGCGGTATGACCCATCGGAAGAGCTGCTCGGGCTCGGCGGCGACGATGTCCGGGACGACCATCGTACGGTGGCGCCAGTTCGGGATGCGGTTGAAGTCGACCGTGTCGCGGAAGCTCGCGACGACCTCGAGCCCGCCGCTGAGAGCGACGACGGAGCCGTCCGGGGCGCCCGTGATGATCTCGTCCGCGCCGTCCCCGTCGAGGTCCGCAACGGTCAACCCGTAGAGCCCGCCCAGGTCCGACCGCTCCGCGAGAATCGTGCCGCTGCCGTCCATCACGGCGGCGTAGCCGATGTCCATGTGCTGGCCGCTGCTCCACACGGACACGACCTCCGAACGCCCATCGCCGGTGACGTCGGCGGCGGCGCACAGGGCGCCGAGGTGTACGCCTATCTCCCGTTTCTTCCAGAGCAGGTTGCCGTCCTGATCGAAGCACATGACGTAGCAGCAGCCCGCGTCCGTGGTCCCGCCTCCGCTAACGCCGTTCTCGGGGCAGTAGTACTGGACCAGGAGCTCGTCTTTGCCGTCCCCGTCGAGGTCGGCGGCGTGCGAGCGGACCGGGGACACGCCCGTCCGGTTCGTCCACTGCGTCTCGCCGCTGTCCAGGTCGATGCGGAACACGCCGCGGTAGCCGCCCTCGATGTCGTCGATGCCGATGAGGGGATACTCGCCGCCCGCGTCGAGCGAGTGCTGTGCGAAGAGCATGTAGAATCGGTCGACGTTGTGGTAGCCGCCGTCGGTCATCATCACGGCGAACCGGCGGTCGCCGTCGGTGAAGGTCACGCCGTCCTCGGCGGAGTAGAGCGGGTCGACCGGGATGCGCAGGCGCTCGTCCTCCCCAGGCACCATGGCCAGCAGGCGGGTGTAGACGTTCAGGCTGTCGCCGGCGTTCGTCATGCGGAGCGCGTTGAGGAACCCGTTCGTCCGGAGGATCTTGAAGTCGCGGGAGTAGTTCCAGCGGAAGAGGTCGACGCGGTTGTCGCCGCGACGCGACGGGTGAACGGGCGTGTACCACTTCTCAGGCCACCAGATAAGAAGCTCGGGCTCGTCGCCGCGCGCGCCCGTGGGACACGCGGCCCACTTGCCGTCGAGCGAAGAGAGCGTCTCGCCACGCGCGCTGAAAAGCCACGTGGAGATGGCGCGGGTGGGCTGCGTGCTCGTCATGTGGGAGACGGTGAAGATGGGGAGCCCGTCGTCATCGTGCCCCGCGATGAAGTAGGGCGCCGAGCGGCCTGGGATGATGCGGTCGAGCACCAGCTCGTAGTCGCCGGAGGGCGGATTGGCGTCCGGGTAGAAGCACGTGCCGTCCGTGGTGTGGCCGCCTACCTTCGAGAGCCCGTTGCCCGGACGTACGGCGGCCCCGGCCATCGCGAGGGCGACACCGAGGCCAACGAGGAACACGAGCCATCGGAGAGGCTTGAGACGGTGCATGTGATCAGGTCGTGGAAGAGGACTGGCGTCGGGGGTGTGTCCGCGCTCCCCCTAGCCGGTGTCTTGTGACTGACACCCGATTATAGCACCGCGCCGCCATCGTGCGAAGCGGCATCCATGGTGAGGGCTCCGGCGCCATCTCCAGCATCGCCGCTAAGACGGAGACTCGCGGCGGCTACACAATGCCTGTGCCCGCACTGCCGGGCCGTGATACCATCGCAGGAACGCTCTAAGACTCACCCAACCACAAGGAGGACCCATGAGCAGGGCCTTTCTCATCCTGACAGCTGCGCTTCTGGCAACCGTGCTGGCGCTGCCCGCGCTCGCGCCGGTGGCGCGCGCCGAAGCGCAAGAGGACTTCGACCTCCTCTCCACCATGCGGGAGGAGCTCGACCGGTCGCTCGCGAACTTCGCGGAGGCCGAGGGCGAACCGATGTACTACCTGCAGTACTCGGTCACCGGCATCCACGAGTACTCGCTCGCCGCGACGAACGGCGGGCTCAATGCGCCGGAGAACTTCGACCACCGCTACCTCGATGTAGACCTGCGCGTGGGCAGCATGGAGCTCGACAACACGCACGAGATCCGCGGCGGGAGCTGGCGCGACAACTACTCCCCCACCCGCCACATCGACTTCCCGCTGGACGACGACGCGGACGCCGTGCGCGCCGCGCTCTGGAACGAGACCGAGTTCCAGTGGATGAAGGCGCAGGAGCGCCTGACGAAGGTCGAGGCCAACCGCCAGGTCAAGGTGGAGGAAGAGGACCTCTCGAACGACTTCTCCCCCGGCGAAGCGCACAACTACTCCGAGATTCCGAGGCGCACGGAGATCGACGAGGAGCACTGGAGCGGTGTCCTTTCGCGCGTCGGCGACTACCTGGCTGACCACGACTTCGTCCAGAACTCGAGCGCCTCCGTCTCCGTCCAGGACCGGAACTCCTACATGGTCAACACGGAGGGCTCGGCGCTCCAGCACGGGAACACCTACATCCGCTTGTTCCTCACAGTCTCCGGGATGGCCGACGACGGGATGAACCTGCGACGCTCTGAGAACTGGAACGCGACCGACCCCGCGAACCTCCCCGACGAGGCCGTGCTCATGGAGAACGCCGCGCGCCTCGTCGAGGAACTCGCGGCGCTCAAGGACGCGCCGGTGGTTGAGCCCTACATCGGCCCGGCCATCCTCATGAACCGCGCTTCCGGCGTCTTCTTCCACGAGATCTTCGGGCATCGCATCGAGGGTCACCGCCAGAAGAGCGAGAGCGAGGGCCAGACGTTCACGAAGAAGGTGGGCCAACCCATACTCCCCGAGTTCATCAGCGTCTACGACGACGCGACCATGGCGGAGTTCGAGGGCACGGAGCTTCGGGGCTACTACAAGTACGATGACGAGGGTACCCCCGCCGAGCGCGTGACGGTCGTCGAGAACGGAATCCTCAAGAACTTCCTCATGGGACGCTCGCCCATAGAGGGATTCGAGCGGAGCAACGGCCACGGCCGCCGCGAGCACGGCAACGACGTCGTGTCGCGCCAGGGCAACCTGATAGTCGAGTCGGAGAAGGTCGTGCCCTACGAACGACTCCGAGAGATGCTGATAGAGGAGTGCAGGCGACAGGGCAAGCCCTACGGCCTAGTGTTCAGCGACATCTCGGGCGGGTTCACGATGACGGGCCGCGGCGGACCGCAGGCGTTCAAGGTCCTGCCGCTCCTAGTGACTCGAGTCTACGCGGACGGCAGACCGGACGAGGTCGTGCGCGGCGTCGACATCGTTGGCACCCCCCTGACGAGCTTCAGCAAGATCATCATGGCGGCTGACGACGCGGACGTCTTCAACGGGACGTGCGGCGCGGAGTCCGGCTGGTGCCCGGTCTCCGCGGTCTCACCGTCGCTCCTCGTCTCCGAGATCGAGGTCGAGAAGCGCCGCAAGGGACAGGACAAACCGCCCATCCTCCCGCCGCCGAGCGTAGAGACCGCAAGCACAGGAGGTGACAGGTGAGAACGACTCTTCGAACGACCCTGACCTGCGTCCTTCTGGTTCTCCTGGCAGCGGGTGCGGCGTTGACAGCGGACACACAGGACGACGTCCTCTTCCGGGCGATGCAGGACGAGCTCGACCGCTCCATGTCGGAACTTCGCATTGAGGGAATGGACCCGCCGTACTTCCTCTCCTACCGGCTGCAGGACGTCACCTCCGCGCGCGTCGAGGCGCGCTACGGCTCGCTCGTGAGCTCGGACGAATCGGAGGGGCGCTACCTGTACGTGGAGTGCCGAGTGGGCGACCGTTCGTTCGACAACACGAACTTCGTGGCGTCGTGGCAGGACCTCAACCGGCAGCGCGTGGGCGTCGTCGAGGAGGACGACTACGACGCGCTCCGCCACTCCATCTGGCTCGCGACCGACGAGGCCTACAAGGGCGCGCTCGAGACTCTGGCTCGGAAGGAGTCGTACATCCAGGCCAACCCGCAGAAGGAGCAGATCCCCGACTTCTCCCCCGCCGAGCCGTTCGTGCTTGTAGGCGAGCCCGTCGAGTTCGCAGCGGACGTCGCCGCGTGGGAGGGGGAGGTCCGTGCGGCCGCAGGGATCCTGGGCGAGTTCCCCTCGCTGCAGGACTGGAAGGTCCTGATCTCGGGCGCGGGCTCGAACAAGCGGTACGTGAACTCGGAGGGAAGCCAGCACCTCAAGGGCGCCGTGTTCACGGAACTCGAGGTCGCGGCGACCGCGCAGGCCGAGGATGGGCAGAGGCTTACGAGCTTCCTGAGGTACGGCGCGCGTGGGGACGACCCGCTGCCGTCCGGTGACGAGCTCGCGGCCGACATCCGCGAGATGGCCGAGGAACTCGAGGCCCTGGTCGCGGCCGAGACGCTCGAAGAGTACGCGGGTCCAGTGCTCTTCACAGACTTCGCGGCCGCCCAGTTCATCACCCAGCTCTTCGCAGGGCAGCTGACGCCGGTCAAGTCGCCGCTCCTGGCAGAGGACTGGATGAAGGACTACATGCCCGGCGCCAAGCTCGCGGGCAAGCTCAACCGCCGCGTCATGCCCGAGTTCATGACCGTGACGGACGAGCCCACGCGCGAGAGATGGGAAGGACAGATGCTCGCCGGCCACAAGCTCGTGGACGACGAGGGCGTGCCGGCCGAGGACATCACGCTGGTCGAGGAGGGCAGGCTAGTGGGGCTGCCGACCAGACGTGGTCCGACCAAGAAGCTCACGGAGTCCAACGGACACGCGATCACGTTCCGGAACCAGTTCTCGGTCCCGACCGCATCGAACCTGTTTGTGGAGTCGGAGAAGACGAAGAAGGATCTCGTGAAGGGACTACGGAAGCTCGCCGACGACTTCGACAGCGAGTTCGGCCTGCTCGTCACGAGGCTCGACGTACCGGAGATCTCAAGAGGCTACAAGTGGACGGAGAGCGGAGGCGACGACGGCGGTGCGCTCCTTACCACGCCGGCAGTGGCCTACAAGGTCTACGCCGACGACGGCAGGATGGAGCCGGTGCGCGGCCTCGCCTTCGACGAGCTCTCCATCCGCACGCTCCGCGACATCTACGCGACGGGCAAGGAGCCCAGGCTCACGAACATCCAGAACTCACTGGGCGGGCCCGGCATGGACTACTGGATGGCTGTGGTAACGCCGGACATCCTCGTCGAGGAGATGGAGTTCACGGCGAGCAGCGCGAGCGAGCCTATGATGGTTGGGGGGCGGCCGTAGTAAGTGCGGCTGAGCTGACGGCTTGGGAAACGAAGAGCGGGCGGCCTAGGGCCGCCCGCTCGCGTATTCCCTCTTGGCGTGCCAAACGGTATTCGAACCAACGGGTCAATAAGATGAGGAAGGAAGTGAAGAGGCTAATCCAGCCGGGAAAGGAGCACAGCGAGGGCCTCGTTAGCCGGGTGTCGGGACACGATCTCGCCGGACGCGAACAGAAGGACATCGTTCTCGCCACCAGCAATCCCCAGATCAGCCTCCTTCGCCTCCCCGGGTCCATTCACGGCACACCCCATCACGGCCACAACGAGGCTCTTCCGGATGTGAGCAGTCCTCTGCTCGACCTCCTCGGCGATGGTCTGCACGTCTATCTGGCATCGACCGCAGGTGGGACAGGCGATCACCGTCACGCCGCCGTGCCTCAGGTCGAGCGACCTGAGGATCTCGCGGCCGACGAGTATTTCTTCTTCAACGGGACCTGAGAGCGACACGCGGATAGTGTCGCCGATGCCCTCTGCCAGGAGCACTCCAAGCCCAACGGATGAACGGACCGACCCCATCAACACAGTACCGGCTTCAGTGATCCCGAGATGTAGCGGCAGATCGTACTTCTCTGCAATCAGCCGATTGGCCTCGACAGTCATCGCTACATCAGATGCCTTGAGCGACAGAATGACGTCGCCGAACCCAACGCTATCGAGCAGCTCCACGTGCCGCATCGCGCTCTCGACCATCCCCACCGCTGTCGGATGGCCATCCCGCTCGAGGATGTCCTTCTCGAGCGACCCTGAGTTCACGCCAACTCGGATCGGGATGCCCTTATCCTTGCATGCGGCAACCAGAGTCTCCACGCGCTCACGCGCCCCGATGTTCCCCGGGTTGATACGGAGCGCGTGCACGCCTGCCTCGACCGCACCGAGCCCGAGCTTGTAGTCGAAGTGGATGTCAGCGACGACGGGAATCTCAGCCTGCGAGATGATGCCCGGCAGCGCAGCGACCGCCGCCTTCCCGGGCACGGCCACTCTGACAATCTCGCAGCCGACGGACTCCAGGCTCTTGATCTGGGCGACCGTCGCCTCGACGTCTTCGGTCTTCGTGTTCGTCATCGACTGGACTGAGATAGGCGCGTCCCCGCCGACTGGCACGTTGCCGATCATCACCTGTCTGGTCTTCCTTCGGAGCTTCAGGATGCTCATCGTCTGTGCCCCCTGAGGCGGACGTTCCCGGACCGCATCGTCGTTCCTTCTCGATCGAAGAACTCAAGGAGTGGGATAGCGTACTTGCGGGTCACTCCAGCCATGTCCTTGAACTGCGGAACTCCCAGCTGATGCTCCCCGCCGTCGAAGTACTCGCCTACCGCCTTGCGCATGTCAGCGATCACGTCTGGGTGGAACATGAGCGTACTCGTCACCTTGATGATGCGACCGGTCTCTGCCAGGAGTTTGATCATGGCATCGAAGTCCTTGCCACCAAGCTCCTGTCTCAGTTCGTCGAGCGTAGGCGGGGTCGCCCCGGCCTCTGAGAGCGCGCTCTCGATGCCCTCGGCGAGGCGCGACTGCTGCTCTGTCAGGGCAACATCATCGCTGCCCAGCCGCACGAGGTCACCTCGCCGCGTGACCCTGTCCTCGGATTCGAGGACGTCTAGAGCCCCTTCGAGTACGTCTCTCTCCAAACTCTTCGATAGCCGACCACGCAGCTCCTCAGCCGACATGCCCCACTCGAGCGGTGAGTCGGAGGCGAAGCCGCTCAGCAGCTCCTCGACCTTGCCCGCCAGCTCGCTGTAGCGCGATGAAGACAGGAGGTGATCGCCGACACGCACGACCGTCCCTTCAGAGATGAGCGTCGCCAGCACATCTGCGCCGCCAGCTCCGACGCCACCCGTGACGTCCGCGTGGGGCAGGCCCTCGATCCCTGCCTCCTCCAGCCGGTGCAGCAGGACATCGTCCGCCTCACCCTCCTCGAGAACGGTCAGGCTCTCGAGCACCTCGTCCTTCATCCGCTTGTGGCGCTTCGGGGTCGGGTCGAGGACTCGTCCGCCGCCGATCGTGTGGACCGGCGAGTACGAGCGGATGACGAAGAGGTCGTCCTTCTCCGCGACCACAGGGGACTCGAGCCTCAGCTGAACCAGCGACTCCTCCCCCGCCCTGAGCCAGTCGCTCTCAAGCAGTATCACCCTGGCGAGCACCTCTGCGGTCCCGAGGTGCAGGTGGACCCGCGTTCTGTTCTTCATCGGCTTGGCATCGGAGACCATGCGGAGTCGCGCGTCGAGCATCTGTGTCAAATGCAGCGCTCCCGGCGTGCCAAGCGTGTCGCCTCGTGACAGCTCGTCCTTCGACACGCCGTGTATGCCCAGGGCGGTGCGCTGCCCGGCCACGGCCTCGTCGACCGCGTGGTCGTGCACCTGGACACTGCGGACTCGCGTCTCCCTGGGCTGTGGGTAGATCTCGAGCTTGTCGCCCTGCTTGATGCGGCCCGACCATAGCGTCCCTGTGACTACCGTGCCGTGTCCCTCCAGTGTGAAGGCGCGGTCTATCGGTAGACGCGCCACGCCGTCCGCCGCGCGTTCAGAGACTTGGGCCACCAGGCGCTCGAGCTCCGTCGTGAGTTCGTCGAGCCCGTCTCCCGAAACGGAGGACACAGGGATGATCGCGGCGCCCTCAAGTGACGTGCCCTCGATGAGTTCTGCCGCCTCATCATGTGCCAGCTCGATCTCGTCGGAGGACACGAGGTCCGTCTTGGTGAGTGCGACGATGCCCGAGCGAACGCCGAGCAGGTCGATGATGTCCAGGTGTTCCCGGGTCTGCGGCATGACGCCCTCGTCGGCGGCGATGACGAGCAGGATGATGTCCATCCCGCCGATGCCGGCTACGGTGGTCTTCACGAACTTCTCGTGTCCGGGGACGTCAACAACGCCGAGGGAGTTGCCGCTGGGGAGATCGAACCGAGCGAACCCGAGCTCAATGGAGATACCCCGCTCCTTCTCCTCACGGAGACGGTCGGTGTCGACGCCGGTCAGCGCCTTGATGAGCTCGGTCTTGCCGTGGTCGATGTGGCCTGCGGTGCCCAGGATTACGTGCTTTGTGTCCTCAGGCATTAGGCCTCCGGTCGGTGGGTCCTACTCGCTGACTCGCTGGATGCTCGCCCCCAGCCCCGCCAGCTTCTCCTCAATCTTCTCGTACCCGCGGTCGATGTGGTAGACGCGGGACACCTCGGTCTCGCCCTCGGCCACGAGCCCCGCGAGTATCAGCGCCGCGGAGGCCCTGAGGTCGGTCGCCATTACCTTCGCGCCGGAGAGCTTCTTCACGCCCGTGACGACGGCGATGTTGTGGTCGAGGCTGATGTCCGCACCGAGCCTGCGCAGCTCCGGCACATGCGAGAATCTGTCGACGTAGATGGTCTCGGTGATGACGCTCGTGCCGTCCGCGACGGTCATCAGGGCCATCATCTGGGCCTGCATGTCGGTGGCGAACCCGGGGTAGGGGGCCGTCGTCACGTTGATGGCACGCGCCCACACGGGCCCGCGCACACGCAAACCACCGGGCTCGTCGACGATCTCGGTGCCTGCGGCCTCGAGCTTCGAGACGACCGCCGAGCAGTGCTCTCGCACGACGCCCTTCATGAGGACGTCGCCGCCCGTGATGGCCGAGGCCACCATGAACGTCCCGGCCTCAATCCGGTCCGGAATGACGCGGTGCTCGACAGCGCGAAGGTCAGTGACGCCTTCGATGGTGATGGTCGCCGTGCCCGCGCCCTCCATCTTCGCGCCCATGGCAATTAGGAAGTCCGCAAGGGCTGTGATCTCTGGCTCGCGCGCGGCGTTCTCGATGACGGTCGTGCCCTCTGCGAGGACCGCGGCCATCATCGCGTTCTCGGTGGCGCCCACGCTCGAGGTGTCGAAGTGGATGACAGAGCCCCTTAGCCGGTCGGCCTTGGCCACGATGTAGCCGTGCTCGATGTCTACGGTAGCGCCCAGCGCTTCCATCGCCCTGATGTGGAAGTCAACCGGGCGGGGGCCCCAGGCGCATCCTCCGGGCAGCGACACCCGCGCGCTCTGGTGACGTGCGAGCAGCGGCCCGAGCACACACACGGACGCGCGCATGGTCTTCACGAGCTCGTAGGGCGCCTCGTGGTAGCTGCAGTTGGACGTATCGATGGTCAGGGAGTGGTCGTGGTGTGTGACCTGGCAGCCGAGCACGCGGAGTACGTGCCCCATCGTGCGCACGTCGACCAGGCTCGGGACGTTCCTGAGCGTGTGGACGCCGGGCGCGAGCAGCGTGGCCGCCATGATCGGGAGCGCCGCGTTCTTCGCCCCGCCGATCTCGACCTCGCCCTTGAGCTGTGCTCCACCTCTGACGACGATCTTGTCCATCTAGCCCCTCTTCCATCCGGTCACGATCCGGTCGCGGCCGGCGTAGTCCTTGTGGATCTCGACGTCCTGCAGGCGCTCCCGCATGAGGCCAGCCACTGTCTCCGCCTGCCCGTCCCCCACCTCGAGCGCCATGAAGCCGCCCACTGCGAGGACGTCAGGCCCATCCTGCACCAGAACCCGGATGCAATCAAGCCCGTCCTCCCCACCGTCGAGCGCCGCCCTCGGCTCGAACTCACGCACCTCATCGGGCAGTCCGGCTAGGTCGCCGGTTGGGATGTAGGGCGGGTTCGAGACGACCGCCGTCACACCACCTGCAAGACCGTTGCCATGAAGCGGCTGCAACGTCTCCCCCTCGAGGAAGGTCACTCGCTCGGCCACTTCCGCCTTCTCCGCGTTCCGCGCCGCTAACTCGAGCGCCTCGCCCGACACGTCTGTAGCGTAGACCGCGGCCCTGGGCATCTTCATCGCCACCGTGACGGCGATGACGCCGGAACCCGTCCCGATGTCCGCAACTACAGGCGCGTCTACAGGCTGCTCGGACAGGAAGCGCAGCACGACCTCGGTCAGTGCCTCCGTCTCCGGCCTCGGTATCAGCACCGCGGGACCAACCTCGAACTCGCCGAGCATGAACGCAGCCTTACCCGTGATGTACTGCACCGGCTCGCCCTCGAGCCTCCGCTTGAAGAACGCCTTGAACTCAGCAAGCTCCGCCGCGCTCATCAGACGCTCGAACTGGACGTACAGTTCGACCCTCGGCATCCCGAGGGAGTGCGACAGCAGCAGCTCCACCTCGAGCCGGGCGTTCTCGAAGCCCTTCTGCTCGAGGTAGTCCTTGCTCCAGTTGATGAGTTCGAGAACGGTCCAGGTGCGGGTCTTCGTCATTGTCGCCAATCGTGATGTCCCTATGTGGCGCTACCGTGCGCCGGGGTGACCGGGGCTATTCCGACTGACTGGCTATCTGTTCCGCCTGGAAGTGGGTGGCGAGCGCGTCGATCATAGAATCGAGGTCGCCGCCCATGACATGCTCGATGCCGTGCAGCGTCATGCCGATGCGGTGGTCCGTCACACGGCTCTGGGGGAAGTTGTAGGTCCGAATCTTCGCGCTGCGGTCGCCGGTCGAGACCATGCTCCGGCGCTCCTCCGCCATCTCCCTCTCCTGCCGCTCGCGCTCGGCCTCGTAGATCCGCGCGCGCAGGACCTTCATCGCCTTCGCCTTGTTCTTGTGCTGGCTCTTCTCGTCCTGGCAGGTGACGACGACGCCCGTGGGCTTGTGCGTGAGCCTAACTGCAGAGTCCGTCGTGTTGACGCTCTGGCCGCCGGGTCCCGAGCTTCGGAAGACGTCGACGTGGACGTCGTCCGGGTTGATCTCGACGTCGACCTCCTCGGCCTCCGGCAGCACGGCCACGGTCGCGGCGCTCGTGTGGATGCGCCCCTGCGACTCCGTCACGGGCACGCGCTGCACGCGATGCACGCCGGACTCGAACTTGAACCGTGAGTAGGCCCCATCGCCCTCGACCGAGAAGATGATCTCCTTGAAGCCCCCGGAAGCGCTCGGGTTCGAGTTCATCACCTCGACCTTCCACTTCCGCCCCTCGGCGTAGCGCGTGTACATGCGGTAAAGGTCGGACGCGAATAGCGCGGCCTCCTCGCCGCCCGTGCCGGCGCGGATCTCGACTATGGTGTTCTTGTCATCGTTGGGGTCGCGGGGGATCAACAGGGTCTTGATGCGGTCCTCGAGCTCGGCCTCGCGGGCCTTGAGCTCCTCGAGCTCGGCGCGAGCGAACTCCTTCTCCTCAGCGTCATCGGACGCCTCGATCATCTCGTTGGCGGCCTTGATGTCGGACTGCACGAGTTCGTACTCGTTGTAGGCGCTCACGACCTCTTCGATGTGCGCGCGCTCCTTTGAGTACTTCTTATTGAGGTTGCGGTCCGAGAGCACCTCGGGCTTCATAAGAAGCTCGTTGAGCTCCTCGAACCGCTCCTTGATCTCGTGCAGCTTCTCAAACATCGGCCGACTCCAGTGGCGGACCCGCGTTGCCGCCTCCGCCCGCTCCCACTGCGGCGGTCGCCGGCTCGCCCGCGGGGTGCATCCCCATCGGCGCCTCGTCGATGCGCACGGCCTTGAGCGATGCGATGGCCACCTCGACCTGGGCGTCGGAAGGGTCCTTGGTCGTGATGTTCTGCAGCCAGATGCCCGGCCCCGAGAGCGCCCGCGCCCAGCGCCTCGCGCCGTACTTCGCCGAGAGCTTCATGAACTCGTAGGAGATGCCGGCGATGACCGGTATCAGGCAGATGCGGAACAGCCGCTCGACTATGCGGTCGGGCCGCCCGAAGATCATGAAGACGAGAATGGACACGACCATGACGATCAAGAGGAAGCTCGTACCGCACCTCGGGTGCTTGGTCGCGTACTTCCGCGCGTTGTCGGGGGTCAGGTCCTCCCCAGCCTCCTGCATGAAGATAGTCTTATGCTCCGCGCCGTGGTACTCGAACACGCGGCGCATCTCGCCCCACTGGGAGATGCCCCAGATGTAGGCGAGGAAGAAGATGACACGGATGACGCCGTCTATCAGGTTGAAGAGGAAGCCGCCGTCGAGCCCCGTCCTGTCCATGACGAGGTCGGTGAGCACCAGGGGGATCCAGAAGAAGAACACGATGCCCAAGGCCAGCGCGAAGACCATGGTGCCCGTGAGAGCGGCCTTGGTCTTCCAGTCGGACGCCTCCTCGGGAGGCGGGACCGCGCGGGGCTGAGATGGCGCGGGGGCATCGGACTCGGGCCCGGGCGCCCCGTTCGCTGGCTCGACGGTAACACCGGCATCGGTCGCCGCTCCGGTCCCGGCATCGGCGGCCTCCACCGGCTCCTCGCCCTCCGCGTCCTCCGCGATCTCCTCCATCGCCACGCTCGCCGAGTAGTTGAGCGCCTTTATCCCAAGCGTCAGCGACTCGATGAGCGTCACGCCTCCGCGAATGACCGGCAGCCTGAGCAGCCGGTGTTTCCGCGTCGCGGGGATGAACTCCTCGGCGTGTATGGCGATCTCGCCGTTGGGAAGCCTAACGGCGGTCGCCACCTTCTCCGGCCCTCGCATCATCACGCCCTCGATGACCGCCTGACCGCCGTAGTGAACCTGGCCCTTGCCCTTCTCCGGCTGCTCGCCGAACCCCGATATAGGGCTGCACCACTCCCGCTCGGCGCGCTGCTCGGGGGTCTCGTGTTCGTGTGTGTGGTTCCCGTTCGGCATCGATGCTCCGTATCGTCCGCGGCGCGGTTGCTCGCGGCCCGTGGCTCCGCCCGGACCCTACTCCAGCGCCGCCCTCAGTCTCTTCGCCAGCTCTGCCAGCCGCTCGCCGTCCGCGGCCTCGCGCCCGTGCAGGCTCCGCCTCTGTCCCTCGTTCCGCGGGATGACGTGCATGTGGTAGTGCCCCACGGTCTGGCCAGCGGCTGCGCCGTTCAGCTGGTAGATGCCCATCCCGTCCGGCGCGAGCGCGCGCTCTATCGCCGCGGCCACCCGCTTCGACTGCGCCGCCACGGCGCGCAGCGTCTCCTCCGGGATCTCGTGGATGTTCTCGTGGTGCTCGCGCGTGATGACGAGCACGTGACCCTCGGACGCGGGAAACGCGTCCATGATCGTCATCGTGTGCTCGTCCTCGCCGAGCCTGTGCGCGGGCGCGTCGCCCCGCACTATCTTGCAGAAGATGCAGTCGTCGCGGTTCAGCGGAGCCTCCTGATGGCCTTGAAGACGATGAGCGCCACCAGCAGCACCAGCACGCCGACCAGGATGTACAGGTTCGCGCCTTCCATCCCCTACTCCTTCTCCGCCGCCTGCGCGGCCCCGACCTCATCCCTCTCGCACGGGATCAGGCGCCCAAGCTCCGGGTGTACCCTCGCTATCTCGTCGCGAACGGCCCACGCCACGCGCCTGTAGGACTCGTGGCCCTGCACGCGCGAGCGCAGCCGCACGAACTGGTAGGCCTCGCGGAAGTTCATCCGCATCAGGAACCGCTTCCTGTAGGCCAGCGGTATCACGTACTGCGCGTTGACCGGGTCCTCCGCGGCCAGCTCCCGCCACGCGGGCACGACCGCTTCCAGAGCCTCGGCCATCTTCTCGCCGACGCCCGCCTCTCGCGCGTCCGCCGGGATGGTGTACCCGAGGTCGCACGTCAGAAGCTGCTGCGTCTGCGTCGTCATCCTGTGGCGCTGAATGTCGCGGTAGGCGCCGAAGTCGCAGGTGATCTCAAAGGTGTAGGCTGTGCTCTCGAACTCCCTTACCGGTGCCTCATGGCCTCCGATGCCCTGGAGTGCCCGACTCAAGAGCACGCCCACCTCTTCTCTGTCCAGTTTCGAGACGTCCTGTCGGATCTCGTCGTACGGACGCCCCTCCTCGCGGAACATGATCGCGGCCACCACGTCGCGGTCGCCCCGCCTGTCGTACTCGACCAGCCGCACGCCGGTCCAGGGCGCGGGCTCAGCGAGCGCGGCCCCGAGCGACTTCCGGAAGACCGGCGCGCCGGCGGCGCCGACGAAGAGCGAGCGGCCCTGGTCCTCCCACTCCTCGGCCTCCGCCAGCTCCGCGTCCCACGCGTCCGACATGCGCTCTTCCCAGCCCTGGAGGTAGGGCGAGGCGTCGGTGTACTTCAGGAGCGTCGGGACCTTCGCGCGGCCGACCTCCAGCAGCGACTCCGACAGCTCCCTCATCTCCGAGAGCGGGCTGGACGCCATCTTGACCAGCGCGTGCCGAAGCTCCCGCGCGTTGACGGTCCATCCCAGGTTCGTCTTCGCCGCGGCTGGCAAGAGCCCCCGCACGGTGTCGCACGACTTCCCGGCCGCCGTGAGCCCCTGCTCGCGGCACTCCGCGTTGCCGTACTTGTCCTCGCAGTGCCGCTCGGCCGCCGGCATCAGCTCCTCGTAGGCGCGATAGAGCTTCGCGACGGCCTTCCGGTAGACCCTGCCCAGATGCCCGCCCTCGAACGCGGCGGGCGTGTAGTAGTTGTCCGCGCTCATCACCTGGTAGCGCGTCGACTTCTCCGTGAACGAGGAGAGTCTGTTCTCCTCGATCATCTTCGCACCCAGGATCGAGACGTTCTCGACCGCGATGGAAAGCACGGCGTGCTCGGCCACGGACGAGTGTCCGTAGCCGACGACCCACTTCTCGTGGAAACGGGAGGAGTCCGTCTCGGTGAGCTCGCGCGCGATGTCGTCGAAGCTGTCCGGAGAACGTGAGGTCTTCGCGAACGCAACTGCGACGACCTCCGCGGGGAGGTCGTCGAGCGTGTAGACCCTTAGGGGGTTACCCGTCTTCGCCATCTGCTATTCCGCGGCCTTGTCTTCCTCGGCGGGCGCGTCGGCGGGCGCGTCGACCGGAGCTTCCGGCTTCTCTTCAGCCGCAGGCGTATCGGCAGGCTCCGCGGGAGCGGCCTCGGCCTTGGGCTTCTTCTCGGCCTTGGGCTCTGCCTTGGGCTCCGCAGCCTTCTTCTCGGCGGGCTTCTCCTCGGCCTTCGGCTTCTCAGCCTTCTTGGGCTTCGGCTCCTCTTCCTTCGCGTAGTCCTTGCCGTACTTGGTCATGAAGCGCTCGATGCGACCGGCGCTATCGATGAGCTTCTGCTGACCCGTGAAGAACGGATGGCACGCCGAGCAGATCTCGACCTCAATCTCGGGGAGCGTCGAGCGGGTCTTGAACGTGTTCCCGCAGACGCAACTGACCGTGGCTTCCTCGTACTTCGGATGGATGTCCTTCTTCATTGTCGTGTCCTCTTGTCGTCGCTCTGGTCTGCTCTCTTCACTCCCGCGGCCTCCCGCGGGCCTCTCTGAAGCAGCGCCCCGGCGAGGTCTCATCGGCCGGGCGGCAATGCGCCGCTCATCCCGGCCCGAAGGCCCGGGAACCATCTATTGTACTACAGACGCCCGCACGCCTCCACAAAGACGTGCGGACGTCGAAATGACCCAGCTAGAGGCTCTGCATCGAATCCAGGAACTCCTGGTTCGTGTCCGTGAGCCTCATCTTCTCCAGCAGGAACTCCATCGCGCCCACGGGGGTCTGCTCGCTCACGAACTTCCTCAAGACCCACAGGCGGTTGATGTTCTCGTCCGAGATCAGGAGCTCTTCCTTCCGCGTCCCCGACTTGAGTATGTCGATCGACGGGTAGATGCGGCGGTCGGTGAGCCTCCTGTCGAGCACGAGCTCCATGTTGCCCGTGCCCTTGAACTCCTCGAAGATGACGTCGTCCATCCGCGAGCCAGTATCGACAAGGGCCGTCGCCATGATGGTCAGGCTGCCCGCGTCCTCGGTGTTCCTCGCCGCGCCGAAGAAGCGCTTCGGTCGCTGGAGCGCGTTCGAGTCGACTCCGCCGGTCAGGATCTTGCCCGAGTGCGGAACGACCGTGTTGTGCGCGCGCGCCAGTCGCGTGATCGAGTCCAGCAGGATGACTACGTCCTTCTTGTGCTCGACCAGACGCTTGGCCTTCTCGATGACCATGTCCGCGACCTGGACGTGGCGCTCCGGCGGCTCGTCGAAGGTCGAACTGATGACCTCGCCGTTCACGGAACGCTGCATGTCGGTGACCTCCTCGGGCCGCTCGTCGATGAGCAGGACGATGAGGACCACCTCCGGGTGGTTCGTCGTGATGCTGTTGGCCAGCTTCTGGAGGATGACCGTCTTGCCCGCTCTCGGCGGCGATACGATGAGGCCTCGCTGGCCCTTCCCTATCGGCGTCAGCAGGTCGATGACGCGCGTCGTCATGTCCTTCGGGTCGGTCTCGAGGACCAGCCGCTCCTCCGGGTAGAGAGGCGTCAGGTTCTCGAAGAGGATCTTGGTCTTTGCGACCTCGGGGTTCTCGTGGTTGACCGCCTCGACGCGGAGGAGCGCGAAGTAGCGCTCGTTCTCCTTCGGCGGCCGCACCTGGCCACTGACGACGTCACCCTTGCGCAGGTCGAACCGCTTGATCTGGGAAGGAGACACGTAGATGTCGTCCGGGCCCGGCAGGTAGTTGTAGCTCGGGCTTCGAAGGAAGCCGTAGCCGTCCGGGAGGATCTCCAGCACGCCCTCGCTGAAAATGAGACCGTTCCGCTCGGTCTGGCCCTCCAGGATCTTGAAGATGAGCTCCTGCTTCCGCAGACCGCTCACGCCCTCGATCTTGAGCGACTCGCCGTAGGCCACGAGGTCCTTGATTGTCTTCTGCTTGAGCTCGACGATGTCCAGGTTCTCGCCGTTCGGGCCGCGCCCCGGCTTCCCCGTGGGGACCTTGGTCTCGGCCGTGCCGTTCTCGCCGTTGCCGCCGTTGGCCTTCGCGGTCGCCGTCCTGGCGGACGACGCGCGCGTCGACTTGGTCTCGTCCGTCTTCGCGGAGGACCTGGCCGACGACTTCGAACTCGACCTGGAGTTGCCGGAGGCCGACCTGGACGCCGCCTTCCTCGTGCCGGTCGATTTCGACGCGGTCTTGCCGTTCTTTTCTGCCATTACTCCCTAACCTTGGGTGGGTACTGCTGTGTGGTGTGTACCGACGGGCGAACCCGGCCGCCAGCCGTTTCCTGTATGCAATGGGCCCTGAAGCGAAGTTACACGTGAATCCTCGGTGTGCTTCTGGATCGGGACGGTGTGCTTCGGATGGGCTACTTCTGGAAGCGCGTCCGGTCTCCCACCCGGACACTGCAAATTCTAGTCCAGGGGGCCCAGACTGTCAAGGTGATTCGGGCGTCAGGGCGGAACGGCCGGTTCGGGGCCGGGCCCATGGGTTCGGACCCGACGCAGCGGGTCCGCGCCGCGGGCCTAGCCCTCCCCGTGCGCCACGTCCGCCAGTTCGCGGGCGACGGACTCGATCCGCCGCTCCGCTTCCTCCTTCATGCGACGTTCTATGACCTTCCCGCCGCTCTGCTGGTCGCTCAGGAGCTCCTCGGCGAACGTCCCGTCCTGGATGTCGCTCAGAACGCTCCCCATCCCGCACTTGAGGTCCTCCGGGCAGACGAGGTCACCGCGCGTCAGGTCCCCGAACAGCGCCGTCCGGCTGACGCGCTTCCGCATCCCCTCGATGCCGTAGCGCCGCATGAGGTTCACCGTGAGGTCCAGCTCGTAGAGACACTCCATGTAGGCCAGCTCCGGCGGGTAGCCGGCCTCGACCAGCGTCTCAAATCCCGCATTGACGAGTCTCGTCACTCCGCCGCAGAGCACCGCCTGCTCGGCGAAGAGGTCGATCTCGGTCTCCTCCGCCGCGGTCGTGCGGAACAGCCCCACACGCGTAAGCCCCAGCGCCTTGGCGTACTCGAGCGCGACGCGCTTCGCGTTCCCGGTGGCGTCCTGCTCGACGGAGTAGGCGCCGGGCAGCCCTCCCCCGTTCACGAACCTCTCGCGCAGCCGGAGGCCCGGTCCCATCGGCGCGACCATGACGACGTCCAGCCCGGCCGGCGGCTCCACGCCCCCGAACCGTAGCGGGAACCCGTGCGCGAAGAGAACTGCGGCGCCGGGCTTTGCGTGCGGCACGACGAACTCGTCGATGGTCTCCCGCATAACGTCGTCCGGCACCATCAGAGCGATGACGTCTCCCGCCGCGCACGCTTCCGCGACGTCGACGACCCGGAACCCCTCGAGTTCCGCGCGCGAGCGCGACAGGCTCTCGGGCCTCAGTCCCACCAGCACATCGACGCCCGAGTCGCGCAGGTTGAGCGCGTGGGCCTCGCCCTGGTTGCCGTAGCCGACGACGCCGACGGTCGCCCCCTCGAGCGGCGTCCCGGGCACGTCCCTGTCCTTGAGGATGTTCATTGGGGCTCCAGACAGGAACATCGGCCCCGGAGGGCCGATGTTCCCGAAAACCTAAGCCATCCGGCCCTTGAGCCGGAATAACGCCCTACTGGCCGCCGGCGTCCAGCAGCATCCTGATCTGCTCGAGCTCGGCCTGCGCCTCTTCGGTGCGCTCGAGCTTCGTGTAGATCCGCTGGAGCATGCGGTGGTACGAGACCGTGTCGTCCGTCTCGATGAGCTTGTTCACGGCCTCGATGACGTTCTCGTAGTACTCCGTCGCGAGCACCTGGTCGACGTCCCAGAGCTCCTCGGCGAGCTTCCAGTAGGAGTAGTAGACCCTCGACAGGGCGTCCACGTCCTCGGGTTCGCCCTCGAGGTGCTGCTCGAAGTAGTCGATCGCCTTGCGCCAGTGGTCGGACAGGTAATGCATGTTCCCGAGGTTGAAGAGCAGGTCCGGGAAGTCCGGCGCGACGCGCTCGATGCGCTCGTAGTAGTCGATGGCGCCATCGTAGTCCTCGACACCCGGAGCGGCGAGCTGGGCGGCCTTGAAGCTGTAGGCGTCCAGCATGTACTCGATGATGTCCTGGTTGCCCGGGTCGTGCTCCAGCGCGGCCTCGTACGACGCTATCGCGCTGTCGTAGTCGCCGAGGTTCTGGTGCGCGGCGCCGATGTTGACGTGCACGGTCGAGTTGTCCGGGTCGATCGTCAGGGCCTTCTCATACTCGGCGAGCGCCATCTCGTACTGCGCCGCCTCCATCTTGCTGTTGCCCTCGTTGCGGAAGAGCTGCATGTAGTAGGCGATGGCGTTCTCGCACTCCGAGGTGGCCTTCTCGTCGGGAGCGAGGTCGAGCGCCATGTGCAGGTGCTCGCTCGCCTCCTCGAGGCGGTCGGTCTCGGCGTAGGTGCGCCCGAGCCACATGTGCGGCTCCCACGCGTCCGGCGAGTTCTTGATGGCAATGAGAAGCTGCTCGATTGCGTTCTCGTAGTCCTTCTGCTGCAGGTAGACCTTGCCGCTGGTGAACGCGGGATCGCCCCCGCAGCCGGCCAGCAGGACGAAGGCAGCCAGTGCCACGAGCAGAACGGCTGTCCGCGCCATGTTCATCCTATACTCCCCCTTGTTCGGAGCTGACTCCGGTCCGTTTGTCTGCTAACCCGCGAAGTATATCCGCGGAGAAGCCGTGCTGTCAACCTATATGCGGGTGAGTCCGGTCCGGGAATGGGCCTGGGGCGCCCGGGCCGCGAGAGGATGGCGTCCGGGGTCATCTGGGGGTGAGTGGGGTTCCTGGGGTGCGTTCGGCGCCGGCCGCGGGGACCGGCGCCCGGAGGTCCCCGCTATATGAGCTGATTCCCGTTTACGGCCAGCTCGTAGTGGCTGCCGAGGAACTCGGCCGCCCTGCGTGAGACCACCATCCGAGACAGGAAGATCTCGAAGTACTCCATCACGGACGATATCTTCGTGTTGACCGTCAGGTTGAGCCGGATGATGTTCTTCTCCGGCATTACCTCGAGGACCGACTTCTGGACCGCGTAGTTGACGCGGTCGTGGATGTCGAACTTGACCGTCGAGGGGTTGCGCACGCGCGAGCGGTGCACGTCGGCCTTGTCGGCCAGGATGAGCGCCGCGGCGACGTTAGTCGCCGGATGGGCGTGCATCTCGTCGTGGTTGCCGATCGCCGACATCACCTGGATGATCTCGGGAAGCGGCATGCCGAGGTCGCGCAGGAGGTCGTGGGCTATGAGCGCGCCCGTCTGCGCGTGGTCCTCGCGGTTGACCAGGTTGCCTATGTCGTGCAGGAACCCGGCGATGCCCGCCAGTTCGGCCTCGCGCTTCTCCTTGCCAAGCTGCTTCAGGACCTTCTGCGCGGTCCGACCTACCCACTTCGCGTGGCGGACGCCGTGCTCCGTGTAGCCGACGATGCCGAGCTGCGTGTCCGTGTCCTTGAGTATCGTCAGGATGTTGCTGTTCTTGCTGATCTTGTTGAACGTCAGTGGTGTCGACATACTGCCCTTCTGTTCCTTCCTCTCGCGGGGCCGGTCCCCGAGCTGTCGTAGCCCGCGTCCGGGTCCGCCGGTCGGTCCCTCATGGGACCCTGAGTTATGCAAGCGCCGACTCATGCCGTCGCCCGCCGCGTTCGCGGTCGGAGGGCGGAACGCATCCGGACACCCCCCCAGGTCATCCCTCAAGCGCTCCAGCCCTTTCCCGGCCTGCGAAAAGCGTGCCCGCCTACGGGAGGCGGGCGCGTGTACACAATTTACCCCCGGCAGAGAGGGGTGTCAAGGCGCGGAACGGTTGTGGTCAGCCCTCAGCCTCCACTTGGGCCCCAGGCGTCCACTGTGCTAGTATTCCATCGCCAAACCGAATCCGCGGACAACGGAAAGGAGTGACCCGTGAGAACGCTTCGTGTAGTCGCTGTGCTGACGATCTTCGCTGTACTTCCCCTGCTCGCGTCCTGCACCCGCGCGCCCGAGATCCACGAGCTCACCATCATCGGCACGTCGGACATACACGGCGCGCTCGATCCGGTCACGATGAAGATCGACGTGGACGGCGACGGCGAGGTCGAGGAGGTCGAGGCCGGCGGCATGCCGCGTCTAGCCACGCTCATCCGGCAGATAGAGAAGGAGGCCGGACATCCGGTGGCCGTCCTGTCGTCCGGCGACGAGCTGACCGGCCGGTACTTCCACAGCTTCAAGGGCGAGTGCACCTACGCGCTGATGAACGCCGCGGGCTACGAGATCTCGTGTTTCGGCAACCACGCGTTCGACCAGGGGCCGCAGGTCCTCGCAGACGCCATCGCCTACTCCAGTTTCCCCCGCATCGCGACCGACCTCGCTGTCGAGAGCACGCCGCTCGAGGGCCTGGTCGTCCCGTACGTCGTCGCGGACTACGACGGCCTGACGGTCGGCTACTTCTCGATGATCACGGAGTCCCTCCCCTACGTCGCCAGTCCGAAGGAGGTCAAGCTGACGGGAACGAACCTCGAGACCTGTCACCGGGCCGTGCGGGAGCTCAAGGAGCAGGGCGCGGAGCTCGTCGTGTGCCTGTCGCACATCGGGCTCGACAAAGACCTCGAGGTAGCGCGCTCGGTGCCCGGCATCGACGTCATATTCGGCGGGCACTCTCACGAGTACACTCCGGCGCCACATCGCGTCGGCGAGACCCTCGTCGTGAACGCCGGCACCAAGGGCCCGTATCTGGTGCGGATGGACCTCGTGACGAACGCCGCCGGCGAGATCGACTTCGACGCGGTCGACTACGAGCTCATACCTGTTGTCGATCCCGTCCCCCCGGCTCCGGACGTGGAACAGACTCTGAACGACTTCATCGCGAAGATGCCCGAGGCCGTCGTCATAGGCATGACCGAGGTCGACTGGGACCTGACCAAGCCCTCCGTGCGCGGCGGCCCGTGCCCGGTAGCGAACCTCATCAACGACCGCATGCGCGAGAAGTTCGGGGTCGACGTGGTACTGAACAACGCGGGCGCGTTCCGCGGCAAGGGCATCTACAAGGCGGGTCCGATCACGGACCAGATGCTCAGCGAGATCGACGAGTTCCGGAACAACGCCTACCTCTTCGACCTCAAGGGCGAGCACCTCCTCCCCATCCTCGAGCACAGCGCCGCGAACTTCGGGGAGGGCGGTCTGCTGCACGCCTCCGGACTCCGGTACACCATCGACCTGTCGAAGCCGGCGCAGGTCATCTCGCGCAGCGACGACGGGGTCTGGACGGTGGAGTCCGAGGGAAGCCGCGTGTCGAACGTAGGGATAATGAACGCGAGCGGCGCCTACGAACCGCTGGACCCGGAGAAGACCTACCGCGTCCTCGCCAACAGCTTCATCGTCAAGCATGAGGGCGACGGCTACTTCTGGTTCAAGAAGCACCTCGCGAACCTCGAGAACACGTACTCGACGTTCTACTCGATCATGGCTGAGATCGCCGCATATGAGGTGTCGCTCAATCCAGAGCCGCCCGACGACCGGCTGGTCGTTCTGAGGTAGGGGGCCGGGCGAGGCGCCCGCCCCAAGGGCCTTTCTTACGGGCCCGGTGGTCACTCGACCGCCGGGCCCGTTCTCATTCCAGCTTGTTTGTCAGGAGACGATGATGACCTAAACCCGCGGGCCCCACCGGGTGTCATACATAACGTGAGAGGGGGGACTGGGATCCCGATGTCAGGCCGAAGGCGCAGCCGCCCGGCCTCGAGCCCCGAAGGGAGGCCCAGTGTGAATCTCACAGCAACCCTCACCAGGATCGTTCTCGCAGTCGTCATAGTCCTCAGTCTTGCCACCGCCGCAGCCGCGCGCAATCCAGCGCGCGAGGTCGCGGAGGCCGGCGTCGATGAAGCCGTGGTCCACTCGGACCCGCTCCGCCAGTCGCCTCTCTGGAACGTGTTCCCGGAGGCGCCGGGGTTCGATGCAACCGCGCGCTATCCCTACCAGGACATGGGGATCTTCCCCTTCGACAACCTGATGCGGACGCCGGTGGAAGCCGTCAAGCAGCCCGAGCAGTGCGACGAGATGTGCCCGCGCCTGCCCGTAGAGGCCGTCAAGCAGCCCGAGCAGTGCGACGAGGTGTGCCCGCGCCTGCCGGTCGAGGCGGTGAAACAGCCCGAGCAGTGCGACGAGATGTGCCCGCGCCTGCCCGTAGAGGCCGTCAAGCAGCCAGAGCAGTGTGACGAGATCTGCCCGCGCCTGCCCGTAGAGGCCGTCAAGCAGCCAGAGCAGTGCGACGAGATGTGCCCGCGCCTGCCCGTCGAGGCCGTCAAGCAGCCGGAGCAGTGTGACGAGATGTGCCCGCGCCTGCCCACCCAGGCGGTGCGGGAGCCGCTCTGCGTCGAGTGCTTCGGGCCGACCATGCGGCTCAATCTCAAGAACGCCGCCGCCACGGAGGTCGCGATCTACTCCGTCAACGGTCGGCTCGTTCGAAGGATGTCCGAGCAGCTTCCGAGCGGTGAAAGCGATCTCACGTGGGACGGGCGGACCGACTTCGGGACCCGCGCGGCTTCCGGCGTCTACTTCGCGCAGGTGCAGGCCGGAGTGGACGTCGGGAAGGGCAAGCTCGTCCTCGTCCGGTAGGCGAGCTTCCCCCGCGTGAGTTCGCGATCGGGGCCGACACCAGGGATCTGCAACGGAGAGCGCAGCAGGACCGGAGGCACGTAGCAACAGGTGGTAACAGGCAGAAGAGGCCCGCCGAATGGCGGGCCTCTTCGTGTGCATGAGCGCCGCGGGCCGGCGTGGAGAGTCGCCGCTCCGGCGCTCCTAGGCCGCCTTCTTCCTGCGCGGCATCCACCAGTGCAGCCAGGCGAGAGCCAGGCAGATGATCGTGCTCCAGGGCGCGAACGTGCAGTGCGCCTCGTACCCGAGCGCGCATGCCTTGCTGGCATCGACGGGAATGAGCGTCCACACTGCCAGCAGCGTCCACACGATCGGCCAGATGTGCTTCTTCACGTGTCGTCCTCCCATGGAATGGCTTCGCGCAAGTTGGCGCCCGCAGGACCTACCAGACCCAGAGCGAGCCGAGCGCCAGCGACACCGCTCCGAAAAGCGCGAGCGCGACAAGGGCGGGTCTGGGGGTGCGTTCCGCCAGGAACGTCCAGACCGTCGCGACGCCCAGGAGCGTCCACCACATCCAGAGCGAGTATCCTCCCCATCCCCCTGAACCCACGTTCGCCGGGCCGCCCGCGCCCGCGCCCCACCACAGGCCGAGCAGGAACAGCAGTACCATCGCGGCTCCAAGCGCTCGCATGTGAGCCCTGAGCCGCGTCGGCCTCACGCTCGAGAGACCCACGGCCGTCCCGCGCCCACGGGGGTCGGGTCTTCCGTAGAAGAGCTTCTCCGCCGCGACCATCAGGTGTGCGACCGCGCCCGCTCTTGTGGCCAGCGCCGTGAGCCCACGGTGCAGCCACGTGTCGGGTTTCGTCCAGGGACAGGTAGTCATGCAGATGGCGCAGTCGGTCGAGACCACGCTCCAATAGCGGTAGCAGCTCTCGGCCTCGAGCTTCCACCTCAAGGTCCCGTTGTGCTCCGTCTTGGACCCCTTCGGTATGGCCGAGACCGGGCAGTTGTCTGCGCAGATCCCGCAGCGCTCGCAGAACGACTGGACGCCGATGTCCACAGGCCCATCGTGCTCGAGCGGGAGGTCGGTCGTCACGGTGCCGAGCCTCAGTCCCAGCCCGAAGTCGCGCGTCATGAGGAACCCCGCGCGGGAGAGCTCTCCCAGACCGCAGTCGACCGCGACGGGAACCGGCATCAGACGGTAGTTGTACACGTGGTGGGCACGGGCCGAATACCCGAGGCTCCGGATGTAGCCGGCCAGCCCGACGGCCACGACCGCGCCGATCGCGTAGGCGGCGCTCGTCGCGAGCGCCGTTGGGAACTCCGGGGCCGTATGGTTGAGGTCGGGGTCCATCCGGAACCCCATCGATATCGCGTGCTCGTGGTGTGAGAGGTCGATCGGAGTCCCCCAGGGCTCGAAGCCCTCGGCGTCCCCGAACGACCTGCCGACGCGGGAGTAGGTCCACTCCTGTCTCAGCGGACCCGTGCGTACCAGGTCGGCGCCCAAGGCGATCGCCCGCGCCTTGACCAGGCGGGAGGCCTCCTCCGGCGACAGGGCGACGCGCTCCGGCGCGGGCGGTCCGTCGACCACGTCGTCGCGGGCGATGAGCCGGGGGAGTTCGAGGATCCCCGTGCAGATGTGCTCGAAGTCGCCTCCCCCACCGGCCATGTGCAGGTTGCTCGCGATGTGCTCGTCAAGCTCGCGCGCCGAGGGGTGCGCCTCGTAGTACTCGTCCCGCTGGGGGGCGCCGTCCCCGAACCGGCGGTAGAGGTCGGCCCGCGCGAAGAGGACGTCGCGCTCGTCGACGCGCTCGATGGGACCGGCAACGCTGCGCTTGCCGTCCGTTCTTTCGACTCGTGTTGTCACGGGACTCCGCGGGACAGCCTGGCTCGCTCGACGCGTCCGTCACTTCTTCTTCTGCACGCCTCGCCATCCCGTCAGTGGCTGGGCTATGGGACGCGCGATGCCCTGCACGCTCCCGGCGACCTCAGTGACGTAGAACGCGCCGGGCCACATCTTCTCTATGATGCTGGCTATGCGCCTGACCTCGCCTCGCCTGCACACCACGCAGACCTCGGTCACCGGGCCCTTGATGCCCTTGCCCGGAAAGAGGGTCACTCCGAAGCCCTCTTCGTAGATGGCGGCCGCGATCTTCTCGCCGTCGCTCGGCACGAAGGCGCGGACGACCATGTTGCCGTAGGCCATCCTCCGCTCGAGCATAATGCCTACGACGTTGCCCGTAGCGAACCCCAGAGCGTAGAAGACGCCGATGATGGGTCTGTCGGAGATGCGCTGGATGACGGACGCGATGATGAAGACCCACATTCCGATCTCCAGGAACGCGAGAATGAACGCGGCCTTGGTGCGCCCCTGCACGATGCTGGACACGCGGAGCGTGCCCATGCTGACGTCGACCACACGAGCGACGAAGATGAGCAGTCCGAACCAGAGAGTTGCCCAGTCCAATGTTGTCTCCCGGGGAACGAATCCCCATGTCCGCGGCTATCGCCGCATCGGCTGCGGCTTGAAATAGGTCAGGGTCCGCCAGAACCACTCGGCCGGACCGAAACGGAATCGCGCCAACCATAAGGTCGAGAACCACAGCTCGAAGATCCAGACCGCCAACACGACCAGCAACTGCACTGCCCGTGACACCTGTCCAAAGAGCCCGAAGCCGTGTCCGAAGAAGATGGTCGTGCAGATGACCGTCTGCAGGAGGTAGTTCGTGAAGGCCATGCGGCCGGCGTTGGCCAGCCACCGCTGCAGCAGCCTGAGAACTCCCGACTTGACGCAGAGCATCACGAGCGCGATGTAGCCCCACGCCACGAACGCGCTCCCCACGTAGTTCCAGATCGACCCGGCGAAGAAGCCGTAGGCCATCGACCATCCGTCAGCGAACCGAAGCACTATGCCCCTGTAGATGAGCAGGTAGCCCAGGGCCAGCCCGACGACCGCGGCGACGGCGTAGAACCTCCTGGACCTCTGCGCCGAGAGAACCCCCCACTTGAACAGCCCCATGCCGACGAGCATCATCCCTCCGACACGCCAGAGCATGTAGAAGAAGAACGAGTTCGAGAGCATCGCGGTCATCTCTCTGGTGCGGTAGGGCATCTGCTCCAACCACGAGCCGCCGTATCCCGCCACCTCTGCCGCCACCTCCTCGGCGCTCGGCGACCAGAACGACTCCATCTGCGCGACGACCTCCGGCGGCCAGTACTGAATGGAGTACGAGGCCCCCAGGTAGATCGGGATCACTACCGCCATGGCGACGACGCCGGTGATGAAGAGCGCGGGAGCGGAGCGACGCCAGAAGAGGTAGACCAGGAACCCTACGAGCGCGTAGACGGCCAGTATGTCGCCCGGCCACATCAGGAACCCGTGGCAGAGCCCGATGATGAGCAGCCAGAACGTGCGTCGGTAGTGCACGGGGCCGGGCCGCAAGCCGCGGCCCTCGAGCTTGCTCGAGAAGAGGACGATTCCGGCGCCGAACAGCATCGAGAAGATGGAGATGAACTTCGTGTCCGCAAGGAGGTGGCTCAGTTGCCACACGACCCGGTTGAGCCCGGTGAGGTCGCCGTACGCGGTCGGGTTGAAGTAGGCGGCGCCCACCATCGAGAAGCTCTGGATGTTCATGAGAAGGATGCCGAGGATCGCGACGCCCCGGAGCACGTCGAGCGAGACGATGCGCTCGCCCGCCCTGACGGGCGACGCGAACTGGTCCGGGGTCAACGCCTCGTCGAACCGGCCCAGCGGCGTCCAGGTGCCCGCCGTCCGAGATTCCTCGCCTTGCGGCGCGCTGCCTGTTGTCTCTTGCATGGAACGACCTCCCCTGCGACTGAAGCTACCCGTTCGCTCGGGAGGCTATCAGATGCCCAGGCGGGGCTCAAGTGAGGTGTGTATTCAGATCGGCAAGGGGTACCGAGGCGGCGCGGGACACGAGGTGGCATCTACGGGCGAGGCTTCCGCCTATAGCAGGTCCAGCGGGTCGACGTCGACAGCGAGAGTTACGGCACTCGGGAGCTTGAGCGCCTTCCTCTGTGCGAGCGCGCCGGCGACGAGAGCGCGGGCCGTCCCGGCCCTTCCCCGCACCAGCACCTGCCAGCGGTGGATGCCGCGCAGCTTCCCTATCGGCGCGGGCGCGGGACCCAGCACCTCGGGCCTGGGGTCGCCCATCTTCTCCGCGCCCTTGTCGAGGAAGTCCGCGAGCCTCGCGGCAGCTTCCCGTACCTGGTCCTCGTCCCTGCCGCGAGCGACGATGCCGACGAGCCGCGAAAAGGGCGGGTAGCCGAGTCCTATCCCCTCGCGCTCCGAGATCTCGCGCTCGAAGAAGGGGCCGAACTGCTGCTCTCGCGCGAGCGCTATCGTGTAGTGCTCGGGCAGGTAGGACTGCACCACGACGCGTCCGCGCTCATCGCCGCGGCCGGTGCGTCCGGCGACCTGCGTCAGGAGCTGGAACGTCCTCTCCCCTGCACGAAAGTCCGGGAGGTTCAGACCCACGTCCGCGGCCACGACGCCGACGAGGCCGACGCCCGGGAAGTCAAGTCCCTTGGCGATCATCTGCGTGCCCAGGAGGATGTCGGTCCGCCCCTCCGCGAAGTCCTTGAGGATGCGCCAGTGCGACCCGTGCCGCGTCGTGGTGTCTACGTCCATACGCTCGACCGTCGCGTCCGGGAAGAGCTCCCGCACGGCCTTCTCGACGCGCTGCGTACCGGGCGCGCCGTATCGCAGGTTCATGCCCTCGCAAGCCGGGCACTTGTCCGGCGCCTTCGTCGAGATGCCGCAGTAGTGGCACCGCATCGTCGAGTCGGTCGAGTGGTAGGTAAGCGAGACGTTGCAGTTGGGGCACTTCTCGGAGTGACCGCACGAGACGCACTGCACGAACGAGGCGAACCCGCGCCGGTTGAGGAATAGGATGATCTGCTTATTCGCGTCGAGCGTCTCCCGCACCGCGTCCCTGAGCGTCGCGGAGAACGCGCCCTCCGAGTCGACCGGCGGCTCCGAGCACATGTCAACGACCTCGACCTCGGGAAGCGGTCCCGAGTCGATGCGCTCGGGCAGCTCCGCGAGGTCGTACTTGCCTTCGCGCGCGTTGAGGTAGCTCTCCAGGCTCGGCGTCGCGGTACCGAGCACGACGACCGCGCCCTCGAGCTTCGCGCGCATCACCGCGACGTCGCGCGCGTGGTACCTGGGCGACTCCCCCTGCTTGTAGGTCTGCTCGTGCTCCTCGTCCACCACGATGAGGCCGAGGTTCGGGACCGGCGAGAAGACGGCCGAACGCGGCCCCACGACCACGGGGAACATGCCCTCCCGTATCGCGCGCCACGTGTCGTAGCGCTCGGTCATCGTTAGCCCGCTGTGCACGACGGCAACGCGCTCGCCGAAGTCCTTCCGCATGCGCTGGACCATCTGCGGCGTCAGCGAGATCTCCGGGACGAGCACGATGGCCCCGCGCCCGGAGTCGAGCGCGGCGGACACCGCCTCGCTGTATACGCGCGTCTTGCCGCTGCCGGTCACACCGTGCAGCAGCACGACTCCGAACTCGGCGGCTCCCACCTTCCCAGCGACGAGGCCGAGCGCGGACGCCTGCTCGGGTGTCATGGCGCCCTCGTCCCGCAGGCCCCAGCCCTCGTGGCCCGTCGAGAGCTTGGGGCTGGCGCGCTCCGCACGCTCGACCAGACCCTTCTTCACAAGGGCGGTCACGGTCGCGGACGACACGCCCGAGCCGCCGAGCTCGGCTACCGGGATCGTGTGGTCGGGCGCCGTCACCAGCGCGGCTAGCGCCTCCGCCTGCTTCGGCGCTCTGCGCTCAAGGCTCTCGCGTTCGGCCAGGGCCTCCTCGCCCGCTACGGCGAGCCGAACGACCGCCTGCTTCCCGCCCTCGACCTTCGGCGGGTGGACGACCTCGAACTCCTCGACGAGTCCCTCGCGCATCAGCGCGTCGATGTCGCGGCGGTTGTTCCGAGGGATGCCCGCCTCGCGGCGCGCGTGTCCGAGGCTCACGCGCTCCCTGTCACAGACGAGCTCGAGCAGCTTCATGCGCCGTTCCGTGAGCTCCGGACCGTCCGAGCGGCCTCCCGACGCGCCCGCGCCGCGCCGCGCCGACTCCAGAGCCTCGCGTCCCTCGTCGGTCGCCCGCAGGAAGCGCCGGCTCTCCATGTTGATGCCGGGCGGCAGCGTCGCGCGCAGCACCTCGCCCCACGACGTCAGGTAGTAGTCCGCGATCCACTTCGTGAGCTCGATCATGTGGGGATCGACCACGGGAGCGACGTCGAGCGCCTCAATGACGTCCTTGACGTCGTCCACAGAGGGCGTGACGCCGGCCGCCACGACGAAACCCGTCACCTTCCGCCGTCCGAACGGCACGAGGACGCGCGAGCCGACTACGGCGCGGTCCTCGAGTCCCTCCGGCACCGAGTAGGTGAAGGTGCCGGTGACCGGCAGGGGCACCGCCACTTCGATGAACGTGGTCGACATGGTGAGTCTCCGGTGGAGCCGTGGGCCTCGCGTCCCTCCTGGAGCCGCGAGGCGGGTCGCCGCCGGGTGGACGGTCCCGGGCTCTATCTCCTCGCCCTGGCGGCCTCGCGCGACGCGCTGACCGCCAGCGACGCGTCGTCCCGGGCGCCGCGGGACAGGAGCGAATCCCCGACGGCGGCGATCACCGCGCCGTTGTCGGTGCAGAGGTTCTTCGGCGGGACGACCGACGTGAGACCGAGCCTCGCCGCCTCTTCGGAGAACCGTTCGCGCAGCGGCCCGTTGGCGGCGACGCCGCCGCCCAGGCAGACCGACGGAACGTCGCTGGACTCGGCCGCCCACATGGCCTTCGTGACGAGCGCGTCCACGACCGCCTCCTGAAAGCTCGCCAGGAAGTCCGCGAGCTCGGGGCCCTCCGGCGCTCCACCGAGATCGTCGACGCGGTAGCGCACCGCCGTCTTGACGCCGGAGAAGCTGAAATCGAGGTTCCCCCTCTCCATCATCGCGCGCGGGAAGTCGTGCGCGGTCGGGTCTCCGTCGGAAGCGAGCTTCTCGATCTGCGGGCCCGCGGGGTACGAGAGGCCGAGCAGCTTGCCCACCTTGTCGAACGCTTCTCCCGCCGCGTCGTCGCGCGTGCGTCCGAGCGTGCGGTAGCGTCCCCACTCCTCGACGAGTATCAGCTCGGTGTGCCCGCCCGAGACGACGAGGCAGACGGTCGGAAGCGGCATGTCGGGTTCGGCCAGCCGCACGGCGAAGACGTGGCCCTCGATGTGGTCGACGCCTATGACCGGGATGTCCAGCGAGTACGCGAGTGCCTTGGCGAACGACACTCCGACGAGCAGGCAGCCGACCAGTCCCGGGCGGCTCGTCACCGCGACGCCGTCGAGGTCGCCGTAGGCAAGTCCCGCCTCCGACAGCGCCTCTTCTACGACCGGCTGGATGGTCTTGATGTGCGCGCGCGACGCGTACTCCGGCACTACGCCGCCGAACTCGGAGTGGATGAGCTGCGACGCGACGACGTTCGAGAGAATCGAACGGCCGTCCGAGAGAACGGCCGCCGCGGTCTCGTCACACGATGTGTCGATGCCAAGAACGATCATTCGCGGACCTATTGCAGAGTGACGGTGACCCTCGACGGGATCACCCCGTTCACCTCGACGCCCTCCGGCGCGATGACGTCGGGCACGAGCTCGTGCGTTCCACGCGGCAACCCCATCGCATCGACCAGCACGGTGACATCGTCGCTGTCGAGCGCCGCGGCCAGGTGGTCGGGACCCGAGAGCGTCAGATCGACCGACTCCGGCGTGACGGTCGCCTCACCGATCCCCGGCTCGTGTTCGAACAGCAGCGGGACCCCGGAGAGCGTGGTCACGCGCGTTCCCTCGATCTCGACGAGGACGCGCACCTCCTTCGGCACCGCGTGCAGGTTCCAGTCCTGCGCGAACTCGACGCGCCTGGAGGCGTCCACGCGGCTCCGCCGTCCCTCGATGCTCAGGGGGGCGGTGATCACGGCCTTAAGTTCGCGGACCACGCCCGCGGGACCGAACACGAACACGGAGTCCGGGAGACTGCGGCGGTTCCCGAACTCGAAGAACCCTTCAGCGGGCACACCCTCAACTACGGGGGCAACCGCAACGCGGCGGTCTACGAGCTCGTCGATCTCCAGGTCGAGGTTCCTGGGGTCGCGGACCTCGACCACTTGGACCTGCGCGTCGCTCGGCAGCACGACGTTCGCGGGCGAGAGTCCCACTCGGAAGGTCTTGCCTGCCTGCGCGCCTGACATGTCCACGACGCAGCGCGGGTCACCCCACATGTTGATGCGCACGAGCTCCTTGTTGTCACCCTCGAGGAGCACGTCCACGGTCTCGGGCACCTTCTGCACCGTGGTCAGGCCGTCGGGGACGTTGCGCAGGATCAGCGGCACGGAGTAGAGCCGAGTCCCCTCCTGCTCGCCCTTCGCGAACATCCAGAGCAGGACGCCCACGACGAGCGCGGCTATCTTGAGCCGCATGTTGTTGGTGATGGCCCTTCTGAACGGCACTGCCGGAACCTCCAGCCACGGGCCTGGCGCGGCCCGCCTCCCCCTAAGACCTGCCTACCGTGAGAACCTGGTCGACTCTTATCGTCGATGTGACGTCGAGCCCGTTCCAAGCGCGCAGCTCATCGACCGAGATCTCGTAGCGTCGCGCGATGCTCCAGAGCGTCTCGCCCGGCGCGACCTTGTGAGTGCTGCCGGCGTTGGCCAGCACGGGCGCCTGCGTGTAGCGCTCGAAGTAGCGGTCGACCGCCTTCGCCATGCAATCGACGTAATCCTGTCTGTACTCGGAGCGCTTGAGCTTCTTGACGTCTCCCCTGTTCGTGAGGAAACCGACCTCGACTAGGATCGACGGCATCGCCAGCGACTTGAGAACGACGAAGCCGGCCTGCTTGACGGCAGTGTCGCTGCACCGGTCGCGCTCGAGTTCCTCCTTCATCAGCCCCGCCAGGTCGTCACTCTTCGCGACGCTGTCGTTCATCTTGAGGTCGACGAGCACGGACAGCACGTCGTCGTCCGCGTCCGGCGAGACGCCGCCCACCAGATCGGCCGCGTTCTCGCGGTCAGCGAGCTCGCGCGCGGCCTGGTCGCTCGCCCCGCGCGGCGAAACGAAGAAGATCTCCGTCCCGTCGGCTTTCCTGTTCGGGGCGCTGTTGGCGTGGATGCTGACGAAGAGGTCGCCGTCCCACTGCCTTGCCATCTCCTGCCGCTTGCGCAGTCGGACGAAGTAGTCACCGTCTCGCGTCATGTGGACCTGGTAGCCGCGCTGCCTTAGCAGGGCCGCCAGCCTCATCCCCATGTCGAGCACGATGTCCTTCTCTCGAAGCTCTCCGTTGCCCAGCGTTCCCGGGTCCTCTCCCCCGTGCCCGGGGTCGATCACGACCACGCGCGGCCTGGCCGCCTGCCGCTCGGGCGCCATGGTCGGCGAGTGCGCTTCCGGCAGCCGGTCGCGGAACACGTCAATGACAACGCGGTGCGGCTTGTGCATGTATGGCTTGAGCGGGAAGACCGTGTGGGCCGAGGCGGACGTCAGGTCGACGACGACCTGCGCTCCGCTGCTGAGCTGGTTGATGCGGACGCGGTCCACGAGCCCGTCTCCGACCGGGGTCGCGGTCGCAGCGCCGTCTATGCTCCCGCCCACGATGAGGACCACGACGCGGTCGGGCTCCGTCCGGACGCTCGTCGAGTAGGACGCATACTCGGTCAGGTCGACCACGATGCGCGTGTGGTCGGGAGCGGTCCAGTAACGCACGGCAGACACGCCGGCGTCTGCGGACGCGGCCAAGGGCGCGGCCAGAATGACCAGCAGGGCGGCCACGAGGATGGCCGCCGGGACCGGTGCGAACGGAACGCTGTGGCACGTACGTCGGTTCACTCCGCCCTCCGGGGCGCAGAAGTGCGCGCGGCGCGTGGCGCCCGCGCCTTGCTCTGTTCGTTAGATGCCCGCTCTCTTGGGCCCTCTGCGGGGAGCGGTCTCACCCGGTCGGACGACCACGGTAGCGGGCTTTTCCAGCCACTCGGAAGCTACTCTGAGGATGTCGTCCTTGTCAACCCGGTTGACCGCGGTGAGGAAGGTGTCCACGAAGTCGAATCCGAGGCCTGCAAGCTCGTAGGACGCCAATCTGACCGCCCTGACGAGGTTCGTCTGCCCCTGTATCTCGTGCCGTCCTATCAGCCGGTTCTTGGCCGTCGCGAGCTCCTCGTCGGAAACGGACTCGCTCCTGAGCGACGAGATCTGGTCTTCGATCAGGTCCAGCGTGTTCTCCAGATCGTCGGTCGACGCGTAGATGACGAAGGCCGAGTTCAACTGGCCGCAGCGGCAGAAGGCCCCGTGCGTGTCGGACACGTCGGCGCCCGCCTCGCTCAGAACCCTCGACAGGCGAGAACCCCTCCCGAGGCCGACGATGGCGTCCATCACCTCGAGGGCGGGGAAGTCGGGGTGGTCGACCGGAGGGGCGAGGAAGCCCATCGCCAGGTAGGACTTGTCGACGTCCTTGAAGACCTTGGCGGACGTGGCCTCGTCGCGACGCACGATCGGAGGCTTGGGCGGAGGCGGCAGCTCGTTCGGGTAATCGGACATCAGGTCGTCAAGTCTGTCGACCACGTCATCCTCGTCGAAGTTCCCGACAACGGAGATGACCGTCCTGGAACCGACGTAGTACCGCGAGTGGAAGTCGACGAGGTGGGCAGGCGTGATGCGGCTGATGCCCTCCGTAGTCCCGTGCGGGTCGCGACCCATCGCGTGGTTGCCGAAGAGCATCTCCCCGACCTTCTCGAACGGGGTCGTGAATGGGTCATCCTGCTCCTCCGCAAGCGCGTCGTAGACCGCCCTCTGCTCTTCGATGAGACGCGACTCGTCGAACGCCGGACGCTGGAGCACGTCCGCAATCACCTCGAGAGCCAGCTCGAGCTCCGAGTCGATAGCGGTCACGTAGACGATGGCGTTGTCGACCGACATGTCCGTGCCGATGGTGAGACCGGCCGCGTCGACGAGCTCCGCCAGCTCCGGCGCCGTGCGCGTGGTCGTCCCCTGTAGGAGCATAGCCCTCGTGAGATTGGCGAGACCGGGGAGCTTCTCGGGGTCGCGGAGCGAACCGGCGTCGACCACCGCCGTCACGGCCACTATGCGGTTCCAGTCGGCCGGCATAGTGAGGAGCGTGGCGCCGCAGGACAGCTTGTGCCGCCTGACGCCGCCCTGCGCCGGCAGAGCCAGGCAGAGAGCAATAACGGTGACGAGTGCGAGTGCCGCTCCCCTTCTCATCCTCACTCCTCTGGAGGCCGCAGCAACGAGCAGCGCCGGGCTACTCGGGCAGAACGACCGCCGCCAGGTGGACGCCGCTCCCGAAGTGGAGCGCCGCGGCCTCCTGTATCTCCTCGGCTGTGACGAGGCTCAGTCGCTCGAGGTACTCGCTCGCGAACTCCTCGCCGCCGATCGCGTTCCAGTATCCGTCGTGGAAGGCCTGCCCCTCCGCCGTCTCGACCATGCGGATGTTGCCGACCTTGAGCTGCATCTTGGCCTTGGCGAGTTCATCCTCCGTCACCGGCTCGACGGCCATCTCCTTAAGGAGATCGACGGTCGCACGCTCGGCCGCGAAGACGTTCTCTTCAGGCAGGTGCATCCAGACGAAGAAGGGGCTCGGGTGGTGCTGCGTGTACCAGCCCGCGCCGATCGAATGCACGAATCCGAGCTCTTCTTTGAGCCTGCGGTTGAGCCGCGAGCTTCTTCCCTCCGCCAGGATCACGAGCAGCACGTCCATCGTCACGCTGTCGGGGTCCTCTACGCCCGGGCCGGGGAATCCCAACACCTGGGAGGCCCGCCTAACGTCGGCCCGCTCGACGACGGTGCGCGACTCGGTCGGCCACGCGACGGGCGGCGATGCGGCCTCGGCCCGCTCGCCCTTCTCCATCCCCGAGAGCGCGCCGGAGATCCGATCGGCGGCGGCAACAGGGTCGAAATCGCCCGTCGCGGCCACCAGCACGTTCAAGCCGACGTAGTGCTCGTGGTACCGGCGTTCCAGATCGTCGACGGTCAGCGACTTCACAACCTCCGGCGTGCCGCCGTAAAGCCGACCGTACGGGTGGTCGGCCATGAGCTCACGAAGGCAGAGCCTGTAGGCCCGATCGACCGGACTGCGAACCAGGTCCTCGAGGCTCTCGATCGCCCTGTCCTTCGCGCGCTCGACGTACTCCTCGTCGAACCGCGGGTGCAGCAGCCCGTCCTCCAGGAGCACGACCGCCTCATCGAAGTTCTGCGCGGGGACGGTGATGGCGTACTGCATGAAGTCGTGACGACCCGCCGTGCTGACGACGCCGCCCAGGTCCTCGATGGTACGTAGGAGTTCGTACGGTTCGGTGGTCTCTGTCTCGTGGAACATCACCGAGCGAAGAAGGTCTGCGGTTCCCGCCTCCTCCGGGGTCTCGAACAGGGCCCCGTCGCTCACGAAGACCTGCATCGCGACGAGGCTGCTCGCCCGGTTCTCTCTCGTGATGATGACCGCGCCGTTGTCCGTCGTCCTGTGGACGACCCTGGTCGTGCGCGTCGTCGTATCCCCGCACCCTGTCAGGATGAGGGAGAAGAACGCGACAGCGACGGCCGCGGCTATAGAGGAGCGCCTCAACATGTCGAACCCGGTCTTCTCCTGTTACGGCCACAAGGGGGGTGGCTCGTTGTCTCCCCACATGCTATTTGACCCGGGGCTCAGCGTCAAGTTGTACGAGAAATCGCGCCCGTCAGAGGTCAGAACCCGGACGGGCGCGGTTTGCTGCTGTCCGGACCCTTCCGCCGCCCCTCGCGGCCGGAATGGTCTGAACGTTAGTTCAGGAACGAGCGGAGCTCGTCGAGCCCAGGCTGCGCGCGGAGCTTCCCGAGCGCCTCTTCCTTGATCTGGCGTATGCGCTCGCGGGTCAGCCCCATCATCTGGCCGATCTCCTCGAGCGTCTTCTTCTCGACGCCGCCGAGTCCGAAGTAGTGCTGGAGTATCGTGCTCTCGCGATCGCTGAGCTCCGCGAGAACGATGTCCAGCTCCTGCCCCAGCGACTCGTAGTGCAGCCCCATGAGCCCGGGGTCCTCGGCCGTGTCGGGCACGAGGTCGCCGAGGTCGACGTCCTCGTCGAACGCGACCGGCGCGTCGAGCGACAGACTGCCAACCGAGAGCTTCTTGAGCTCGGCGATGTCCTTGGCCTTCAGCTTCATGGCCTTCGCGATCTCGTCGTTCGTCGGCTCGCGACCCGTCTCCTGGCGCAGCCGCTCCAGCGTCCGCCACATCCTCCGGATCGCGCCGGACTTGTTGAGCGGGAGGCGCATCGCGCCCGACTGCTCCGCCATGCCCTTCAGGATCGCGTGCCGGATCCACCAGACCGCGTAAGTGATGAACTTGCGGCCACGCTCCGCGTCGAAGCGCTTCGCCGCCTCCATGAGACCGACGTTGCCCTGGTTGATGACGTCCATGATGGGCGTGCCGGTCTTGCGCGCGTATCCCTTGGCTACGCTGACGACGAACCTGAGGTTCGCCTGAACCAGCGCGTCGCGCGCCGCCTGGTCACCCTTGAGGATCCTCCGCCCGAGCTCCTGCTCCTGCTCACGCGTGAGCAGCGGGGTCCGGGCGATCTCCCTGAGGTAGTGCTCCAGGCTCTTGTCTTCTTCTGCAGTGCTTCCGTAGTACGACATCTTCTCCATCTACTCCTTGTGTGTCCCCGCGCCGCCGTCCGGCCCCGGACCCGCGACGCGCGCCTCAGCCGCTACTTCTCTACCCGTCCGCCACGTCCCTATTCGGGCTTGATGGCCACGAAGTGCGTGTACTCTCCACGCTGTATCATGACCGCGAACGCCTTCTCGCGGTCCTCGAAGTCGCCCATGGCGCTTCGGTAATCGTCCATGTCCTCGATATCGCGGCCGCCGATGCGGACGATCACGTCGCCCGCGGCGATCCCGCCATCGTCCGCGGGGCTTCCGCTCTCAACGTCGATCACGAACACGCCAGCTCTCGCCGGAACGTCGAGGTCGGAGAGCAGCGGGTCGTCGAGCTCGACGACCTCGAGGCCGAACCACTTCTGCTCCTCCTCGGCCGGCTCCTCGTCCTCGGCCACGAAGGTGTCGCGACGCTCCTCCAACACCGCCGTCAGCACGCTCTTCTTACCGTCCCTGACGATGCGGACCTCAACCTTCTCGCCCGGAGGGACACTCGCCACAGTGCGACGGAACTGCGCGACCGTCCTTATCGACGTCCCGTCGAAGTGGGTGACCACGTCGCCGGCCCTGATGCCGGCCTCGCTCGCCGGGGTGTCGTCCTCGACGCTCGCGATGATGATGCCCTCGGTGTCGCCGAGGTCGTACGCGTCCGCCAGCTCGCGCGTGATCTCCTGCGGCCTGACGCCCAGGAACCCGCGGACGACCTTCCCCTCGGAGATCAGAGCGTCCGACACATCGCGTGCGAGGTTGATCGGGATCGCGAAACCGATACCGTCCGCCTGCGCGTTGACGGCCGAGTTCACGCCTATCGCGTGGCCGTTGATGTCCACTAGCGGTCCACCGCTGTTGCCGAAGTTGATCGACGCGTCCGTCTGAATGAAGTCCTGGTAGAGCGGCGCGCCGCCACGAATGTTGAGATCGACCCTCCCCTTGGCGCTGATGACGCCGACCGTCACCGTGCCCTCGAGGTCCAGGGGATTTCCGACCGCGATGGCCCAGTCGCCGACCATGATGCCGTCCGAGTCGCCGAGCTGCAGCGTAGGCAGGTCGTCACCCGCGATCTTGATGACGGCGATGTCCGTGTTCGGGTCCTGCCCGACGATCGTCGCCTCGAACTCCCGACCGTCGTGCAAAGTGACCTCTATCTCGTCGGCGCCGTGGACGACGTGGTTGTTCGTCATCACGTAGCCGGCTCCATCGAAAATGAAGCCCGAGCCCGAGCCCGGCACCTCGTACTCCCTGTAGTTCTCCTCCTGGTTGTCCCTCGGCTGACCGAAGAAGTCGCGGAACATGTCCGCGAACGGGTCGGTCGAGCGACGCACCGTGCGCTTCGTGTCAACACTGACGACCGCGGGGAGAACCTCCTCGGCCACCGCGGCGAACGGGCTCCTGCCGTTCGCGAGCGGCATTGCCAAAGCGGCCTGCGAGCCGGACATCGTGCGCATCGTGCTGTCCTGCGCGTCGGCGACCGGCGCCATGTTCGTCGTGGCCGTTATGAGCACACCGACCAGTATGCCGACGACTACCAGAGTGATACCTCCTGCTACCCAACCCAATGAACGACCCATGAAACGCTGACCTCCGAGATGTTTGCCTGGTTGCGGGTTCCTCCATGCAACCGATTAGACAGTCAGTATTGAACGCGGGTTGAAGCTCCGCGGCGAGGAACAGCGACCGCGGCCTGCGCCGCGCTCACCGCTATTCCTGAGGTTCGACCGTCGTCTCTGTCACAGCGCCCGCGTCGCGCTCCCTCTTGGCCTGCTCGATCTCCTGCTCCCACTTGGAGATCTCCTGCCGGAACCCGCGGATCTTCGCCACGGAGCCCGACAGTGATTCGTCGGATGACATCGCTTCCTGTTCACCCGCTTCGAACATCTCGAACACCCGACCGCCCATATCGCCCATCAGACGGGCTATCTGGCGATTCAGTTTGAGGATCTCGACCTTGGCACGGCCGATCTGCGTGACCTCCTCGGCCTTGTCGGAAGCGTAGACGTAACCGTCGACGATAGCGTTCTTAACATCATCCCACAGCGGCGCCATTGCCTTCTCCTCCATCCGTGCTGCGGCCACACCCGTTGGGCTTGCCCGCGCCTGCCTCCGCGGCTATACTCACCGCAGAAAAAACCGTGGGTTCTGGCGTCCGGGCGCCTGATGGAACCTCCAGGCCCCCTTCGTCAAACCCACGTAGTTGGATGCAACTATACGGATTTCGTTGCCCCCGGTCAAGCGGTTTCGGAAACCCGCTCTCCGGGGGTCTCGCGAGCCCTTTAGCGGACAGACGACGACATAGCGGTGTAGCCGCGGGAGGTTCGCAACAATACATGAGAGCTCACTCACAATGACAGCAAGTCCCGGACCACAGAGTGGAAGTGTGACAGGGCCCGATCCGATTGCCGGGATCACCTCCCCCGGAGGACGGTCATCCGGGAAGGGCGCTCCGTCGCCCGACGCGCCTGTCTACTTCCTCGCCGACGCGCACCTGGGCATCGAACCGGACGAGCGGGAGGCCAGCAAGGCCCGAGACATCGTGTCGCTACTCGCTCACCTGGAGGGCCGCGCGTCCTCTCTCTACCTCGTCGGCGACCTCTTCGACTTCTGGTTCGAGTACCCGTGGGTCGAGCCGACCGAGCACCTGGACGTCATGTCGGCCATCGCGAGGCTCGCCGACTCCGGCACCGACGTGGTGTTCCTGGGAGGGAACCACGACTACTGGGCCGGTCCGAAACTCGCGCGGCTCAGTCACGCCTCGGTGCACAGGACGCCCGTCACGACGTCTCACTTCGATCGCCGGCTCTTCATCGCCCACGGCGACGGCCTGCCGGAGGGCGACCGCAAGTACAAGGTGCTCAGGGCCGTGCTGAGGTCGCGGGTCGCGATCGCCGGCTTCACACTCATACCGCCGAGGATCGGCGCTGCCATCGCACGCTGGGCGTCGAACCTGAGCGAGATCACCGACGAGCGGATAGAGCGGGCCATCCCCGCGATGAGGCGATTCCTCGAGTTGAAGCTGGCGCAGGGCTACGACGTGGTGGTCGTCGGGCATATACACCGGCAGATGGTGTGGGAGTCGGACGGCGGCACCGCAGTCGTCGTCGGCGACTGGATGGAGCACCGTTCGGTGATAGAGATGACCGCGGACGGCCTCAGGCCGCTCAGGTGGACTGGCGACTCCCTGGTGGAAGAACCGCGCGGGGCGCCCCACCAGTAGCGGGGCGGGCTCCCTAGAGCAGCACGCCCAGCGAGATCCTGTGCGTGTCGCCGAGGTCCGAGTAGAAGGGAACGATCGCGTAGTCCAGCCTGAAGTTCCTCACCTTCAGACCGATACCCATCGATACGTTCTGGTTGTCCCACCCGGTCCGGTAGCCGAAGCGGAGCGCGAGCATGTTGTCGTACTCGTACTCCATGCCGATGTGCACCTTTGTGCTGCCATCGGCGGGGACGATGACGTCCGAGGCAAAGAGAATGTCACCCTTGAGGCTCTCGACGGGAACGTCGAGCGCGCCGCCGATCTTGTACATCGTCGGGAGATCGAACTTCTCCTCGATGAACTTCATCTGTGGGCCGAGGTTGAGGAGCGCCACACCGGCGCTCAGTCCCTCGTAGCCCGGGATGCGATACCGGGCGCCGAGATCGACCGCGAACCCGTTGGCCGTCTCGTCGTCGATCTTCTCCTGGAGGTACTTGACCGACCCGCCGACGTCGAACTCGTCGGTCAGGTGTCGCGCGTAGGTCCCGGAGACCGCGAAGTCAAAGACGCCGAAGTGACCGATCGGCTCGGCCGTCGGGCCCTCTCTCCGCTCGAGGTCGTCCATGTAGAGACCGACGATGCCGCCGCCCACGGAGAAGTCCCCGTAGTTGCGAACACCTCCGGCGAACTCGTAGCGGATGTCCTGGAACCACTCGCTGTGCATCACCATTACATCGATGCTCTCGACGTCAGTGATCGTCGCGGGGTTCCAGTAGACGGACGAGGCGTCGCCGTCTATAGCCGTCCCCACGTCACCCATCCCGATGGCGCGCGCGCCCGCACCCAGCTTCAGGAACGCAAGACCCGCCGAGCCGTCCTCGGCGTGTGCCGTCATGGGCACGGCCAGACAGATGATGGCCAGAACGGCCAGTGCTGAGCGAGTCATCGGGGACCTCCTGGTGGACCTCTGCGTTTGGGGTTCCGTCGGGCCCGTCGCCCGTGGCCGCCCGTCGGAACGGGACGCACAACGGGGTAGAAGACGAACCCGGGCGCACTTAGCGGATTCGTGGAAGCCGGACCGCCGCCGCGCCCTGGAAGTTCAGACGTTCTGATGTTGAGTTTAATCAACGGTCGCTGGAGGCGCAATACGCATTTCCGGGCCCTCGCGCAGGCGACCTTATAGGATGGCGGCAGCGCGGAGGACAGCAGCACGGATGAGGGACTTCGGCAGGTGCTGGGCAGGGAAGTCCCGCCCCTTTTCGGGTCAACCCCGCCCAGACCTAACCCCGTCTCGTACAAGACGCAAGCGCTCGTTGCCCAAGAAGTAGCGACTCGCATGCCAGAACGGAACGGGCGGGAACGCGCCACGCGTAACCACACGGAGGAGCGGCGGTTGACGTCGCAGATCGTGGCGGGCCCTGCGGCGCGGCTTCCGGCCCGGGCACGCCCCCGTCAACCTCGTGGACGTGGAAAGCGGCAGCGGACCGTTCCCCTGCCGCCGCACAGTCTTGATTGTCAACGTCAAGTATGCAATAATCGCGGTCAAGGAGGATCACACAGTGAGAACTGCTCTCGCATCGCTCGCGACGCTCGCAACTCTGTTCGTTCTTCTCACCGGGTGCGCGACGAACAACGTGAGTCCCGGACCACAACAGGGCCCCGGCTACGACCTCCGCACCACGCCCGAGAACGTCCTCGAGAACATCGAACTGGCGTACGAGGAGATGGACCCCGAAGGCTACCTCGACACCATGTCCGAGGACTTCATCTTCTATCCGAGCGACAGGGACGTGCAGGACCCGGACATGCAGATCCCGCCCGAGTGGTACAAGACGGACGAGACAACGATGCACGAGAACATGTTCGACGAGAGCTCGGACGTCGTGAGCGTCTCTCTGACGCTCACAACCATCACCGCGACGTTCGATGAGGGAAATCCCGGCGACTCGAGCGACGACTTGTGGATCTACGAGATGGCCGTCGACCTCCGCGTGAACGTAATGGGAGGACTGACCTACCTGGCGACCACGCCGTCCGAGTTCCACATGCGGGTCGATCAGGACCAGACGGGCCCCGGAGGCATGGCGCTCTGGGAGGTCTTCAAGTGGTACGACCTGGACGAGCGCGGCCCTGAGGGCGACGGGTCCCGCTATGAGGATTCGAGCTGGGGTGGCATCAAGTCGCTCTATCGGTAGCAGCGGCACAGCACAAGTCACCAGTCCCGAACGGCCTTGCGCAGCAGGGCCGTTCGTCGGTACTATCCTAGGATGAGGCAGTACCGCTCCCTCGCGCTTACGGTCATCACGACGGGAGTCAGACAGAACAAGCAGGAGCCGACATGGGATCGCCCCGACCTGACAACCACAGCGAACCTGAGAACCAGTGGCCGCCGGAGCCGCACGCGGTGACCGCCGCCGGGGCACACTCCCCTCCCCGACCCGCCGGGCCGTCGCTCAACGCGTTCCTCGCCGTCTTCCTCTACATCGTCGGCTACTTCGTTGCGGGCCTCTTCCTGTCGATGGTGCTGGCAATGGGACTGGGACTGCTGGTGGGGTTCGGTGTCGTGGACATCGAGATGATGGAGCAGGACCTCGCGGCCGTCGACGCGATGGACATCGAGGGCATCATCAAGATAATGGAGCCCTACCTTCTGCCGCTCGTCATCGCGACCGGCATCTACACCGTCCTCTACACGTGGGCCTTCGTCCGCATCGTAGACCGTCGCCGTCTGCGCGACCTGGGCATCGGCTTCTCAAGGGGATGGGCGGGCAACTTCGCGAAGGGGGCGGCGCTCGCGATACTCATCCTCGGCGTGATCTTCGCGTTCTCGCTCGTCATCGGCTCCATCAGGGTGGAGGGTCTCGCGCGCCCGGCGCCGGACAACGTCAGCGTTCCTGCCTACCTCGTGGGCGCGCTCCTCGCCTTTCTCTCGGTCGGCGTCTACGAGGAGTTGATGTTCCGGGGCTACGTGCTCCAGCGTCTCAACGACCGCTCCGGCAAGGTCGTGGCGGTCATCGTATCCTCGATAGTCTTCGCGCTGCTGCACGGGTTCAATCCGGGCGCCGACGTGTTTGGGATCGTCAACACGATCGGCATCGCGATCATCCTCTGCGTCCTCTACTTCCGCACCGGCTCGCTGTGGATGCCCATAGGGTTCCACACGGCCTGGAACTTCTCGCTCGGCTACCTCTACTCGCTTCCCGTGAGCGGCATCCCGCTCTACGGCATACTCAAGGTCGTGGAGGTCGACGGTGAGTCCAGGTTGACCGGAGGCACCTACGGCCCCGAGGCGGGGCTCTTCTGCACGATCGCGCTCGCCGCCTGGGGAGCGTGGCTCATCTGGAAGAGAACGGGACGCGGGTCGACGGAGGGATAGCCCCTCGCGGCCGACCCGCGTGTAACTTCGCCCGTGTTCAGTCGCCGGGGGAGCGCTCCGTCCTGCCGACACACGGCCGGCGCGCTCGCCTCTTCCCGCGGCGCCCTTCCAGTTCCGTTGCGTCCTTCTACTCCACGATCTCCACGATGGTCGCGCAGTCGGTGGCGGCGACCAGAGCGTCGATGTACTGCTCGTCCGACTCCTGCTGTCCGCTGTAAGTGATGAGAGTCGAATTCCCGGCGAGCACGTTCATCTCGAAGGTGCCGTCGCCGAACTGCTTCAGCGCATCGTACCCGCAGGCCTCGACCTGCTCGGTGCCCGACTGGCCCGCCAGCTGCGCCATCATCGGATTAGAGAGGTACATCCTGAGCGCCGCGAGCATCGGCGAGTTCGCTGCAACGGTCAGGTCGATGGTCGAGCCACTCGGCGTGGTGTAGTCCCTCTCCACGACAAGCGTCGCGAAGAAGCCCGCGCCGATGGCGGAGGCGTCGATGCCCTCCGGCTCCTCCGCCGTCCATCCGGAGGGCGGGTCCGGCAGCGCCGCGATCAGCTGGTCGAGCAGCAGCTGGTTCACGGCGACCAGCGCCTTCTGAAGCTGAGTGCTGGCTTCCTTGTAGTCGCCGCCGCCGTAGGCGGCGCTCGCTGCGGACATGGCGTCCGTCGCGGTGTCACCGAGAGCGGCGCAGGCCGCAACGGCCAGCACCAGGAGCACGGCAACGGGTACGGTCAGGTGTCTCACGGTCGTTCCTCCTCCCCCTCATTGAAGAGCCGCCTTCCGGAGCCGCATCCGGCATCCGGGGCCGGCAACCAACAGAAGGAACCGCTAGGCGGACGCCAGCGCGCCCACCATCACGGTCCGTGTCCTCGGGCCGTCGAACTCACAGAAGAAGATGCCCTGCCACGTCCCCAGCACGAGCGAGCCGCCGGCGACGAGCACTGTCTCCGAGCATCCCACCAGACTGGACTTCACGTGCGCGTCGGAGTTCCCCTCGGCATGCCGGTAGCCGTCCGAGTGCGGAACGAGCCTCGCGAGCTTCGAGTCGATGTCCCGGACGACGTCCGGGTCTGCGCTCTCGTTGATGGTTATGGCGCCCGTGGTGTGCGGGCAGTAGACGAGCACGGCGCCGTCCTCGACGCCCAGCTCTCCGACCGCCAGCTCGACTTCGCGCGTGATGTTGACGAACGTGGTCCTGGACCGCGTCCTCACGCTGAACGAGGTGTGCATTCGGCGCTCCTCTCGGTCCTGTCGATGGGAACGCCCGGATGGTACCGGACGGCGTGCGGCGAGTCAAGGCGGCGCGTTGCGGCCCCGACGGCCGAAATCCCGTTGACGACCGCTTCTCCCTGGCTATATAAGTAGGGGTGTCACTGACATGGCGAATACACCAGCGGCGGGGGCGTATATAGCATGACCGGCGCCCCGCGCCGGCGAGACTACCCGGGGGAAAGGAGAGCGCAATGTGGGTGTTGCTTATCATCATCGTCGTGATAGCGGCGTGGGTCGTGGCGATCTACAACAGCCTCGTCGTGCTGCGCAACCGCATTGAGAACGCGTGGTCCCAGATCGACGTGCAGCTCAAGAGACGCACCGACCTCATCCCGAACCTCATCGAGACGGTGAAGGGGTACGCGGCGCACGAGAAAGAGGTCTTCACGAAGGTCACTGAGGCCCGCGCGGCGCTCGTGCATGCCGAGGGCGTACAGGACCGAGCTCAGGCGAACAACATGCTGACGGGGGCGCTCAAGACCCTGTTCGCCGTGGCGGAGAACTACCCGGAGCTCAAGGCCAACCAGAACTTCATGATGCTCCAGGAGGAGCTGGCCGGGACCGAGAGCAAGGTCGCCTATGCGCGGCAGTTCTACAACGACACCGTTCTGAAGTACGACAACAGGCGCGAGAAGTTCCCGTCGAACATCATCGCGAACATGTTCGGCTTCAAGGACCGCGAGTACTTCGAGGTGGCCGAGGCCGACCGCGAGCCGGTCAAGGTCGACTTCAGCCAGTAGCAAAGGCAGCGGGTTGTGTCCCGCGGTCCATCGGGCCGCGGGACGACACCACGCAGTGAGGACGTAAATGGGCAGGACCGTGTTCCAGATCATACTGGCGCTCCTATACCTGTTCGCAGGACTTGGTCTTTTCCTCGGCCGCAGGCGGCTGGCCGAGGAGGGCAAGGCCCCCAACCTGTTGATCCCCGCAGCGCTTCTCATACTCGCGGCGATCACCACGCCGTTCTTCCGGTAGGGACGCCCTATGTGGGAACAGATCTCCAGCAACAAGGCCAAGTCGGTTGTCCTCGTTGTGCTGTTCTTCGCCTTCGTGATCTTCCTGGGATGGGTCTTCGGAGAAACGACGGTGTGGGGGCACTACGCGACCGTTCTGGCCATCATCGTGGCCAGCGTGGGCGCGCTCGTCAGCTGGTACAACAGCGACAAGATGGTGCTGGCGATAAGCCGCGCCCGCCCCGCGAGCCACGACGAGTTCCCGCACCTGTACAACTCCGTGGAGGGACTGGCCATCGCGGCCGGTATCCCCAAACCCAAGCTCTACGTCATAGACGACAGCGCTCCGAACGCCTTCGCGACCGGGAGGAACCCGGAGCACGCGGCGATCGCCGTCACGACCGGGCTTCTCCAGAAGCTCAACCGCGTCGAGCTCGAGGGCGTACTTGCGCACGAGATGTCGCACATCGCCGACTACGACACTCTCCTGATGACGATCACCGTCATTCTGGTGGGAACGGTCGCGCTGGTGAGCGACTGGATGCTGCGCAGCTTCTTCTTCGGGGGGCGCCGCCGGAAGACCTCGGGCGGCGGACAGGCGGGGGCGATCCTGATGATCGTCGCCATCGCGCTGGCGGTGCTGTCTCCCCTGATCGCGCAGCTCATTCGGCTGGCGATCTCACGGAAGCGCGAATTCCTCGCCGACGCGAACGGCGCGCGGCTGACGCGCTATCCCGAGGGACTGGCCAGCGCGCTCGAGAAGATCTCGGGCGACCGCGAGCCGCTCGAGGTCGCCAACAAGGCGACGGCCCACCTCTACATAGAGAACCCGCTCAAGGACGTGAAGGGCGGGATGAACAAGCTCTTCTCGACTCACCCGCCGGTGGAGCAACGCATCGCGGCGCTCAGGGCGATGTAGCGGGTCGAAGGGGTCGGAGGCGGTGGGCGTCGCCGGACGCGGTACGGGCCCACGGAAGCGAGCGCTGAAGAGACCGGGCACGCAGAAACGAAAGCGGGGATGTCACCAGGACATCCCCGCTTTGACATGATGTCAGACCCGTCGCCTCTCCGACAGGACCCGCTACCTGTAGAGCGCCTTGAGCATCCCCCACGAGGAATCCTCAAGAGGGCTCCAGGCGTTGCAGTCCGGCATGGGGCCGAAGTAGTCGCATACCACGCACGTTCCGTCGCTCGCGACGATCACGATCGCGTCGTAGTAGAGCGCCGGGCCGACCGGAACGCCGCTCGAGACGAAACGCAGCGTCGCATCGCCGGCGTATGTCGGGCTGCAGTTGACCGTTATCCCGTCGTTGCGCCAGGTCAGGTGCCTCCACGGCATCCAGCAGTCCGGATCGTCGAAGACGACCTCACTGTCCCAGTGGATCTTGTTCCTGGGAGTCCCATCCGTGTCCACACATCCCGAGTCCGCAGGAGAGAAGCCGCGCCGCGTGATGATGTAGTCCTGCTGCAGCGGGTTCTCAGGGTCGTAGTGGAAGCAGTCGTCGAGGTGCTCGAGCGAGAGATTGAAGCGCTCCGGAACCGCGGCCTCGTTGAAGTCCCACGTGACGGTGACGTAGTAGGTCCACCTGTCGTTGCCGAGCGGCTCCACCGTGCCCGTCGCGGAGCACGCCGTAGCCGCCAGCGTGGGAGCCACCAGCACCGCGCCGAGAAGCACCGCCAAGGCGGCGCCCGTCAAAGCCCACCTGTTCATACTCCGCCCTCCAGGAGATGGTGCACTGAACGAACTCTGTACCTGAGGCGCAAACGCCCCAGTACAAGTATCTTAGCACACGATGGACCAGTTATCAATGTCAATTACTGAGTGACGAGTCATACGGTGGGAATCCGGCTGCCGGCACGCGGCGCGGACGGCTGCCGCCGGCACGTCCGGACTGAATGTGAGCGACTTCGCCTCACCTACCTGCTGCTCAAGTACTTGAGCAGCGCCTTCGAGGTCATCGTGTTGAGGACGTCGGACCTGGTCAGCCACCCGCGCCGAGCCGTACGGACGCCCAGTTCCATGTGCCAGAGCTGGTCCGGGTGATGTGAGTCCGTGCTGATGGCGACCTTGATGCCCATCTCCGCGGCGCGCCTCGAGTTGACGTCGTTGAGGTCCAGGCGCTCGTAGTGCGCGTTGATCTCGAGCGCCGTCCGGTGCTCGGCGGCAGCGCTCATCACGGCCTCCATGTCCACGTCGTACGCGGGGCGTGTTCCGAGAAGCCTCCCGGTCGGATGTCCGATGACGTCGACGTTGTGGTTCTCGATGGCGGAGACGATCCTGCCGGTGATCTTGTCGCGCGACTGTTGGAAGCCACTGTGTATGGACGCGACCACGACGTCCAGTTCCTCGAGGACCTCGTCCGGAAAGTCGAGACTCCCGTCCGACAGGATGTCGACCTCGGTCCCGCGCAGGACTGTGAAGTTCTTGACCTTCTTGTTGACCTCCGAGATCTCCTCGGCCTGCTGCTGCAGCCGCTCGACGGACAGCCCGTGTGCGATGCCGAGCGAGTGACTGTGGTCGCTCATGAGGAGGTAGCCGTAGCCCATCGCCTTCGCGGCGCGCGCCATCTCCTCAATGGTCGCGTGGCCGTCGCTGTAGTCCGAGTGCGAGTGCAGGTCTCCGCGGATGTCCTTGAGTTCGACTAGCTCGGGCAGGTCATGCTCGAGCGCGGCCTCGACCTCTCCCCTGTCCTCGCGCAGCTCCGGCTCGACGTAGTCCATGCCGAGCCGCTTGTAGATGCTCTCCTCGGTGCGCCCGGCAACACGCCGGTCGCCCTTGAACAGTCCGTACTCGCTGAGCTTGAGGCCCTTCTGCTGGGCCAGTCCGCGCAGTGCGACGTTATGAGCCTGGGAGCCAGTGAAGTAGTTGAGGGCGGCGCCGTAGGACGCCGGGGGCACCACGCGCAGGTCGATCTGGAGCCCGTCGGCGACGCGGACGCTCGCCTTGGTCGAGCCTGCAGCGAGCACCTCGGTGACTCTCGGCAGCGTAGTGAACGCCTCGATGACCGGCGCGGGCTTCGCGCTGAGGGCGAGTATGTCGATGTCCCCGATGGTCTCGCGCCACCTGCGGATCGAGCCCGCGACCTCGATGTCGTCGATGCCGGTGGCCTCCTTGAGTTCGCGGACGGTCGCGAGTGCAGCGGGCAGCACGGTGCCGAGTGTCAGCCGGCCGCTTCGCGACTCGTAGACGCGGAGACCCGCCTGGATGTTCTCGACCTTCTTCGGACCAATGCCCGGGAGGTCCAGGATCTTCTTCCCGCGCAGAGCGCGCTTCAGGCTCTTGATGGACTTGACGTCCAGCTCGCGCCACAGGAGCCCGATGGTCTTCGGACCGAGTCCGGGGACGTACAGCAGCTCGGAGAGCCCCTTTGGGATGCTCTTCTTCGCCTCCTCGTACCGGCGCATCGTGCCGGTCTCGAGGTACTCGGCGACGCCGTCGGCGGTGCCCTTGCCGATGCCCTTGATGTCCAGTATCTCGCCCGACTCGACGAGATCGGCCACGTCGGACGACAGGTCCTCTATGATGCGCGCGGCGCGACGGTAGGCGTTGACGCGAAAGACACCCTCGCCCTGGATCTCGAGGATGTCAGCGATCCGCTCGAATACCTCGGCGATCTCTGCGTTCTTCATTCGTCTCCCGGATGCTGTGTCTTGTTCGACCCCTGCGCCGGTCCGTACGCCGTTCCGTTCGCCGGTCGGCGCCGACGCGGTTAGCCGACGC